>Ga0207708_10002799_pt1 | contig 12820 bp, 14 predicted proteins | sample KBSK5101metaG_FD_184340 | JGI IMG/M metagenome (GOLD analysis project Ga0207708, IMG submission 184340) | Corn, switchgrass and miscanthus rhizosphere microbial communities from Kellogg Biological Station, Michigan, USA - KBS K5-10-1 metaG... | ecosystem: Host-associated > Plants > Roots >...
ATTTTCGGCCACTTCGGGATGTCGTGAAAGAAGGAGTTCCGCTCAGCGGAAGGATGTGAGGAGTGGCCGGCAATACCTCGACGGTGCTCTGCAGGTCGCAGCCCGCGGCTCGGCCGCTTGCTTTGACGGTCGCCGCTACTGGACAGCGGCGAGGTACCGCAGTGCCAGTACATAGCCCTGCACGCCAAGGCCGACGATCACGCCGGTCGCGACGGCGCTGATGTAGGAGTGGTGGCGGAACTCCTCGCGGGTGTGCACATTGCTGATGTGCACCTCGATCAACGGCGCCCGCAGCTCGGCACAGGCGTCGCGTAGCGCGACCGACGTGTGAGCGAGCGCACCCGCGTTGAGCACCACGGGGTCACCTGCATCAGCCGCCGTGTGCACCCAGCCCAGCAGCTCGGCTTCACTGTCACTCTGTCGCACAACGGCTTTCAGGTTGAGCTCGTCGGCTTCGCGTTCGATCAGCTTTACCAAATCGTCGTGCGTGGTGCTGCCGTACACCTCCGGTTCGCCGCGGCCCAGCCGACCGAGGTTGGGACCGTTGAGCACGAGCACCGTCGTCGGACTCATTGCACTACCGCTCCGATCTCTGAATACGCCGCCGCCAGTAGCGACGGATCCGGGCCCTCCAGACGTCCGGGCTTACCCAGCCCGTCGAGCACGATAAAGCGCAACACACCCGCACGGGTCTTCTTGTCACCTGCCATGTACTCCAGCAATTGCGGCAGCGCATCGGCGTCATACGTGACCGGCAACCCCAGCGAGTGCAGGACTGCCCGATGCCGTTCGGCCGTATCGTCGTCGAGGCGCCCGGCCAGCCGGCCGAGTTCGGCGGCGAACACCAGACCCACAGACACCGCCGCGCCGTGTCGCCACTGATAGCGCTCCCGTCGCTCGATCGCGTGCGCCAGGGTGTGGCCGTAGTTGAGGATCTCGCGCAGCTGCGATTCCTTCTCGTCGGCCGCGACGACCTCCGCTTTGACGGCGACGGCGCGCCGGATCAGCTCGGGCAGGACGGCGCCCGCGGGATCAAGCGCGGCCCCGGGGTCGGCCTCGATCAGGTCGAGGATCACCGGGTCGGCGATGAAGCCTGACTTCACGATCTCGGCCATACCGGCCACGATCTCGTTGCGCGGCAAGGTTTCCAAAGTCGCGAGGTCGACCAGCACGGCCGCCGGCTGATGGAACGCACCCACCAGGTTCTTTCCTGCGTCGGTGTTGATGCCGGTTTTCCCGCCGACCGCCGCGTCGACCATGCCGAGCAGTGTGGTGGGCACATGCACGATGTCGACTCCGCGCAGCCAGGTCGCCGCGGCAAAGCCGGCGACATCGGTGGCCGCTCCCCCGCCGAGGCTGACGATCGCGTCCTTGCGGCCGACGCCGATGCGCCCCAACACCTCCCAGATGAACCCGACGACGGGCAGCTCCTTACCCGCCTCGGCGTCGGGGATTTCGATCCGATGCGCGTCGATTCCCTTGTCCGACAAGCGGTTACGAATCACCTCGGCAGTCTGCGCCAGCACCGGCTGGTGCAGGATCGCGACCTTGTGCCTGCCCTCGAGAATGCGTTGCAGATCGCTGAGCAGCCCGGTACCGATGATCACCGGGTAGGGCGGGTCGACCAGGACGTCGACAGTCACGGGCTCAGTCATGGGTCCGTTCCGCGTTACGTGCGGCCAGGGCGGCCGGAGTGGGCGGGGCCTCGGTGCTGGGCGGCGGTGTCAGCTTGGATGGGGCGCGGCGCCACGACGGGCGTCGACGGCGTCGGCGCGGGTCCGGCGCGTCGGGATTCTCGAGGCGCGCCACGATGTGCCGAACCACCGCCCCAGGGTTGCGGCGATTGGTGTTCACCCGAATGGTGGCGACCCGCCGATACAGCGGAACCCGCTGCGCCATCAGCTCGCGGTATCTCTTGGCGGGGTCGCCGCCGGCCAGTAGCGGTCGCACGGTGCCGCCGGTGGTGCGCCGGATGCCTTCGGCCGCGCTGATCTCGAGGAAGATCACGGTATGGCCGACCAGCGCTTCGCGCACGCCTTGCGAAGTGATCGCGCCGCCGCCGAGGGACACGATGCCGTCGTGCTCGGCCAAAGCGGTGCGCACCACGGCCTCCTCTATACGGCGGAACTCCTGCTCGCCATCCACGAACAGTTCGGCAATGGTGCGGCCGGTGGTCTCGACGATCTTGGCGTCGCTGTCCAGCAGCGGCACCTGCAGCGCCTTGGCCAAGCGGCGTCCGATCGTTGACTTACCGGAGCCTGGCATACCTATCAACACCGCTTTGGGAGCCATCAGCCTGACGCCCGTGGTGACTCGGCGGATGGCTCGCGCGCCGCGACGGCGCGCAGGTAGGTGTCAATGTTGGCCCGCGTCTCGGCGAGCGAATCCCCGCCGAACTTCTCCAGCGCGGCGCGCGCCAGCACCAGCGCGACCATGGTCTCGACGACCACGCCCGCGGCGGGCACCGCGCATACATCGGAGCGCTGGTGGATCGCGACGGCTTCGTCGCCGGTGGCCATGTCGACGGTGGCCAGCGCCCGCGGCACCGTCGAGATCGGCTTCATCGCGGCGCGCACTCGCAACGGCTGGCCGTTGGTCATGCCGCCTTCCAGCCCGCCGGCCCGGTTCGTCGAGCGCGTCACCCCATCGGGGCCCGGATACATCTCGTCGTGGGCGACGCTGCCGCGCCGGCGAGCGGTTTCAAAGCCGTCGCCGATCTCGACGCCCTTGATCGCCTGAATGCCCATGACCGCACCGGCCAGCTGGCTATCGAGCCGGTTGTCGCCGCTGGTAAACGAGCCGAGCCCGACGGGCAGCCCGTGGGCGACGGCCTCGACGACGCCGCCGAGCGTGTCGCCGTCCTTCTTGGCGGCCTCGATCTCGGCGATCATCAGCTTCTCGGCCGCTTCGTCGAAGGCCCGCACCGGGCTCGCGTCGATGGCCGACAGGTCGGAGGCCTGCGGCGGCGGGCCGTCGTAGGGCTTAGACGCGCCGATGGAGATGACGTGCGACACCACCTCGACTCCCAGCGCCTCTCGCAGGAACGCCCTGGCGATGGTTCCCGCGGCGACGCGGGCGGCGGTTTCGCGGGCACTGGCCCGCTCGAGCACGGGGCGCGCGTCGTCGAAGCCGTACTTGAGCATGCCCGCGTAGTCGGCATGGCCCGGCCGCGGCCGGGTGAGCGGCTCGTTGCGGGCGCTGTTCTCGAGTTCGACCGGGTCGACGGGATCGGCGGCCATCACGGTTTCCCACTTCGGCCACTCCGTGTTGCCGACCTCGATCGCGATCGGGCCGCCGAGCGTGACGCCGTGCCGGACGCCGGCGAGCATGGTGATCTGGTCCTGCTCGAACTTCATCCTGGCGCCGCGGCCGTAGCCGAGCCGGCGCCGGGCCAGCTGACCCGCTATGTCGTCGGAGGTGACGTGGACGCCGGCGACCATGCCTTCGACCACGGCCACCAGCGCGCGGCCGTGCGACTCACCAGCTGTGGTCCATCGCAACACGCGTCCCATTTTCGCACGTCACCCGCGGACACCGATTTCGGCGTGATAACTGGCGCTCACCAGCGAAGGAAATCACGCCGAAATTGCAAGCCCGGCCAGGACGCCGTTGATCTCGCTGACGGCCTGGCGGTGGGCTGCCTTCTGGTCGTCGGCGCGGGCGACGATCATCGCGGTCTCGCAGAGCGCGCCGTAAAGAAAGTGAGCGAGCGGCCCCGGTGGTCGCGGTGCGATGCGGCCGGCCTCCGCAGCCTGCAGGATCCCGATCTGCATCATTTCGAGCAGCGGGGTTTCCAGCCGGCGCACCTGCTCCCAGCCGATCGCGGTCAAGGCGTCGAGCAGCACGATGCGCTGCAGGCCGGGGTCGAGGCACTCGTCCAGGAAGGCCCGGCACGCGGCATTGAAGGCGTCCCACGGATCCTTCTTGCGGGCGTAGGCCTCGGCCAGGGGCGTGGCCATCCGCTCGACCTCGCGGGAGAACACCGCCTCGAAGAGCTGTCGCTTGCCATCGAAGTGGTGACAAACGGCGCCCTTCGTCACGCCCGCCCTCGCCGCCACCGCGTCGAGCGAAGTCGCGTCGTAGCCTTCGCGCGCAAACAGCGCGCGGGCCGCATCGACGAGCGCGCTGGTGGTCGCCTCGGTGCGCTCGGCCTGGGTTCGTCTCGCCACCTTCGTCGCCACGGCCTGACCATAGCCGGTGTTCACGTACGTTCCGGCTCCAACGCGACCAGCGGCAGCGCTCGACGCGTGAACCAGGTGTAATGCTCGGCCTGCGGGTGCATCTCGACGAAAGCCCGCCGAACACGGTCGCGTTCGGCGCCTGCGAGCAGCCGGGGCTGGCACGCTCATCCGGTGGCGCCTACGACGATCCGGTAGAGCCTGGCGTGCGGCCGCCCCATTGCACGCTGTGCACCGGGCCAGCGGCGCACCACCCGATTCGACTGGCGCGCACGGCCCAATTCTCGGTGGGCATCTCCACTTACATACCCACAGTAGGTTTTACCTACCACGAGTATGCAAGTGCGCAACCCCCCAAAAGAGCTAGATCACGGCCAGTGCGGTGGCCGTCACCGCTGCCAGGCACATCGACGGGCCGTGCGGCACGGTCTCTCCCGATCGGCGCAGCACTGTGACGATGGCCCACCCCGCTGTCAGCAACGGTGCGCCGAGCGCGGCAAGCAGCCAGACGTCACCGCCGAATGTGCCTGTCAGCGCACCGATGCCGATCGCGAGTTTGACGTCACCGGCGCCCATGGCCGCTGGTGCCAGCACGTACACGACGGTATAGACGGCGAACAGCGCGACCGCGCCGAGCACGGCAGGCGCGCCACGGCCGAACATGCCGGCCGTCGCAAGAATCACCGCCGCGCCGGGCATCGTCAGCCAGTTCGGCAGCCGTCGCTCGCGGATGTCGTAGATGCTGAGCGCCGCCAGCCACGCCACAACGCAGATGCCGGCCAGCCCCGCCCCCATCAATGGAGGTTAACGCCGACTCGGGGGCCTGCTGAGCACCAATTAGCCTCGAGTGGTCGCGGGCTGGCTGATCCTTGGCCAGCACCTCGCGGTGACGGAGTATGTGCCGATCGTATTGGTGACCGTGGCCAGCATCGGGGCGGTGCGCGCCGCGCGGGAGCGCTTGGCGCAGAGCGACACTCGAACGATCACCGGCTAGCGGGACAGCAGCGGCTGCGCCACATCGCCAACGGCCGTGATCAATTCGGGCGCCACGGTCGACGGCCCGACCGGCTGAAACACGAGTGTGTCTACGCCTGCATCAAGATACGGGCCTGGGTCCGGTTCCGCCGATCAGCACCGGAACTCGTTGCTGCGGAGCCCAATCCAGCCGAACGTCGGCCAGGCGCAGGTATCGGCCGTCGACGGTGACGGATTGCCCCGCCAGCAGATCACTCAGGGCCGAGACATACTCGCGCATCAACGTCAGGGGTGACGCCACGGCGGCGCCTGCCTGCCGCATCCAGTCCTGCACTCCGTGACCGATTCCGACCCGTAACCTGCCGGGGAACATCGCTTCGAGGGTGGCGATCTCCATCGCGGTGGTCACCACGTTGCGCAGCGGTGCGGGCAGCACACCGAGCCCGACCGTGAGCGTTTCGGAGGACACTAATGCGACTGCGGCCTGGGCGATGCCGCCCTGCAGGAAGCAGTCCTCCCACACCACAGTTCGGCAATACGGGCACGCTCGGCGGCGGCCGTTTCCTGCAGGGTGTCGGGCCGAAAGTCTGGGCGAAGCACAATGCCGGTGCGAACACTCACTCCTCGAACACTACTGTTCGGCGAGCGCGGTCCTCATCGCCTCGGTGGGCGCGGGCAGCCCGGTGAACTGCTCGACCTGCGCGAACGCCTGATGAAGCAGCATCTGCAGCCCGCTGACGACCTTTCCCCCCGCAGCCTCGACGGCCGTCGCCAGCGGGGTCGGCCACGGATCGTAGATCGCGTCGAGCAGCAGTGGCGTCGCCGCGACCGTGTCGGCGTACTGGGCGGCCACGTCGGCGGGGATGGTGCTGACCACAACGTCGACATCCACCAACGTCGTCCCGAGCTCGATCCAGCGGATCTCGACACCGAGTCTCGCTCCGATCGCCACGAGCCACGCCGCTTTCTCGAGGTTTCGTGCGATGACCGAAATATCCTGCACGCCAAGCTCGGCGAGTCCGACGACGGCGGCGGGCGCGGTGCCGCCCGAGCCCAGCACGGCCGCCCGGCCAACCACCGGACCCAAAGCACCCTTCACACCGTCGATGTCGGTGTTGTCGGCTCGCCAGCCGCCCTGCGAACGCACCAGCGTGTTGGCCGAGCCGACGAGTTCCGCGCGAGCGGTGCGTTCGTCGGCGAACCGCAGCGCCGCGAACTTGCCCGGCATCGTCACCGACACGCCGACCCATTCCGGGCCGAAACCCGCTACCAGGCCCGGCAATTCGTCGGCCGTGCACTCGATGCGGTCATACGTCCAGCCGTCGAGCCCCAGGGCGCGGTAGGCGGCGAGGTGCAGCTGCGGTGACCGGGAATGCGCGATCGGTGAGCCCAGCACCGCCGCTTTGCGCGGACTACCTGGCACGGCGGCGGGCCGCCTATCTTGCCGAGTCGAGGACACCGTTGCGCTTAGCCAGTTCGATGTTCGCGAGATGCTGCTCGTAGTCGCGGGTGAACAGCGTGGTGCCCTGCATGTCGATCGTGACGAAGTACAGCCAGTCCCCCGGCGCGGGCTGTTCCGCCGCCGCCAGCGCGGGCTGCCCTGGCGAGCAGATGGGTGTGGCGGGCAGACCCGGCCGCAGATAGGTATTCCACGGCGTGTTCTGCGCGCGGTCGGCGTCGGTGGTGGCCACCTCGATTCGGTCCAACGGATAGTTCACCGTGGAGTCGAACTCCAGCGTCCGGTTCTCGTGCAACCGGTTGTAGATCACCCGCGCGACCTTCGCGAAGTCATCCGGCTTGGACTCCCGCTGCACCAGCGAGCCGACGATGAGGATTTGGTACGGCGACATGTTCATCGATTTCGCGGTGTCGAGCAGGCCGCCCTGCGCGTACTGCGTCGCGCTGGCCCCGATGAGCGTGGACAAAATGTCCTGGGCAGTTGCCGAGGGGTCGATGTTCCAGGTGCCCGGCGCGATCAGCCCCTCGAGCCGGCGGTGTTGGTTGCCCTGCGCGGTAACCGCGTTGATCGCCCAATCAGGAATCGAAAGTGCCGACGGCGAAGCTGTTCCCGCGGCCTTCTTCAGGTCTTCCACCGGAACGCAGTGCCGCTCACCGTCAAGGTCCACGCACGTCGCGTGCGAGATCAAGCTGAAAATGCCGTCGGTGACCGCCTTGGTCTTGATGTCCTGGACATCGTCGAGCTGGCGACCTTCGGGAATCACTAGCTTGCCGACACGGTTCTGCGAATCAGCAAGTCGTGCAACGGCGTTGGATGCAGGAATCTCAGTGCGCACCTTATAGAAGCCCGGTTGGATTGCGGAGATAGCCGAGTTGCCGTCGGCGGCTTCGACGAATGCCGAGACCGTCGCCACGACCTTGTGCTCCTGCAGGGTCTTGCCGATGGCGGTGGTGGAATCGCCGTCGTGGATCTGGATGACCACGTCGTTGACGCCGTCACCGGAATAGTCGTTGCCCCCGCCGAACAGCGTGTGCCACAACTTCGAACCCAGGAACACCGCGCCGACAAGGACCACGATCAGCAGGGCCAACGCGAAACCGCTGGCGAATCGCCGTTTGCGCCTGTTGCGGGCTTCCCGTATTCGGGCGGCCCGAGTCATCCGGCGCCGCGGCGGTCCGACCGCCACGGGCTCAGCGCGATGCCGGCCCCAGTTGTCAGTCATCCCCGACCTCTCCGTGCGCGGCATCGGCCTGCCCTGCTCCTCGCGTGCGCAAAGCCGCGCGCCGCTGGTCCAGCCAGTTCTGCAATATCCCTACCGCCGCAGCCTGATCGATCATCGCCCGCTGTCCCTTGGCGCCGATGCCCGCGTCCCGCAGGGACCGCTGCGCCACCACAGTGGTGAGCCGTTCGTCCGACAGGCGCACGGGTGTCGGCGCGATGCGTTGGGCGAGCTGGTCGGCCAGCTCGATCGCGTCCCTGGCGGACGAACCGGAGCGGTCGGCAAGGGTGCGCGGCAATCCCACCACCACTTCGACGGCGTTGAACTCGTCGGCAAGCTGCGCAAGCCTGCGCAAGTGTTTGCCGGTCTTGCTCCCTCGGTCCCGATCCACCGTTTCCACCGGCGTGGCCAGGATCCCGTCGGGATCACTGGCGGCCACGCCGATGCGGACCGTGCCCACGTCCACACCGAGCCGTCTGCCGCGGCCGGGATCGTCGCCCCCGGGCCGATCCGGTAGGCGGTCATCGATGTTGGCCACGGGCTAGCTCCGGCCTATTTCTGCGCGCAGCGCGGCCAATGCCGCGTCTATACCCGCCGCCCCCTTACCGGAACCCTGTGCCAGATCGGCCTTGCCGCCCCCACGACCATTGACCGCCGCACCGAACTGCTTGACCAACTCGTTGGCCCGAAGGCCGAGATCCTGCGCGGCCGGGTTGACCGCCACCACGAAGGGCACGCTGTCGTTCTCGCCCTCGGCGATCAACGCGACGACGGCCGGGTCACTGCCCAATTTGCCCCGGATGTCGCCGACGAGCGTGCGCAGATCCGCCGCCGACATTCCGCCGGCCATCCGCTGCGCCACGACACGAACCTTACCGATTTGCTCCGCGCCCGCGGCGGCATTCGCTGCGGCTGCTCGCGCGTTCGCCAACCGCATCCGGTCGAGCTCCTTCTCGGCGGCCCGCAGCCGCTCGACCAGATTGGCGACCCGGGCCGGAACCTCCTCCGACGGCACCTTCAGCGTCGAGGCCAGCCCCGCCATCAGAGCGCGTTCCTTGGCCAGGTGTCTGAACGAGTCAAGGCCGACATAGGCCTCGACCCTGCGCACGCCGGAGCCCACAGACGACTCGCCGAGGATCGTCACCGGGCCGATCTGCGCCGAACTCTCGACATGCGTACCGCCGCACAGTTCGAGCGAGAACGGCCCGCCGATCTCGACTACCCGCACCTCGTCGGGATAGTTCTCACCGAACAGCGCCATCGCCCCCATCGCCTTGGCCTTGTCCAGTTCGGTGGTGAAGCTGTGCACCTCGTAATCGGCCTCGACCGCCTCGTTGGTCACTTCCTCGATCTGGGTCCGCTGGTCGTCGGTCAGGCCGCCCTGCCAGTTGAAGTCGAACCGCAGATAACCGGGCCGGTTCAGTGAGCCGGCCTGAACGGCGTTGGGACCCAGCACTTGCCGCAGCGCGGCGTGCACCATGTGGGTGCCGGAGTGCCCCTGCGTCGCGCCGTGCCGCCAGCGTGGGTCGACGGCGGCGACAACGGTGTCGCCCTCCACGAATTCGCCTGACTCGACGTTGACGCGGTGCGCCCACAGCGTCTTGGCGATCTTCTGCACATCGCTCACCGCCGCCCTGGAGGTCCCGGTCGAGCCCGTCCCCGTGATGCTGCCCTCGTCGGCGATCTGGCCGCCGGACTCCGCGTAGAACGGCGTGCGGTCAAGGATGAGCTCGACCCGATCGGGCGCAGAGCTCGCGGAGTGGGCGACCACGGGGACGCGTTTGCCGTCGACAAAGATACCGAGAATCTTTGCCTCCGAAGTCAATTCGTTGAAGCCAGTGAACTCCGTCGGGCCGGCGTCGACCAGGTCGCGGTATTCCGACAGATCGGCGTGCGTCTGCTTACGCGCGGCCGCGTCGGCCTTCGCACGCTGGCGCTGGTCGGCCATCAGTCCGCGGAAGCCTTCTTCGTCGACGCTCAGACCGGACTCGGCGGCCATCTCGAGCGTCAATTCCAGTGGGAAGCCGTAGGTGTCGTGCAATGTGAACGCGTCGGTACCCGACAGCGCGGTGGCACCTGATGCCTTGGTTGCGCGGGCGGTGTCCTCGAACAACCGTGAGCCCGACACCAGGGTGCGGTTGAACGCCGTCTCCTCGGCGACCGCGATGCGATGGATCCGGTCGAAGTCGGTGACGAGTTCGGGGTACGACGGGCCCATCGCGTTACGCACCGTCGTCATCAGGTCGCCGACGATCGGGTCGTCGATGCCGAGCAGCTTGGCCGAGCGGATCACGCGGCGCAGCAACCGCCGCAGCACGTAGCCACGGCCGTCGTTGCCTGGGCTCACCCCGTCGCCGATCAGGATCGCGGCGGTGCGACTGTGGTCGGCGATGATCCGGTATCGCACGTCGTCCTCGTGGTTTCCGAGGTCATAGCCCCTGGGCGACACCGTGGCGACAGCATCTATGACCGGGCGCAGCAGATCGGTCTCGTAGACGTTGTGCACGTCCTGCAGCAGGAACGCCACCCGTTCGACGCCCATGCCGGTGTCGATGTTCTTGCGCGGCAGCGGGCCGAGGATTTCGTAGCCCTCCTTTACCGGGCCGTCACCCCGCTCGTTCTGCATGAACACGAGATTCCAGATCTCGATGTAGCGGTCCTCGTTGGCGACGGGGCCGCCGTCGACCCCGAATTCGGGGCCGCGGTCGTAGTAGATCTCCGACGACGGGCCGCACGGTCCGGGGATGCCCATCGACCAGTAGTTGTCGGCCATGCCGCGGCGCTGAATGCGCTCGGGCGGCAGCCCGGCCACCTCCTGCCACAACCCGACAGCCTCGTCATCATCCAAATAGACTGTCGCCCAGATTCTTTCGGGGTCGAAACCGTAGCCGCCCTCGTCGATGGCGTTGGTCAGCAACGTCCAGGCCAGCTCGATGGCGCGACGCTTGAAGTAGTCGCCGAATGAGAAGTTGCCGGCCATCTGGAAGAAGGTGTTGTGGCGGGTGGTTATGCCGACCTCGTCGATGTCGGGCGTGCGGATGCACTTCTGGATGCTGGTCGCTGTCGCATAGGGCGGCGTGCGCTGGCCCAGGAAGTAGGGCACGAACTGCACCATGCCTGCGTTGACGAACAGCAGGTTGGGGTCGTCGAGGATCACTGACGCACTTGGCACCTCGGTATGGCCCGCCTTCACGAAATGATCGAGGAAACGCTTCCTGATCTCGTGTGTCTGCACGTCCCTGCTGCCTCATCGTCGTGGATTGTTCCGGAATTACCTGCCACTATTCGACCGCACTACAGTACCGGTCTGGGTAGCCGCACTTAAAAAGTCAACGAACCGGCGCGGCGCCGGCGACAAAGCTCAGCCGGACGGTGCGCCGCGGGTTGTCCCGGTTCAGATCGACCAGCACGACGCTTTGCCACGTGCCCAGTAGCGGTTCGCCGTCCTGCACCGGAACGGTCACCGACGGCGCCACCAGAGCGGGCAGCACGTGGTCGGCGCCATGCCCCGGCGATCCGTGCGCGTGGCGGTAGCGGTCGTCGCGCGGCAGCAGGCGTTCGAGCGTGTCGATGAGGTCGTCGTCGGAGCCTGCGCCGGTTTCGATGATCGCCACGCCCGCGGTGGCGTGCGGCACGAAGACGTTGCACAAGCCGTCCCCGTGCGCGCCGCAGAACGAGCGCACCTCGTCGGTGAGGTCGACGATCCGTCGGCGCGATGTGTCGATATCGAGCACGTCGGATTTCATGTTTTCCAGCCTACGAGGACTCAAGCTGACTTGACGGCGGGGTACGCGCTGCGGTCGGTGCCGAACTGCAATCCGGTGGCGTCCTTGCCGACCAAGGTGAGCACCGCGACCGCGATGAGCACGGGCACGATGGTCGCGGCGAGCGCGAACGGATAGCCGTGCGACGCGGCGTTGAACGACAGGAATGTCGGATAGACGTCCTGGGTGCCGTGGCTCATCCAGTTGACGCGGTCATCAGTAGTACGAGGTAGACGAATCGGCGAATGGTCGCACCGCTGCGGATCACGTCGCTGATCCGTGCTGGTGACGCGCATGCGGTCCTGGGTGGCCACCCACACCTCGGACTCGCGGACTCTGGTGCGGATGAGCAACAGATAGCCGAGCTATGTTCTGGCCACCTGTGTGACGTGCCCCACAAAGCGCTTCGACAAACGGTCGACGCGGGCAGCTGTTCTCGGTGCCGTGACCGGGCGTCCGGACGATCCATTTGCAAACCGAAATATGCCAACTTGCGTACCGAGATACCCATTGAAACCCCTCCGGGGCGCGAGGAAGCTGATGGATGGTCCGGTGGCGCCACCGGGGCGCCGCCCCAACACAAATCGGGGGTGGATCGTGCACGCACGCACTACCAACATTCAGGCGCAACCATCGTGCATCGACGCCGGAATCGCGCACGTCCGCGACGAGGTTATGCCCGCGCTTGCGGCGTTGGACGGATTCATCGGGCTTTCGTTGTTGGTCGACCGCGAATCCGGTCGGTGCATCGCCGCCAGCGCGTGGGAGACGGAAGAGGCCGAACGTGCAAGCGCCGAGCAGATAGGGCCGGTTCGTGACCGGGCGGCCAAGGTTTTCGGTGGCGCTGCGACGGCCGAGCCCTGGGAGATCGGGGTGCTCCGCCGCGACCACCGGTCGAGCACGGGTGCATGCGCGCGGGTCACGTGGATCAAGGTCCCGCCGGACCAGGCAAAGCGGGCCGTCGACTTCTACAAGAGCGACGTCCTGCCCGCACTGCAGAACCTCGAGGGTTTCTGCAGCGTCAGCTTCTTGATGAACCGCTCCGGGCGCGCCGTGTCGACGGCGACGTTCGACAGTCGCGAAGCCATGGAGCGCAATCGCGAGCAGGCGAGGGAACTGAGGAACGTCCGCAGCCGCGAAATGGGCGCTGACGTCATCGACGTCGGCGAGTTCGAGCTCGCGATCGCTCATCTGCGGGTGCCCGAGATGGCATGACGTGCTCCTG
>Ga0207708_10002801_pt1 | contig 12820 bp, 12 predicted proteins | sample KBSK5101metaG_FD_184340 | JGI IMG/M metagenome (GOLD analysis project Ga0207708, IMG submission 184340) | Corn, switchgrass and miscanthus rhizosphere microbial communities from Kellogg Biological Station, Michigan, USA - KBS K5-10-1 metaG... | ecosystem: Host-associated > Plants > Roots >...
GGGAGGCCCTGACGGCGGCGTCCGCTCCCCCGTTGCCGATCGGGCTCGATCACGGGTGCGCCGCGAAGACGTGGGCGACGGCTCCGCCGCTGAAGACGGTGGTGCTCATCGGCTCGATGGTGAGCGGTGCGCGGAAGATCCGCTCGCCCGCGCCCAACACGGCCGGGTGGATAGGTGGTGGCACCGATGAGGTGCGCGCCGGCGTTGCTCAAGGTCTCGACAGTCCAGCTGGCGCCGTCATCGGAGCGTCCCGCAGCGACCCAGTCGGTGCTCCCGTCGGTTGGAGCGACGTAGCCGTCGAGCGAGACGGACATCTTCAGGACCAGTGAGGCCATGCGCTGTTTCCTTCCCGGGATCGATGACACGAGCTGCTCGGGTCGATGGTGATGCAGGGCGCCGATGAACGCTCCCCAACAGGATCCGGTCCCAGCTTCAGCTGCCGCCGGACGACCCCGGCCCTCACGATCCCAGCGATAGGCTTGGCGGCCCCCCGGGACGGATTTCGGGCCGGGCTGAGGAAGCACTCCCTGAGGAGGGACCAATGGCAGTGGCGATCAGAACCACCGACTTCCCCGAGGGTGTCGGTACGGAGATGTACGACGGCGTCTCGGCCGCGATGGACCTCGCCAACGACCCGCCCGAGGGGCTGCTCTTCCACTGGGCGGGTGAGGTCGACGGCAAATGGACGGTCACGGACATCTGGGAGACGCGCGAGGCATCCGACCGCTTCCGGGAGCAGCGGCTCTTCCCAACGATTCAGAAGGTCTCCGGCATGGACCCGGCCAGCGGCCCCCAGCCGACGGTCACTGAGTTCGCGGTCCACAACTACTTCAAGCCCTGATCGCGCGGGCGGTCCGGCTCGCACCCGTCAGCCGGCCGCGCGTGCGAGCACGTCGGGAAGCTGCCGGCGCGATGAGATGTCGAGCTTGCGGAACGACCTCCCGAGGTGTGTTTCGACGGTCTTCTCCGTGACGAACAGCGTTTGGGCGATCTCGCGGTTCGTTCCGCCGGCGGCGGCAAGGTCGACCACGCGGCGCTCGCTGGGTGTGAGCGAGTCGGTGCCGGTGCGATCCGTCGCCCGGGGCCGGATGCCGATCGCCGCGAGCTCCGAGCGGGTCCGGCCCTCGAGGGTTCGACCGCCACACCTTGCCGCCAGCTCGAGCCCGTGGAGGAGGGGCTCGCGCGCCGCGGTGCGCTGTCCGGCGGCCCGGATCGTTGCGCCGAGGTCGATCAGCGCGCGCGCATGCTCGAGCCGCCCCGGCGAGGCTTCCAGCACCGCGACCGCGTCCTCCAGCCGCTCTCGACGCTCGGCGGCAGGCCCGACGAGCGCGTGAGCGCGCAGCGCGACGCCGATCGCACGCGCCGCGCCGAACGACTCCGCGCGGCGGACCTCCTCGGCCGCCAGGGCGCGAGCTTCGTCGTGGCGGCCGAGCTCGGCAAGCGAGAGCGCCGCCGCCGATCGCCACGGCAGCATGGCCGGATTCTCCCCGCCGAACTCTGGGGGGTCGATCCCGCTGCCCTGTAGCACCTCGACCGCTGCTTCGTGGTTGCCTGCGGCGGCGCGAAGCACGCCGGTGGCGTAGCGAAGCTGGGAGCTCGATGTGAACTCGGTGTCGTAGCGAACGCCTGTGCGTTCGATCAGCCGGCCCAGAGCATCCGGCGTCTCGTCGCGCTCGAGGCCCGCGAGCACCGCCGCCGACACGGCCAGGACGAGGAACCTGGCTCCGAGGAGGTCGGGGGCGAGCTCGATCACCGCCTGGGCGTCCGTCTGGGCCGCGGCCAGGTCTCCCCGACGCACGGCGATGAGCGCGCGAAGCGCCGACATCGTCACGACCGTGAGCGCTGCGCCGCGCTCGCGCGCCCCGGCGAGCACCTCGTCTGCGCCCCGTAGGGCCGCGTCGAGACCGTCTGCGACTCCGAGGGCGGCCAGGGCCAGGTTCGCCCAGTTCTCGCCACGGTGGGGCTCGATCGGAAGGCCCGCTGCGATCGCACGCTCTGCGAGGTCCGCCGCGACGGACGCCGAGCCCAAGTTCAGCACCTCTTCCATCGCGAGCGTGGCCAGCGTCGTTGCCTGCAGCGCGTCGCGGGCCGGGCCGCCCGGGTCCCGCAGGGCGGCGATCGTCGCCGTGGCCTCGCGCCGTGCCGACGCCGAGGTCGAGCTCAAGCCCAGGAGCGCGACCGCGAGTTTTTGGCGGGCCGGCGAGCCTGCCGGGAGCCGCTCCTGGGCGCGGCGAAGGATCGCCGCGCCGTCAGCGGGGCGCCCGGCGAAGAAGAGCATGCCGCCGAGCTCGATCGCCGCCACCGCGATCACTGCCGCATCGTCGGCGCGCTCGATGATCTCGGTCAGCGGGGCGATCGCCTCAGGGGCGCCCGCACGAGCGTGCGCCTGCCCGAGCTCGAGGAGGACGGCGAGGCGGTCGGCGTCGGCGGGTGGCTCGTCGAGGGCGCGGGCAAGCAACGCCGCCCCGCCGGCCGCGTCGCCCAGGGCCAGCGCGTGATGGGCGGCATCTCGCAGAAGGCTCACCGCCTCGGGGTCGGCGGCCGGGTCGGTGTGCATGAGATGGACTGCGACCTGGCCGGCCGACGCACCGCGGTCGCGCAGGATCGTCGCCGCCGCGCGGTGCATTCGCTCGCGTTCGGCGGGCGACAAGTCGCCGTAGATCGCCGCGCGCAGAATCGGGTGGGTGAAGTGCACGGTGGCGCCGGATTCGACGATCCCGGCGGAGACGAGCGCCGCCATGGCCGCCTCCAGGTCCGCGCCGCTCACCCCCGAGAGCTGCGCCGCATCGCCGACCTGGGCGTTGTCTCCGAGCACGCTGACCGCGCGTGCCAGCTGGGCGGCCGTCGTCCCGTGCCGCGCCAGGCGGAGCAGGACGGCGTTGGCGACGCCGCGCGGGACGATCGCGCCGACCTCGGCCGCAGCGGTCGCGGTGGGTTCGAGGCCACGGGCCGTCGCCTCGGCCAGCAGCTCGCTGACGAGGAACGGGTTGCCGCCCGTGACCTCGAGGCACGCGCGCACGAACCGCTCGTCGGCCTCGCCGCTCAGGCGGGCGGCGACGAGTCTGCCGACGGCCGCCGGCGTCAGGGGCGATGGGCGTACCAGCTCCACAGCGGGATCGCCGGCGAGCGTCGCCGCCTCGGGCGTCAGCGCCGGGTCGAGCGGCCGGGTGGCGAGGATGAGGGCGAGGCCCTGCCCTTCGAGTCGGCGGGCGATGAACGCGAGGACGCTCGCCGACGGCGCATCGCACCACTGCAGGTCATCGACGACGAGCGCAAGCGGCGCGTCAGCGGCGAGGTTCGAGGCGAGCCAGTAGAGGCCGTGGTGCCACACGTACCCCGGGTCGCCGGCGGACGGACCCGCGCCCGGCGCCATGGCGGGCGTCGTCGGCGGTCCGGTGATCACGTCCGCGGCCAGCGCAGCTGCTCCGGCCAGCCAGCGGTCGCGCTCGTCGGTGTCGGCCTCGAGCAGCGGCCGCTCGAAGAGCTGGCGCATGACCCCGAACGGGAACCCCTGCTCGAGCTCGGTCGCCCTCGCGCTCAGCACGCGGATGCCGAGCTCCGAGGCTCGGACGCGAGCGCCTTCGAGGAGCCGCGACTTCCCGATCCCGGCCGCGCCCTCGATCAGCAGCACTCCCCCGGCCTGCCGCGCCACCTCCTGCAGCACGGAGCGGACGCGCTCGACCTCGTGCTCGCGTTCGAGCAGCGCTGCCGGCACGGCAGGGTCGATCGTGTCCATGCGCCGAGCGATCGTAAGCGGCGCCCTGCGCACTGCGCAATCCTCGGGGGGTCGCGGTCAGGGCAGGTGCCCGACGTGCGAAGCGCGGATCGCGCGGCCTTGGGATCACGCCGCCCCACCGCGGAGCGGGCGATCAGCGCCTCGGACAATCGCCCATAGACTCCGGCGTGTGGGCCTCTTCGGCCGGACCAAGATCCGCGACGGCGTTCAAGCCGACGCCACGGTCGTGACCATGGCGCCGACGGCCAAGGCGGCCAGACAGCAGGGCAAGCGGGACGTCGACTATGCGTTCCGACTCGCCGTGCGGAGGCCCGACGGCGCCGTCGTCGAGGTCGACCACGTCTGCCGCGTGCCCCACGACAGGATGCCGACGCTCGGGCTCGAGCTCCCGGTGACCGTCTCCGCGACCGACCCGGAGAACCTCCGCATCGACTTCGACCGGATGCCGAGCTTCGCCGAGCGCGCGACGGCTGCCGCGGACGCGGCCCAGCGCGGCGACACCTCGGCGGCGGCCGAGGCGCTCGGCTATCGGGTCTCAGAGCCCCCGCCCGGCGAGCGCTAGCCGAACGCGAGCTGCCGGCTCAGCGGCCCCGACGAGCGCGCCGATCGCCCAGTGCGCGGACGAGGGCCAGGGTGCGCTCGACGTCGGCGCGGGTCGTGCGGAAGTTCGTGATGCAGGCCCGCAGGGCGAAGCGGCCGTCGACGACGGCGTTGGACAGGTAGGCGCGCCCATCGCGCTGCAACGCCGTCAGCAGCCGCTCGTTGTGCTGGTCCAGGGCCGCGTCCGCCATCCCCGGCGGCACGTGGCGGAAGCAGCAGATGCTCAGGCCCGGCTCCGCAAGCAATTCGAGCTCGGTGGACTCGCGAACGCGCACGGCCATGTGCTCCGCCATGGCGATGTCGTGCGTGATCGCGGCGGCCAAGCGCCGGCCGCCGTAGTAGCGCAAGGTCATCCACAGCTTGAGTGCCCGGAAACGGCGACTGAGCTCGAGGCCGTGGTCCCAGAACGCGAACGACTCGGCGGCCTCGTCGGTGAGGATCCGCACGTAGGCGGCGTCGGCCGCGCCGAACGCCGTCGGGCCGGCGCCGGGTGAGCGCATGAGCAGGGCCCCGCAATCAACCGGCACGTAGAGCCACTTGTGGGCGTCGACGCACAGCGAGTCCGCCCGCTCCAGCCCGGAGAACAGGGGTCGGCTCGCCGGATCCGCGGCGGCGGGCGCACCGTAGGCGCCGTCGACGTGCAACCACAGCCGCTCCGCCTCGGCCACATCGGCGATCGCGTCGAGCGGGTCCACCGCGCCGGTCGCCGTCGTGCCGGCCGTCGCGATCACGCAGAACGGCTGCTTCGCGGCACGCCGGTCGGCGGCGATCGCCCCGCGCAGCGCTTCGACGTCGAGGCGCCGGCCGGCGCCAACGGGAACGCGGCGAAACCCGACCCCGATGGCCGCGGCCGCCTTCTCGATCGAGAAGTGTGCCTCGTGCGACGCGTACGCGATCAGCGCGCGCCGGTCGGCATCGGGCTCCGACCGCGACCGCAGCGCGACCAGCAGCGCGGTCAGGTTCGCCATCGAACCGCCGCTGACAAAGAGACCCTCGGCGTCGGATGCGAAGCCGACGAACTCGCCGAGCCAGCGAATCGTCGTGCGTTCCACCTGCGTGGCCGCGGGCGCCGATCGCCACGACGTGACGTTCTGGTCGGCGGCCGAGGTCAGCAGATCGGCCGCGACACCGATCGGCGCTGCCGGCGAGAGGACGTAGCCGAAGAAGGCGGGCGCGGTGCGCCGCCCCGCGCCCAGCAGCGCCCGACACCGCTCGAGCAAGTCCTCCAGCGGCTCGCCGTCGAGCGGGAGCGGCGCCGCGCCGTCCACCAGCTCCTCGAGCTGCCCGGCGGACAGAGGCCGGTCGAAGACCGGGCCGGAGCGGGTTGCCGCGATCTCCTGCGCGGCCATCGCTCCGACGCGCGCGAGCAGGGCTTCGAGGCCCTCGTCGGGCAGGTCGAGCATGTCGTTGCGCGCCTCCTCGCCCATCGGGCGCGAGTCTCGCACGCGGTTGCGGAAAGCCGGTCGCGCGCGCGCCGCCGCGCCGCGATACTGGCGAGCATGGCCGCGGAGAACGCCGACGTCATCGGGGAGATGCTCAAGGCCTTCAGCCGCGGCGACGTCGACGGCGTCCTTGCCAGCTTCGACCCGCGCTGCGAGCTCCACGAGCCACCCGAGATGGTCGAGACCGCCGGGTACCACGGGCACGACGGGATCCGCGCCTGGATGGCGAACCTGCGCCAGGTCGGCGGGATCGTGTTCGAGCCAGTGCACTTCTCCGGCAGCGGCGACATCGTCGTGTGCGAGGTGGCCGGCCGTGGACGCGGACAGGCCAGCGGAGCGCCCTTCGACTGGTCGACCTGGGCGGTGTTCGAGATGCGCGACGCCCGCATCGTCCGAGTCCGGGCCTTCCTGGCGCAGGAGGAGGCGCAGAAGGCCGCCGGATCAATCGCCGAGCGTCCCCAGCCGCGGCCCGGCGGGGCTGCTTCGTCGGCGTAAGGTTGTTCAGCCGTTGTCGGGCCGCGGAGGAAGCTTGGTCGTGGTGCACGGCGTGCGCCCGGCACCCGGCGAGCCCGCTCCGGCGACTGGGGCGCTGACGACGACCGGCGCAGGCGCGAGGTCGAGCTGAGCGCGCCACCGCGCGCGCACTAACCTCAACGCATCGAGGTCTACGAGCCAGCCGCCAGGACCAGTCCCGAGACGATCACGCGGTACGGGCAGTTCGCCGACCGCGGTGCCGGCGCCGCCGCTGCGGCGCAGGCCTGGACCGAGGCCGGGTTCTCCGATGCGCTGACTGCGCGCTGGCTCGACGCGCGTTGCTTCGATCCCGGAACGGCGCGCGCGCTGGCCGAGCTCGGCGTCAGCCCCGAGCAGGCGGCGGCGCGCACGCGCGACGGGGGCGGCGATATCGACACGATCGCCCACAAGGTCGCCAACGGTGACCTGACGGTCCGTGGGGGCGCGGCGCGGAGCCTGTCGAGCCGCTGAGTCAGCGAGGGACGCCGGGTGGGCGCGGCAAATCATGCTGGCACTGATTCCGCGCGCTACTGTCGAGCGCAGTGGCCCGGCTTCTCGGCATTAACCACGTGGCGCTGGAGGTCGACGACGTCGACGCGGCGCTGCAGTGGTACGGGCGGTTCTTCGGGTTCGAGCTGCGCGGGCGGGCCGGCCGGCGGATGGCCTTCGTGGACATGGGGGACCAGTTCCTCGCCCTGTCGGCGGGGCGGTCGCAGGAGGCGGACGAGAGCCGCCACGTCGGCTTCGTCGTGGACGACAAGGAGGCGGTGCGGGCCGCCCTGCTGGAGGGCGGCGTCTCCGTGCGGCCCAGCGGGAGCCTCGACTTCGTCGACCCGTGGGGCAACCACATCCAGGTGGTGGACTACCGCGACATCCAGTTCACGAAGGCGCCCGCGGTGCTGGACGCGATGGATGTCGGCGAGCTGCCGAAGTCCGAGGCGGCGCGCGAGGAGCTGCGCCGGAAGGGGATCAGCTCGCCGTAGGCGCGGTGTCGTCGGCCGGGCGCCGGCGGCGTAGAAAGCCGCGACGGCGGCGATGGTCGGCCACCTCGCCGGCGACGGCGCCGGCGGCCACGAACGGCTCCTCGGCCACCCGCGGACGCGAGACGAAGCGGCCCATCGCGAACGCGGCCAGCGTGGCGATCACGAACCCGAGCAGGTGGAAGTAGCCGAGCAGCTCGAGCGTCCGTTGCACCTGGCCGCCCACGGGCGGGCCGATCGGATTGCCCGCGCCATCCCAGAGCAGGCTCACGGTCGGGCCGACTGCGAACCAGCCGCCCGCGATCAGCGCCAGCCAGCCGCCGATGAGGCCGCCCTTGCGGGTGGCGGCGCGCAGCAGGAGCAGCCCGCCGATGACGGCCAGCGCGCCGGGCAGCACGTCGAGCCAGAAGCGGTTGGTCGTGAAGTGCCAGGCGTCGTAGTTCCCGAACGCGTAGTGGAAGTACGGCCCGACGAACGGGACAAGCGCGCCCCAGAGGCCGAGCACGACGATCGCCACGCCGCTGAAGCCGCCGGTGGTGCGCGGGACGCGCATCGCGGTGTCGCGCGTCGGCGGGGACTGCTGCCTGGTCGGGGGTGCCGCCTCGGTGGCCACGCCCGTCGGCTACCCGCGCAGGATCGCCTCTAACGGCCGCGTGTTGACGACGTCGTTCGCGGTGGCCCAGCCGCGGCGGGCGGTGGCGACGGCGAGGTCGATGTTCTCGAGGCCGCGCACCGAGTGGGCGTCGGTCGAGCAGACGATCTGCACACCGGCGCCCAGGGCCTCGCGGACGTGCTCGGCACTGAGGTCGAGACGGGGCGCCAGGCCGTTGACCTCGAGCGCGACGTCCTCCTCGAGCGCCACCGCGTAGATGCGCTCGAGGTTCAGGGCGTTCTCGGGGCGGCGGTTGATGTAGCGGCCCTTCGGGTGGCTGAGGCAGCGCACGGACGGGTTGCGCAGGGCCTCCTCGACGCGCTTGGTCATCTCGCGCTCGGGCATGCGCTGGCCGCCGTGCACGCTGGCCTGGACCCAGTCGAGCTCGGCCAGGACGTCGTCGGGGAGGTCGAGGCGGCCGTCCGGGTGGATGTCGCATTCGATGCCGCGCAGGATGCGGAACGGGGCGAGCGCCTCGTTGGCCGCGGCGATCTCCTCGGCCTGGCGGCGGACGTCGTCGGGCGTGAGCCCGCGGACGGCGCCGACGGCCGGGGTGTGGTCGCAGATCGCCAGGTACTGGTAGCCGCGGTCGCGGGCGGCGCGGCCCATCTCCTCGACGCTGGCGCGCCCGTCCGACCACGTGGTGTGGCTGTGGAGGTCGCCGCGAATGTCCTGGAGCTCGACGAGCGCGGGCGGCGCGTCGGCGAACGGGGCCTCGCGCAGTTCGGGCGGGCACCAGGGGATCTTCAGCTTGCGGTACACCGTGGCCTCGTCGGGAGCGTCGGGGAGGGGCTCGAGCGCGTCGACGTAGGCGCGCGCGCCGGTGGCCCGGAGGAGGGCGGTACCGAAGCGCTCGGGCGCGCTGGTGACCAGCTCGATGGGGACGCCCTCGACGGTCACGCCCAGCGCTCTGCGGTCGTCCTGCTCGATCAGGGCGACGATCTGGGGCAGCTCGGCGAAGCGGGCGAGGACGGGCCCCGGGTCCTGCGCGGCGCGGACGACGGCGAGGTGCTCGCACGAGTCGCGCCAGCGGCGGACGTCGCCGGCGGGCTCGGCGTCGAGCGCGGCGGCGATGGTGTCCACGAGCTCGCGCGCACGGTTGAGCAGGAGGCCCTCACGCGGGCGCGTCTCCGGCTCCTGAGCGAGCGCCTCGCGGAGCTGCGCCTCCGTCTTGGGGCCGATGCCGGGGACGGCGCGGAGGCGGCCTTCGGCGGCGGCCGCGCGCAGCTCGTCGGCGGTGCGCACGCCGAGGGCGTGCGCGATCTGGACCGAGCGGCGCGCGCCGAGCCCGAGGTAGCGGCCGAGGCCGACGAGGTCGGGGGCGAGCTCGCGCTCGAGCTCGGTGAGCTCGGCGATCTGGCCGGTGTCGACGAGTTCGCGCAGGCGCGCCTCGATGCCGGGGCCGACGCCGCGCAGGTCGCGCACGCGCCCGGACTGGACGAGCTCGGTCACCGGGGTCGGCACGTTGCGAACCGTCTCGGCGGCACGGCGGTAGGCGCGGGCGGTGTAGGGGTTGGCCTCGGCAAGCTCAAGCAGCGACGCGAGGGCGTCCAAGCGGTCGGCGATCTGCGCGTTGTCCATCGACCACAGTCTCCCCCGCCTGCTCGCGCGACCAGCGCGCGATCGTGCGGCGCAGGCTCGCGAGGGCGAGGAGGCCGATCGGCGCGGGCAGCCAGATCGCGATGGCGCGGTACGCCAGCACGGCGACGACGGCGAGGTCGGCCTGGACGCCGAAGGCGAGGAGGACACCGACCATCCCGCCGCTGACGGCGCCGGGGATCGGGAGGGCGTTGCCGACCTGGCCGACGAAGTAGGCGAGGGCGACGACGGCGATGGCGTTGGCGGCGCCGAACGCGCTGAGCATGGCCCAGAGCACGGCGGCGTCGAACGTCCACCAGGCGAGGGCGCCGAGCAGGCGCGGGTCGCGCGTGCGGAGCAGGCCGATGGCGTCGGCGGTGGCGTCGCCGAGGATGAGTGCGCCGCGGCGGACGCGGCCAGCGCGCGGGTTGTCGGCGTCGATGACGGGCGTGCCGAGCCGCTCGAGGGCGGCCGGGTCCCGGTCCGCGTCCGTGGTGCCGTTCGCGCCCACGCGGCGTCGCCACAGGCCGAGCACGAGCACGACCGCGAACCCGGTCGCCGCGATGGCGGCCGGGATGGCGCTCAGGGTCAGCGGACCCTCGCCGCCCGCCGCGGTCACCGCGCCCGAGACGACGATGGCGCCGAGGAAGACGGCGTAGAGCACGACGAGGAACGTGAGCAGCGTCCGCATCGACGCGCGCTTGTTCATCCCGGCGCGCCGGAACGTCCACAGCGTGAGGGCGGCGCCGCCAACGCCCGCCGTCGGGAGCAGGCGCGTTGCGGCGGCACCGCCCAGCGTGACCTCCACAGCCCGGCGCAGGTCGATGCGCGGCGTCGCGCGCCCGGCGACGAGCCACATCAGGGCCACGTACCCCGCGAAGGACAGGAGCTCGAACGCCGCGCCCGCCGCGACCCAGCGCCAGTCCGCGTCGAGGGCGCGGTGAAACGCGTCGGCGATGACGCCGAGCTTGCCCTGGACGAGGATCAGGGTCGCGACGCCCGCGATGACGACGGCGGCGGGGAGCGCCGCGCGCCGAGCCAAGCCCACCGCGTCGAACTGGGGAAGTGCGATCTCGGCGGACTCGGGGTGCATGGCGTCAACAAGGGTCCCCTGCACGGGCGCCTCCCGGCGTGACACGCGTCACTACGACCAACGCCCCTTAACGGATGCATGGGTGGGATCGATCAGCTCATGTCACGGCCTCCAGCATCGGTGCGAGCGCGCGGCCGGCGCCAATGGGCGCCGCGATCCCGGCGGTCGCGAGGGCGCGGGCGACCGGCCCGAGCGGCAGCGCGCATGAGCTGACCGCCGGGTGCTGCTCGGCCAGCGTTGCGACGGCGAGGTCGACGAGCGAGCTGTCGCCGTCGGGCTCGGCGGCGACGACGATGGCGTCCTGGCGGAGGAGCACCTCGTCGAGCGCCTCGGGGCGCGGGCCGGCGAGCAGGAGGACGGACGGCGAGGACCCGGCGCCGAGCGCACGCTCGGCGCCGGCGGCCGCGTGCTCCGTGGCCTCGGGAAGGACGACGCGGACGAGCTTGCCGGCGGCGGTCGCGTCGACCCCCCGCGCCGCGAGGTTCCGGCGCAGCTGCCGAGCGGCGACGCCGGCCGGCCCGTGCAGGGCGGGCTCCGCCCAGCCGCCCGGCGGCCACGCGCACACCAGCGCACGCCGTGCGCGCAGCGGGTGCGCGAGCGACAGGGCGATTGCCGCGCCCACCGCGAGCGCGTGCCGAGGCGCGGCGACGACGCCGACGCACGGCGCCGGGGGAGCGAGCGCGACGCGGTGCCGCCGTGGGGTGGCGTCTGCGGGTTCGAGGAACAGGGCGGCGATGCGGGTGAGCAGGTCGGTCATGCGCGGCTGAGGACGCCCTCGGTCACCGGTCCGCCTTGGCCTCGGCCGTCGACGCGAGCAGGTCGCCGACCGAGCGGAGCACCGCCGGCGGGCGGACCCGCACGCGCACGGTCCTGGCGTGGACGGCGACGTCGATGTGCGCTCCCGACCAGCCCGGGATCGCGTGCTCGGCGGCGTCGTGCGGGTCGCCGCCCTCGAGGATCGCGACGGCGCCGGCCTCCGCCGCGTGGTCGGCGAGCTCGGCGGCCACGCCGGCCGCGAGCGCCTGCAGCGCGGCGAGGGCCACGATCGCGATCAGCGGCAGCATCCCGACCACCTCGACGGTCGCCTGTCCACTACCGCACGCGAGCCCAGCACGCCGCGAGGCCGGGCGAGGAGCGCTCATCCGTCCTGCCGCTCGAAGTGGGCCTGCGCGGTGACCGTGGTCAGGCTGCCGCTGCCCACCACGAGCGGGATCGCGATGTGGACCTCTGCCTTGCCGTCGTCGTTGCACTCGACGCGCAGGCCGCGCTCCAGCGCGCCGGGGAGGGCGCGGCGGGCCGCCTGCTTGGCGTCGCCGCCGACCGCCGCGGCGCGAGCAGCCGCGCGTGCCGCGGCGCCCGACACCCACACCGCCTGGCCGGCGACCACCGCCTGCCAAAGCGCCGCCGCGAGGATGACGACGATCGGCAGCATGGCGACGAGCTCGACCGCGGACTGGCCGTCGTCTGCCGCGAGGCGGGCGGTGCGGGGCGCGCGAGGCGGCGATGGGTGGGTCATGGGGAGAACCGTCTCGCGGGAGGTGTTGAGGATCTACGCGGGAGTGCGAAGAAATACCGTTGCGGGTGTGGAGCGAGCGTTCGTGTTCCTGCCCGTGACCCCCGAGGACGCGCCGGAGATCGTCGCGACGGTCAGCGCGGGATTCGAGGGCTACCGCGCGTTCGCACCGCCGGGGTGGAACCCGCCACCCGACATCGGCTCGGTCGCGGGCACCCGCAAGCGGCTCGGGGACGACGACGTGTTCGGGCTGCTCGCGCGCACGCCGGAGGGCGAGCCCGCGGGCCACGTCACGGTCAGCGCGTCGACGCGCTCGCGCTGGCCCGGCGGCAGCGACGACCTCGCGCACGTCTGGCAGCTGTTCGTCCGCGAGCCGTACTGGGGCACCGGCGTGGCCGTGACCCTGCATGAGCACGCGGTCGAGGACGTTCGTCGTCAGATCCGTCCAGTCGTTCGCGACGAGATTGAGACGCTCGGCGACGCCACGCGCGGTCGCGTGGCAATGGCAGTGATAGGGATCACCGGCGGCGAAATAGCGCTGCGGGATCGAGTGAAACGAAAACAGCAGGTGCTTGCGGCCGTGCACCTGCCAGTGGCGCGCGATGCTGTCCGACACCGCCGCGAGATACGCGACTTCGTCGTAATAGTGGGTCGCGAAGCGGAACTCGGGAACCCAGCGCCAGCGCGACAGCTCGTCGGTGACGCGGTCGAGC
>Ga0207708_10002802_pt1 | contig 12815 bp, 10 predicted proteins | sample KBSK5101metaG_FD_184340 | JGI IMG/M metagenome (GOLD analysis project Ga0207708, IMG submission 184340) | Corn, switchgrass and miscanthus rhizosphere microbial communities from Kellogg Biological Station, Michigan, USA - KBS K5-10-1 metaG... | ecosystem: Host-associated > Plants > Roots >...
CTCATCGGAACCTGGCTCGGGCAGCTGATGTCCGTCTTCATCATCACCGGCGCGTTCGCCTGCGCCGCAGCCTTGAACAACGCTGGGCTGCGCTACACGTATTCGCTCGGCCGGGAGGGGCTTCTGCCCAAGGCGTTGGGCCGCACCCACCCGAAGCACAAGACGCCGCACGTGGCCGTCTTCACACAGGGCGCCATCGCACTCGCGATCGTCCTCATCTTCAGGTTCGCCGGCCACACCGGGCTCGACGTTTACTACTGGATCGCGGTTCAGGGCGTGATCTGGATCATCCTCGTCCAAGCGCTGACGTCTCTGTCCGTCTGGGCGTACTTCCGCAAGCTGCCGGCCGAAGAGCGGAGTTTCTGGAAGACCACGGTCTGTGCCTGGATCGGCTTTCTTGCGCAGATCCTCGTGCTCTACCTCTGTTACAAGTACCTGAGCTCGCTCGCGGCCGGTGACGTGTGGTACGTGAAGGAACTCGGGCAGATCGGTCCTTGGGGCGGCTTCGAGATCGACATCACCTGGCTGGGGATCATCGGCGTCATCATTCCGGTGGCGGCCCTGGTCTACGCACTCTGGCTCCGCGCCGCGGACCGCGTGAAATACGACCGCGCGGGCAGGTTCATCAACGAGGGAGAGCTCGCCTAGAAAAACTGCAGGAGAGGGTGCCTCGCGGCACCCTCTCCTTCAGCCTGCTGCCGCCTCGAGCGCGAGCTCGAGTTGCGCCTGGAGCGGCTCTTCAGGAAGTAAGACGCCGTCCAGGGCGGCCGTGCCGATCGTGAAGGCCCAGACACCGTTGCGTGCAAGGGCGCGGATCCTCTCCACCGAGTCGACCGATCCGGCGGCGATGACGGGCAGCGACGTATTGGAGACAACCGCATCCACAAGCGCCTCGACATCGCCGTCGTAGCGGTAGGCGAGCAGATTGACGCCGTCGAGGCCGAGCGCCTCTGCGCGGCGAGCGTCGTCGGCGATCTCCTGGATCGAGCCGCGGAGGAGACACGGATGGCCCACGACCCGTCCGACATACGGGAAGAACTTGATCCCGGTGCCGGCGATGATTTCCTGCACTGGCTCGATCAGCGTGCCCCCGATCAGGTAGTCGGGTTGGATCTCGGCGGCCGCGCGCGCCGAGGCGAGCGTGGCCTCATCCGACTCGGACACGACCTCGAGATAGGACGTGTGACCGTTGTTCTCGATGTCGGAAAGGAGCGCCTCGAGCTCTTTGCGCGGAAGGCCCACGTCCTTGCAGCCGAAGTGGCGCACGCCTGCCGCCGCGACGGACGCATAGACCTCACGCGCGTCGGCGAGCGTCTCGTCGTTCCGCGTGAGCATGAAGATGAACTCCATATGCGCGCCTCCCAAAGTTGTCAGACAACTTCGATATCCTAGCCGCGTGAGAGCGGCGATCTGGGAAGGCCCGGGGGCGATGTCGGTCGGAGAGGTGGCCGACGCTTCTTGCCCCGAGAGCGGCGTGCTCCTTCGGGTCACGGCCTGCGGCATCTGCGGCACCGACGTCCGAGCCTTCTACAACGGCGATCGACGGATTTCGGCTCCCTGGGTGCTCGGGCACGAGATCAGCGGCGAGTTGATCGAGATCGGGAGCGCGGCGGCGGAGGAGGTGGATGCAGCCGGCTTTTCGATCGGCGACCATGTCCATTGCATCTCGACGCTCTGGTGCGGCACATGTCGCCTCTGCCGCTCGGGTGCCGAGAACCTGTGCCTCAACGGCGAGCTCATGGGGTTCGACCACCAGGGCGCCTACGCCGAGCTTGTGGCGATCCCCCAGATCGCCCTGAAGAACCTCTTCCGGATTCCGGATGGCCTCTCGGACGTCCTCGCGACCTTTGCCGACCCGCTCTCGGACGCGATCTGTGGACACAAGGACATCTCCGTCTCGCTCGACGACACGGTGGTTGTGATCGGCGCCGGTCCTGTCGGCACTGCGCACGCGCTCATCGCCCGTCTCCAAGGGGCGGGCCGGGTGCTCATGCTGGAGACCGCGGCGCGACGGCTCGAGCTCGCGCGCGAGGTTCTCGGTGACGAACGGCTGACCTACCTCGACATGTCGGCTGCAGACAGCGTCGAGACAGTGCGGGCTGCCACCGACGGCATTGGAGCCGATGTCGTGATCGTCGCCTGTTCCAGCGACCTCGCGCAGGAGCAGGCGATGGACATGGCCGCTCCGCGCGGGCGAGTGCTCTTCTTCGGCGGCCTCCCGAAGGGCACGACGCACATGAAGTTCCCCTCCAACGTCCTCCACTATCAGGAGGTGCAGGTGCACGGGTCCTACGCCTCTCGCCACCGCGATCAGGTGCACGCCCTCGACATGCTCGCCGACGACCTCGCCGGAATCCGACGGGTCGTGACGGACGTCGTTGCCCTGGACGCAGCGCCGAGTGCTTTCGAGCGGATCCGTGCCGGCGAGGTCTTGAAGGCCGTCGTCACTCCGTGAAAGCGGATGCGGCGAGCCGCCGTTCGCTCGGCCACGCGGTCGCCAAAACGCTGCGCGAGCGGATCGCCGGCGAGCGACTCGAGCCGGGTGATCGACTGCCTAGCGAGCCCGAACTGGCGCGCGTCCTCGGCATCTCGCGGCCTTCGCTTCGGGAGGGTATCGCCCTCCTCGAGGAAGACGGGGTCGTCCGTCGCCTACGCGGCTCGGGTACCTACGTGGCCCACCGATCCGGCGTCCGGAATGACCTCAGCCGAAATTTCTCGGTTTCGTCGCTGATCGAGGCCATGGCCCTGCAACCGGGCAGCAGGTCGGACGAGTGCGCGGCGGAGCTTGCACCGCCACGCGTGGCAGCAGCGCTCCGCCTGGAGGCGGGCGCATCCGTATGCGCGCTTCGCCGAGTGCGGACGGCGGACGGCCGGCCAGTGGTGGACTCGATCGACTGGTGCCGACCCGACGTGCTTCCCCTCGAAGCGATGGCCAGCCTGGATGGAGGCTCAATCTACGCTGCGCTCGCCGAGCGAGGCCTGCCGGTGCACCACGGCGTCGCCTCGATCGAGCCTGCCACGGCGAGAGGTGGCGTGGCCCGACGGCTGGGAGTGCGGGCCGGCGCGCTGCTCCTGACTCTCTTCCAGCTCGACAGCACCGCCGACGGAACGGTCGTGCTGGTCTCGCAGGAGCATCACTTGGCCGACGCGTTCGAGTTCACCGTCTACCGGCGCGGGCCCGGGGACGAATCGGATGACGCAAAGTGAAGACGGAGCTGGTTGTCGGGGTGGATGTCGGCTCGCAGGGCACCTGCGCCCAGGCGTTGACTCCAGAGGGCGAACAGGCGGCGAAGGCCTATGTGCCGCATACGCTCTCCTATCCCCAGCCAGGGTGGGCGGAGCAGGATCCACGCGAGTGGCTGGGCGCCGTCGCGACGGCGCTTGCCGAGGTACGTCGCGCCGTGAACGGGGCCGCGGTGCGCGCGTTGTCGTTCGGCTCGCAGCTCGACGGGCTGGTCGCGACCGACGCCGACGGGGAGCCGGTGGGCTCTGCCCTGATCTGGATGGATCGACGTGCGCGGGCTCAGTGCGATGAGGCGGCCGAACGGATGGACCCGCATCGCCTTCGCGAGCTGAGCGGGTGCAACCTGGATCCCGGGCACGTCGGCGCGAAGATCGCCTGGCTCCGCGACAACCGCGCCGATGAGCATGCCGGCTCGCGCTGGTTCCTGCTGCCCGGCTCGTTCGTCGCCTGGCATGCGTCCGGGGAACTGGCGGTGGATCCCTCGAATGCCTCATCGTCAATGCTCCTCGACGTCGAAAGCGCCGACTGGTCGCAAGAGGCGTGCGCCGCCTTTCAGATCGACTCAGGGTCTCTTGCCCCTGTCCGGCCGGCGAGCACTGTCCTCGGCCCGGTGTCGCCATGGCTCAGAGAGGCAGCTGGGCTCGATCCGTCGACCCAGGTTGTCCTCGGCTCCGGCGACGAGATGGCAGCGACCCTCGGCGCGGGAGTCGTCGACCCTGGCTCGGTCTGCGACGTCATGGGGACGGCCGAGCCCGTGTGTGCCGTCGTGCCCGCTCCCGTGCTGGACCCGGACGGTGTCACCGAGCTCCATCCGCACGCGGCACCCGATGGCTGGCTGCTCGAGAACCCCGGTTGGCTGTCCGGAGGTGCGTACCGCTGGTTCCGCGACGAGCTCGGGTCCGTCGAGGCGGCCGAGGCCGCGGCCACGGGAGCCGACGTCTACGAGCTCCTGAACTCGCTGGCGGAAGATGTGCCGGCAGGGGCCGACGGGGTCTTGTGGGTGCCGGCGCTAGCCGGGGCGACTGCCCCGGAATGGAACGCCGCCGCGCGGGCGGGGTGGTTCGGCCTCGCCGCGTCCCATGGTCGCGCTCACCTCGCCCGGGCGTTGTTGGAGGGCAACGCCTTCGCCCTGCGGGACGTACTGGAGGCAATCCGTGCGGCGGGCCACGCGGCGACGGAGCTCGTCTGCGTGGCGGGCGGAGCGCGGGGCGACCTGCTGCGTCAGATCCGCGCCGACGTGACCGGGCTGCCTGTGACGCGGCCGGACGACGTCGAGACCACCGCCCGAGGCGCCGCGATGCTCGCAGCAGCGGGCGTAGGCCTGCACCCAGACGTACCTTCGGCTGCCCGCGTCATGGAAAGCCCCCGTTCCGAGCCGCTGCTGCCGCGGCACGAGTGCAAAGAGATCTACGACACGCTCTACCGCCGGCACCGGGAGCTCTACTCCGCACTGCGGCCGCTTTTTTCCTGAGGCCAGCGTGGGCTAGACGGCCCGCTCGTACCGCTCGCGCTCCCAGTCCGAGACGGCCTCGCGCCAGGCCTTGAGTTCCCACTCGCGCGAGACGGCGAAGTAGTCGCTGAAGCGCTCCCCCAGGCGAGCGCGGAGCTCGCCGTCGGCACGGAAGGCGGCGAGCGCGCTCTCCAGCGAGCCGGGCAAGGCGGGGAGATCCTCCCGCGCATAGGCGTCGCCAACGACAGGTGGAGGTGGTTCCGCTCCTCGGCGGAGCCCTTCCCCGGCGGCCACCGCGAGCGCGGCGAGGGCGAGGTAGGGATTCGCGTCCGCGCCGGGGCGCCGGCACTCGATCCGGCAGCGCTCGGGCTGTGCGGATGACGAGACGACCCGCAGCGCCGCCGAGCGGTTCTCGATCCCCCAGCTGGCGTTGACCGGCGCGAACCAGCCGGGCACGAGCCGCTTGTACGAGTTCACCGTGGGATTGAGGAGCAGCGAGGCGCCCGCCAGGTGCTCCACCATTCCGGCCACCGCCTGGGCCGCCGGCGTAGGCAGATCCGGTCCGTCGCCCGGCGCGAATGAGTTGGTCTCGTCGTTCCAGAGCGAGAGATGCAGATGTCCGCTCGAGCCCTCCTCGCCGGGAACCGTCTTGGCGAGAAAGCTTGCGCGGAGGCCGAGCGTCTCCGCGACACCCTTCGCGGCGAGCTTGACGAGCGCCGCGTCGTCGGCCGCGCGCAGGCCCTCCCGCGCAGCCAGGTTCAGCTCAAGGAGGCCAGGGCCGGCCTCAGTGTGGATCGCAGTGAGCTCGATTCCCAACGCGTCGAGGGCAGGCGCCAAGGCCGAGACAAGCTCGTGATACCGCCCGGCCTCGACGATGCTGTAGCTGATCCCGGTCGAGAGCGGCCGGCCTTCGGCGTCCCAGATCCGCATCTCGTACTCGAAGGCGGCCCTCGTCTCGTAGCCGAGCTCGCGGATGCCCTCGAGGGCGTGTCGGAGCACCTCCCGTGTCGCGAGCTCGCACGGCGAGCCGTCCCGCCAAGAGGGCGTCGCGAGGCAGACGCTCCACCCTGGCCTCCAGGTGAGCTCGTGCAGCGTCTCGACATCGGGTCGCACGACGAGATCGCCCGCGCCGGAACGGATTCCGAACCCCTCGTAGTCGGAGATCGGCGTGTCGACCGGGTCGAGCGCCAGGAGGAGGTCCGTCATGACCGTCCCGTGTTCCGCGGCTGCCTTGAAGGCATTCATGCTCAGCGCCTTGCCGCGCAGGTAGCCGTTCACATCCGGCATGGCCAGGAGGACGTAGTGCGAGTCCGTCACCGGAGGACGCTCTTGATCCGGCTGTCCACGTCGCCGAGCGTCGCGGCGAGCCGGTCGATCATCTCGGCGAGCTCGGTATCGGACGCCACGTAGGCGGGCGCGAACAAGGTCTGGTCCGGGACGAACCCGTCCGCCGCGCAGTGCGAGGTCGTGATGAGGAGCCCGTGCTCGAGCGCCGTCCCGTCGACCAAGGTGGAGATCTCGACCTCTCCTGGGAGGAACGATTCGCCGTCGCGCGGGTCGACGAGCTCGACGCCGAGGAGGAAGCCGCGGCCGCGTACCTCGCGGACGATGTCCAGGTCGCCGACTGCCGCGTCGAGCTCATCGCGGAGGCTCGGGCCGCGGCTGCGGACTCGTTCGACGAGGCCTTCGGACTGCAGCGCCTCGAGAACGGCGAGACCAACGGCGCAGAGCTGAGGAGCTCCATCCCATGTATGGCCGTGCTCGAACTCGCGGGACCCCGACGCCACCGCCTCGTAGACGTGCTCTGCCGCCAAGATCCCAGCAAGCGGCGCATACCCGGCGCCGGCCGCCTTCCCGAAGCTGATGATGTCCGGCTGGAGGGACAGCTGCTGATAGGCGAACCAGGAGCCCGTCCGCCCGAAACCGGTTACGACTTCGTCGAAGACGACGAGGAACCCGTACTCTTCGCGCCGCTCCGCGACTCCCTCCCAAAAGTGAATGGGCGGCGAGTAGCCGGGAATCGCGGCGGCACTCACGGGCTCGCAGACGAACGCGGCCACCGTGTCGGGCCCTGCCTCCTCGAGCGCCCGGTCCAAAGCGGCGAGAGCCTCCTCGCCCGTCTCGTCGAGCCGGGCCGTGCTCGGAGGAATGTGAAGGTGATGCGCGAGGTAGGGCTCGTATGGGGCTTGGAGAGAAGGTCGCCCGGAGAGCGCCAGAGTCCCGAAGGTCGCTCCATGATAGGCGTGCGCCGGCGAGATGATGCGCCAGCGACTTTCTCCGCGCTCTGCGTGATAGCCGCGCGCCAAGCGCAGGGCCATTTCGTTCGCCTCCGACCCTCCCGTGACGAAGCGAACGCGCGCGAGCTCGGGCGCCGCAACCTCGAGGATGCGTCGTCCGAGCTCCTCCTGCGGCTCGTTCGTGAACTGGTGGTAGTAGACGTAGGAGAGGCGCTCGGCCTGCCGCGCGGCCGCTTCGACGACGTCGCGCCGGGCGTGACCGAGGACGGCGACCATCGCGCCACCGCCGCAGCCGTCCAGGAGCTCGCGCCCGTCGACACGGTAGAGGCGAACGCCCTCGCCCCGCTCGATGTCGGGATACACCCAATCCAGATCGCGCGGGAAGACGCTCGTCCGGTCAGCGCTGATCTCTGCTGGCGCGGGGGTCATCAAGCCCGTTCCCTGGCGCGCGCGACCCGCTCGATGAAGGCGTCGAGGAGCTTCCGGGTGTTGCGGTTGTGCTCGCGCGCGCGCTCGTGCGTCTCGGCCAGAAGAGCATCAGGGTCAACGCCGTGCTCGTCGAGCTCGTGCCTATAGACGCGCACCCACTCGTCCATGATCTCCGTCGTCACCTCGGGATGGAACTGGAGGCCGAGGCTGCGTCCGATGACGTAGGCCTGTGGCCCGGCCTCGTTTGCCGCTACGACGGTTGCGCCGGGGGGTGCAGTGAACGTGTCGAAGTGCCATTGAAACCACGGACCGTCCGGAACGAGGTCGGGATCGCTCGTCCCCACGGGGAGCCAGCCGATTTCTTCCTTGTCCGACCGGAAAACGTCCCCGCCGAGCACGCGCGCCAGGATCTGCCCACCGAAGCAGACGCCCAGGATGGGCACCTCGGCTTCCTGGGCCTCGGCGAGGAAGTCCATCTCGTGCTTGATCCATTCGATGTCGTCCTGGTAGGCGCCGAACTCGGAGCCGAGGGAGACGATGAGCTCGTAGGCGCGGGGGTCGAGGTCGTGTGGGTCTTGCTCGTCGATCCGGAGAGTCTCGACTTCGTAGCCGCGCTCGCGGAGCCAGGGAGTGATCAGGCCCGGCGGCGTGGGCTCCTCGTGCTGGATGACGAGCGCGCGTCGGCTCACGCGCGGCCTCCTATGGGGGCGGACTCGAGCCTGCCCTCGACCTCGCTCCAGACCCCGCGGAGGACTCGGGCGAAGCGGTCGACCATTTCGGCGAGTTCCTCCTCCGACGCGGTGAACGCGGGCGCGAAGAGCGACTGATCGCCTGCATAGCCGTCCCTCGTGGGCTGCGTGGAGAGCAGGACGAGCCCGTTTTCGAGCGCGACCTCGTCCACGCGCGCCGCCACCCGAAGCTCGGGGGGCAGGAACGCACCCTCCTCGCGCGGGTCGCCGTATTCGACGCCGAGGAGGAAGCCGTGCCCCCGAACCTCGCGGACGATCGGGATCTCGGCGAGCGCCTCCTCGAGCTCCTCCGCCAGCCGCGCTCCCCGTTCGCGGACGTGCTCGATGAGCCCCTCGCGGCGCAAGGCGTCGATCACGGCGAGCCCGACTGCACACGAGAGCGGCGCGCCGTTCCAGGTGTGGCCGAGCGAGAAGCTCCGCGACCCCTGGGCAACGGCCTCGTAGACGTGGTTGCGACACAGCGCGGCGCCGACGGCCGCATAGCCTGCGCCGAGCCCCTTCGCGATGGCGATCACATCGGGAACGAATGGGAGGTCGTTGGCGGCGAACCAGTTTCCACTGCGGCCCATTCCCGTGACGATCTCGTCGAGGCAGATCAAGAACCCATGCCGCTCGCGCCTTTCAGCGAGGCCTTCCCAGAACCGGTCCGGCGGCTTGAAGGCCGGGAGGGCCGCCGCGCCGATCGGCTCGCAGAAGAACGCGGACACCGTCTCCGGGCCCGCCTCTTCGAGGACATTGTCCAGCGCGGCGAGCGTCGCTTCGCCGGTGGGGTCGAACCGCGGGGTCGCTGGCGGAATGTGCAGGAACCGCGGCAGGTATGGCCCGAGCGGCCCTTGGAGGCCCGGCCGCCCGGTGAGCGCGAGGGTACCTATCGTCGGCCCGTGGTAGGCCTGGGCCGGCGAGATCACCTGCCACCGCTCGGGCTGGCCGCGCTCGACGTGGTAGGCCCGCGCAAGCCTGATCGCCGCTTCGTTGGCCTCCGAACCCCCGGTCACGAAATGGACCCGCGTGAATCCCTCAGGCGCTAGCGAGACCAGCTCATCGGCGAGCCGCTCTTGCGCCGGGTTCGTGACAACCTCGTTGTGGGCGTAGGAGAGCCGCAGCGCTTGCGCCCGAGCTGCTTCGAGAAGATCGCCGCGACCGTAGCCAAGTGTCGCGGCCATCGAGCCGCCGCTCATGGCGTCCAGGTAGCGTTTCCCCCCCGCGTCCTCAAGCCACACGCCCTCGCCGCGGACGACCACGGGATAGCGGCGGTCGAGCTCGGGAGGAAAGACCCGTGTTTCGCTGCTAGCCACGGTTGCCTCTTTCAACGCCGCCTCCCTTCCGGGACCAGGATCGCACTGCTTTGCGCAGCCTACTAATCGGGGCTCCAAGCCCACGCCCGCTTCGCATCGGCGCGCGGAAGGGTGGAGAACCAGCGGCGAACGTACATCCCTCGACCTCGGGGATCAACCGACGTACGATGCCCGCGTGGCAAAGGGCAGGACTGCGGCGCAGGCGGGCGAGCGGATCCTGTACGAGATCGTTTCGACGGTCGGCTCCTCCCTCGACCTCAGCGAAGTGCTGGGCGCCGTCGTGCGCCTGCTGACGGACGCAAGCGCCGTTCACGCCTGCTTCGTCTACCTCATCGAGGACGACCGGCTCGTGTTGCGGGCGGCATCGGAGCCCTACGGCGAGCTCGTCGGGGAGATCGCTCTGGACAACCGCGAGGGCATTGCGTGGTGGGCCGTCGAGCACGGCGAGCCGGCCTTCACCCAGAACGCTGTCGACGACCCGCGGAACAAGTTCGTCCCCGAGCTCGAGGAGGAGAAGTTCCAGTCGCTGCTCTCCGTCCCCGTCTCCGGGAGAGACGGAGACGTCATCGGCGCGATCACGATGCATACGGAGGCGCCCCGCGAGTTCACCGCTGAGGAGGTCGAGCTCCTCACGTCGACGGCCTCGCTCGTGGCCGGCGCCATCGAGAACGCGCGCCTCTACGAGGAGACACGACAACGGGTCGGCGAGCTCGAGCACCTCACCGAGCTCGCAGAGACCCTCGCTCGCGCGCAGCAGCTCGGCGACGTGCTGCCCGCGGTCGCAGAGCGGACGCGCCAGCTCCTCCGCAGCCGTTCCTGCCACGTGTATCTCCTCGACGGCGGCACCGAAGAGCTTCGGCTGCGGGCGTCGGCTCCGGCGGACACCGAGGCGCGCCGCGCGATCAAGCTCTCCGAGCTCGGCCCAGAGATGGCGCGAAGCGGCCGCTTCGCAAGCGTGGCGGTGCCGATCGTCGCGGACGACGAGCTCCTCGGCCTGATCAGCGCCGAGGGGACGACCGAGGTCGACCTCGCCCGGGCGGCCGCGAACCAGACCGCCGTGGCGATCAAGAAGATCGAGCTGATCGAACGGCTGACGGAGAAGAACCTCATCAAGGACTTCTTCGAGCAGCTGGCGGGTGGAAACGTCCTCGGCGCTGTCGAGGGCCGCGCCGCCCGGCTCGGTTGCGACCTCGACCGGAAGTACCTCGTCGTCGAGGTCGCGCCCCCGCATGAGGCCGTCGAGAAGGCTGTCGCCGCAACAGCTCCGGGTTCCCTGTTCGACCACCGCGACGAGTCCAGCCGGGGGCTCATGCGCGTCCCGTCGATCGGCGAGGCTGCGCTCGTGGAGAGGATTCGGGCGGTCCATGCGGAGATCGGCAGCCCCGTCTCGATCGGCATCTCGAACTCCTGCACGGGCGCGCCGAGCTTCCAGGCCGGCTTCGAGGAGGCCGGGCACGCGCTGCTCGGCTCGGTTATCCGCGGTACACCCGGAGTGATGACCTACGAGGAGCTCGGCCCGTACAAGTACCTCCTGCGCATGTCGCTCGACTCCACGATCCGCGACTCGCAGCGCGACCTGATCGCGAAAATCGCCGAGTACGACCGCCAGCGCCAGACCTCGCTCCTGCGCACCCTCGAGGAGTTCCTCAGGCGACGGGGCAACATCAGCTCGACGGCGGAGGCCCTGTACGTCCACCCGAACACCCTGAGACAGCGGCTTCGGCGCATCCAGGAGATCTCCGGCCTCGACCTCCGCAAGGAGGACTGGCTCCTGATCGAGATCGCCGTGAAGATGGTCAAGCTGCAGGAAGCATTGGGCCGGTCAGAGCCGACATAACGGCCGCCGAACGCTTGTAGAGACCCGCCATCGGCAGGCGCCTCGCGGCTGTTTAATCTCGGCCTCACCCGACCCTGGACTGGGAGGAGGCCGCATGGCGAGCACCGCCGCACCTACCGTCGACGAGATTCGCAAGGAATCCGACAAGCGCGGAATCGAGTTCTACTTCGCGCAGTTCGTCGACATGTACGCCCGTCCGAGCGCAAAGCTCGTGCCGGCACAGAACCTGGACGACCTCGTCTCGGACGGGGCGGGGTTCGCCGGCTTCGCCGCCGGAGAGATCGGCCAGTTCCCGAGCGATCCCGACATCGCAGCCATCCCCGATCTCGCGACCTTCACCCCCGTCCCGTGGGAGCCGACGGTCGCGCGCTTTGCCTGCAACATCCATGTCGACGGGGAGGAATGGCCGTACGACCCTCGCGTCATCCTGCGCCGCCAGATCGAGAAGGCGCGGGCGAAGGGCTTCGACTTTCGCATGGGGCTCGAGCTCGAATACTTCCTCGTCGAGCTGAACGACGACGGCTCGATCCAACTCGCGGACGCACTCGACACGCTCGAGAAGCCCTGCTACGACCTCAACGGCCTCAGCCGCCATTACGACTTCCTGACGACGGTCTCGCGCTACGTCAACGACCTCGGGTGGGGCAACTACGCGAACGACCACGAGGACGCGAACGGCCAGTTCGAGCAGAACTTCACGTACACCGATGCGCTCACGAGCTGCGACCGCGCGATCTTTTTCCGCTACATGGTCCATCAGCTGGCCGAGCGGAAGGGGCGCGATGAGGGCAAGACCATTCTCGCCACCTTCATGCCGAAGCCGTTCACGAACCTGACGGGCAACGGCTGCCATTTCCACATGTCGCTCTGGGACGGCGACACGAACCTCTTCCTCGACGAGGACGATCCGCGCGGGCTCGGGCTTTCGGAGACGGCGTACAAGTTCATCGCCGGCCTGAAGAAGCACGCAAAGGCCTACAGCGCGGTGACCGCTCCGACGGTCAACTCCTACAAGCGGCTCAAAGTCGGTTCGACGTCGAGCGGTGCGACCTGGTCGCCCGTGTGGATCAGCTACGGGTACAACAACCGCACGCAGATGCTGCGCATACCCGGCCCGGGCAGGATCGAGGACCGAACGATCGACGGCAGCTGCAACCCCTACCTCGCCGCGGCGGTCATCCTGGCGGCCGGGCTCGACGGCGTCGACTCCGGTCTCGACCCTGGCGAGCCGAACAGCGAGAACCTCTACGCGATCCCGTACGGCGAGCTCCGCTCACGCGGGCTCGAGACGCTTCCGCCCAACCTCCTCGATGCGACCGAGGAACTCGAGGGCGACGATGTCCTGCGCGCGGCCCTCGGCCGCGGGCGCGACGAGGACTACGTCGATTACTTCATCCGCGTGAAGCGGGACGAGTGGGCCCGCTACCACGAGCAGGTCACGCCCTGGGAGATCCGCGAATACCTGACTCGCTTCTAGCTATGTAGGAAATCTCCATATGAAAATTGGGAAAACTGTTCTTTCCATGCGGTATCACCCGTGTTCCACAATGTAACTTGGTGACATATGTGTGGAA
>Ga0207708_10002805_pt1 | contig 12810 bp, 13 predicted proteins | sample KBSK5101metaG_FD_184340 | JGI IMG/M metagenome (GOLD analysis project Ga0207708, IMG submission 184340) | Corn, switchgrass and miscanthus rhizosphere microbial communities from Kellogg Biological Station, Michigan, USA - KBS K5-10-1 metaG... | ecosystem: Host-associated > Plants > Roots >...
CGGGTGATCTTCTTCGCGTCCTTCGTCTACGGCACGGGGTTCCTCGTCGCCGGGCTCGCGCAGGTGTGGCACAGCTGGTACCTCGGGCTGATCGGGGTGGTCTCGATCGCCGGCGGCACGGTGATGACGCTCGCGTGGGGGCTGCTCTACAAGATCGTCCCGGAGGAGCATCGCGGCGCCGCCTCGGGGCTCGCGACGACGACGAAGGGCATCGGGCTGCTCGTCGGCGCCCCGCTCGCCGGGCTGGCGATCGACCTGTCGAAGCCGTATCTGACCGCGACGGACGGCTACCAGATCCTGTGGCCGATCTGCGGCCTCGGGATCCTCGGCGCGATCCCGCTGCTCGTGAGACTGATGGCGGTCGAGGACGAGCGTGGGCGGGCGCCGGTGCCCGCCGCACCCTCGCCGCTTCCGTAGCCGACCGCCGCTAGCGACTCTGAGCGAGCGCCGGCGCCCAGGCCGCGATCGGCGAGACGTCGCCGTCGCCGTTCAGCCGCCGGTACCCAAGCGCGTGCTCGGCCTGCATCAGCTTGTGGATCTGCGTCGTGCCCTCGTAGATGATCGGCGCCCGCGCGTTGCGGAAATAGCGCTCGATCCCGTACTCGGCCGAGTAGCCGTACGCGCCGTGCACCTGGATCGCGAGATGCGCCGCGCGGAACGCCGACTCGGTCGCGTGCCACTTGGCCAGCGAGGTCTCGCGCGTGTTCCGCACGCCCTGGTTCTTCAGCCACGCCGCCTGCATCACGAGCAGCTTCGACGTCTCGTAGCCGAGCACCATCTCCGCGATCATGTCCTGGACGAACTGGTACTTGCCGATCGGCTGGCCGAAGGTCTCCCGTTCGCGCGCGTACTCGACCGACCGCTCCAGGCACGCGCGCACGACGCCGCACGCGCCGGCCGCGACCGTGAAGCGCCCCTGGTCGAGCGCGTACATCGCGATCTCGAAGCCCTGACCCTCCTCGCCGACGAGGTTCGCGGCCGGTACCTCGACGTTCTCGAAGAAGAGCTCGCCCGTCGAGCCCGCCCACACGCCCAGCTTGTGCTCGGTCTCGCGGGTCGTGACGCCGGGCCAGTCGCGCTCGACGATGAACGCGGAGATGCCCTTGTGCTTCGCCGACGGGTCGGTCTTCGCGAAGACCAGCTGGTGGTCGGCGACCGTCGCGTACGAGATCCAGTTCTTCTGGCCGTTCAGCACGTACGAATCGCCTTCGCGCCGCGCCGAGGTCAGCATCGCGGCCACGTCCGACCCGGCCGCCGGCTCGGTCAGGCCGAAGCAGGCGAGCTTCTCGCCCTTCGCCTGAGGCACGAGGTAGCGCTGCTTCTGCTCCTCCGAGGCGTAGCGCAGCAGCGCGAGCGAGTTCAGCCCGACGTGCACCGAGATCAGCGTCCGGAAGGCCGCCTCACCGCGCTCGATCTCCTCACAGGCCAGCGCCTCGGCGACGAAGTCCAGCCCGGCCCCGCCGTACTCCTCCGGGATCACGATCCCGAGCAGCCCCAGCTCGGCCATGCCCTCGATCACGCCGAGGTCCAGGTGGTGGTTGATGTCGTTCTCGATCGCGTTCGGAAGAACCCGCTCGTCGACGAACGAACGCACGGTGTCCTGAATCAGTCGCTGTTCCGGGGTAAGGTCGAAGTCCATGGCAGAGAGTCTATGGAAGCGCCTCGGCCCGGCCCCGCTCCAGGTCGACGACTACGAGCTCGAGCGCCTCGAGCAGCCGGTCACGCGGGGGTTCACCCGCGTCACGACCGTCGTGCACCTGCGCGGCGGCGGCCACGAGGGCATCGGCGAGGACGTCACCTGGTTCCCCGAGCACCACGACCGTGAGCTGAAGGCCGGCGCCGCCCTGCCGCTCGCCGGCGACTGGACGCTCGAGTCCTTCTCGGACGCGCTGGAGATGCCGGACCCCCACCGCCGGTGGGCTTACGAGAGCGCCGCGCTCGACCTCGCGCTGCGACAGGGCGACACCACCCTCGCCAGGGTCGTCGGCCGCGAGCCGTCCCCGGTGAGCTTCGTCGTCTCGCCAGGCCTCGGCGACCCGCCGACGAGCCGCGTCGTCCTGCGCTGGCTCGAGCTCGACCCGAGCCACCGCTTCAAGCTCGACCCGGCCGACGACTGGACCGACCAGCTGATCCAGGCCCTCGCGGAGACCGGCGCCGTGGTGACCGCCGACTACAAGGCCTACTACCGGACCGAGAACGATCCGCCGCCCGATCCCGAGCTCTACCGGCGCGTGGCCGAGGGCTTTCCCGACGCCTATCTCGAGGACCCCGCCCTCAACGAGGAGACCGACGCCGTGCTCGCACCGCACCGAGAGCGCGTCACCTGGGATGCGCCGATCCACTCGGTCGCCGACGTCGAGGCGCTCGCCTTCCCGCCGCGCGTGCTCAACTCGAAGCCCTCGCGCTTCGGCCGGCTGAGCGAGCTGCTCGCGTTCTACGACTACTGCGCCGCCAAGGAGATCTCCCTCTACGGTGGCGGCATGTTCGAGCTCGGTCCCGGCCGCGGGCAGATCCAGTACCTCGCTTCGCTCTTCCATCCCGACGGGCCGAACGACGTCGCGCCGCGCGCCTACAACGATCCCGAGCCGCGGCCCGGCCTGCCGCCGAGCCCGCTCCCGCCCGCGCCCGAGGACCTGGGCTTTCGTTGGCGCGAGCCCGGCGCTAGTCTTTGACTGATCAGTCAATCAAAGGCAGATATGGCTACAGCTGAGGCAATCGGGACCGGTGTCTCCTTCGCGCTGACGGACGAGCAGAAGGCGCTGCGCGAGCTCGCCCACGAGTTCGCGCTCAAGGAGATCAGGCCGGTGGCGGCCGACTACGACGAGCACCAGACGCACCCGGCCGACGTGATCGCCAAGGCGCACGAGGTCGGCCTGATGAACCCGCACATCCCCGAGGAGCTCGGGGGCCCCGGCCTTCGCGGCTTCGAAGGCGTGCTGATCGGCGAGGAGCTCTGCTGGGGCTGCTCGGGGATCGGGACGTCGATCGTCGCCAACATCCTCGGCGCGTTGCCGGTGCTGCTCGCGGGCACCGACGAGCAGCAGCGCGAGTGGCTGGCGCCGCTGCTCGACGAGCCGATCCTCTGCTCCTTCGCGCTGACCGAGCCCAACGCCGGCTCCGACGTCTCCGGCATCCAGACGACGGCCGTGCGCCAGGGCGACGAGTACGTCCTCAACGGCTCGAAGATGTTCATCACCAACGCCGGCCGGGCTTCGTGGGTGGTCGTCTTCGCCTCGACCGACAAGGAGGCGGGGCACCGCGGGCTGAGTGCGTTCGTCGTGCCGACCGAGCTCGACGGCGTCGTCGTCGAGAAGCACCTCGACAAGATGGGCCAGCGCGCGACCGACACCTCGGCGCTCGCCTTCCAGGACGTCGTCGTGCCCGCGGCCAACCGCCTCGGCGAGGAGGGCCAGGGCTTCAAGATCGCGATGCAGACGCTCGACAACACACGCCCGGGGACGGCGGCCGGAGCGGTCGGCGTGGCGCGGGCGGCCTTCGAGCACTCGGTCGAGTACGCGCGCGAGCGCGTGCAGTTCGGCCAGCCGATCGCCATGAACCAGGGCGTCAACTTCCTCGTCGCGGACATGGCCGCCGAGATCGAGGCGGCTCGGCTGCTCGTCTGGCAGGCCGCCTGGCTGCTCGACCAGGGCCAGCGGGGAACGCTGCAGTCTTCCTATGCAAAGCGCTTCGCCGCCGACACGGCGATGAAGGTCACGACCGATGCCGTGCAGATCTTCGGCGGCTACGGCTACATGAAGGAGTACCCGGTCGAGAAGCTGATGCGCGACGCGAAGCTGTTCCAGATCTACGAGGGCACCTCGCAGATCCAGCGGCTCGTGATCGCCCGCGAGATCTTCCTGCCGCGGGACCAGTAGGTCTCCGAGAACGCCGCTACACTCCATGCCTTGCGCGTCGAGGCAGGGACCGGTGCGGTCCGGGTCCGCAACCGGCGTCGCAGCCGTTCCAGGCAGCTGCTCGCGCAGCGACTGGTGGTGCTGGCGATGGTCGCTGCGGTCTGCGGCGCCGTGCTCGGATTCGTGTTCGCCGGCTCGCCGAGCCGGATCGCGGCGGGTGTCAAGATCGACGGCGTCAACGTCGGCGGCCTGACCGCCGGCCAGGCGCGCGCGAAGCTGGAGCGCCGCGCCAATGCGCTCGCCGAGGTTCCCGTCACCTTCACCGCCGCCGGGCACGAATGGCGTCTGCGGCCGGTCAGCCTGGGCGTGCAGACGAACTGGGACGCGGCCGTCAAGCTCGCGCTCGAGCAGGGCAGCGGCCTCGGCCCGCTGCGCGGCTTCCGCCGGATCGGCGTGCGCGTCTTCGGCGCGGACGTCTCGCCGCCGACCCGCGTGCTCGAACGGGCGCTCGTCTACGAGGTCGGCAAGATCGCGAGAACCGTCAACCGCCCGCACAACGACGCGGCGATCGTCCTGCGCGGCCTGCGGCCGGTCGTCGTGCCTGCCCGGACCGGCGCCGTCCTCGACCGGGCCGCCGCGGGCGACACGATCGTGCGCTCGCTCGCGAGCTTCCAGCGCGGCACGGTCGCGCTGCCGGTTCGCGTCGACTCGCCAAGCGTGCGCGCCGCCGACCTGACGCCCGTCGTGGCGCAGGTCCAGACCGCGCTCGGCCGGCGGGTCAGGCTGCAGCTGGGCGCCGCCTCGTGGTGGCTTCCCAAGCGTCAGTTGGCCGCGATCCTGCAGCTCCCGCACGGCGGCACCAAGGCGCTCGCCGTCAGCGGCCCCGGCGCGACGCGGTACTTCAGCAGGCTGAGCCGGGGGATCGACGAGCCGGCTCGCGACGCCACCTTCCGCGTGCTCTCGTCGGGCCGCGTGGTCGTGGTTCCGGCACGGCCAGGCCGCGTCATCGCGCCAGGGCCGACCGGGCGGCACATCCTCGCGGCCGCGCTCGCGCCCCAGGCTCGCACCGCCCGAGTCGTCGTCACCTACGCCCAGCCGAACCGCTCGACGGCGCAGGCCAAGGCGATGGGTATCACCACGCGCGTCGGCCGCTACGAGACGATCTACGGCGGCGACCCGAACCGGATCCACAACGTCCAGCTCGTCGCGCAGCTGATCGACGGCAAGCTGATCGCGCCGGGCGCGACCTTCTCGTTCAACGCGGCCACGGGCGCCCGCACCGCCGACAAGGGCTTCCGCGAGGCACCGGTGATCATCAACGGCGAGGTCACCAACGGGCTCGGTGGCGGCGTCTGCCAGGTCTCGACGACCGTCTTCAACGCCGCCTACGAGGCCGGGTTGAAGATCACCGAGCGGACGAACCACGCGCTCTACATCAGCCACTACCCGCAGGGACGAGACGCGACGGTCAACTACCCGGACGTCGACCTGAAGTTCGTCAACGACACGCCGCGCTGGCTGCTGCTGCGCACCTACGTCGGCTCGTACTCGCTCGACGTCGAGCTCTACGGGGCGCCGTTGAACCGGCGCGTCGAGAGCGTGACGAACCCGCTCGTCGACACCGGGCCGCCGCCGCTCAAGCGCGTGCCCGACCCGGCCCTGTTTGTCGGCTCGACGGTCGTCGAGGAGAGCGGCGAGCCCTCACGCTCGACGAGCGTCGAGCGGAAGGTCTACGCGGGCGGGAAGCTCCTCTACGACAACACGTGGTACTCGTCCTACCGGGGCGAGCCTCGCGTCGTCGACGTCGGCACGAAGCCGCGGCCCGTGCCGCCGAAGAAGAAGAAGGGCCCCAGCGGGCCGAGTGGCCCGACCGGCCCGACGGGCGTCAGCTCTCCGCAGCGCTGATCTCGTCGGCGAGCCAGCCTGGCACGCGCGTCGGCCGGTGCGTGGCGGCGTCGACGCAGGCATGGCGCGTCCAGCCGTCGGCGATCGCCTCGCCCTCGCGATCGACCGCGTAGTCGAAGCGAAAGCGAGCTCCGCGCAGCTCGCCGCAGCGGGCGCGGATCGTGAGCCGGTCGTCGAAGCGCGCCGGGGCGAGATACCGAACGTTGGCCTCGATCGTCAGCGCCTCGATTCCGTCGGCCCGCAGTCCCGGGTAGCCGCCGCGGAAGCGCGCGAGGTAGTCGATGCGCGTGACCTCGAACCAGACGAGGTAGACGGAGTTGTGCGCGATCCCCTGCGCGTCGGTCTCCGCAAAGCGCACGCGCACCTCGGTCTCGAAGTGGAAGTCCACGGGCGCATTCTGGCCCGCAGACGGCCGGGGCGTCAGGCCGCGGCGCGCTTCAGTGGCCGCTCGTCGAGCACGCGCCTGCATTCGGAGCAGACGGTGCGCTCGACCTCGTACGGAATTCCGAGCCGCTGAAGGAGCACGTAGGACCGAACGCCCGAGTGCCGGTGGAGCCTTTTGCGATGAATGGACAACTGACCCATGTCCTCCGCTAACCGTAGCTTTGCCGTCGGAAGCTACGACGCTCAAAAGGGTGAGGATGTTGTGACGTTTCGGGAACAGTTCCCGGCGGCTAGGCTCATACCCGTGAGACGAGCGCTGATGTGGTCTCCGCTCCTGCTCGTGCTCGCCGGCTGCGGCGCGACGGCCCACCGGGCGTCGAGCACGCTTCCGCCGGTCGACTCGTCCAAGTGCCGCGCCGGTGTCGTGCGTGCGGGGAGCGCCAACGTCACGGTCGCCGCCGCCGTGCGCTCGACCGCGCGGGCCTACCGCCGGCCGGGAGCGAAGCCCTTCGCCCGCTTTGGCCGCGTGAACGTCAACGGCTTTCCCACCTTCTTCCGCGTGCTGAGCACGGTGCGAGGCTCCGACTGCGCGCCGCGCTGGTTTCGCGTCCAGCTGCCGATCAAGCCGAACGGCGTCACCGGCTACGTTCGCGCCCAGGCGGTCGAGACCGGCCGCGTGCGCTCGCGCGTGGTCGTCGACCTCTCCTCGAAGCGCCTGACCCTCTTCCGCAACGGGCGACGGGTGTTCGGGACGACCGTCGCGGTCGGCTCCTCCGCCACGCCGACGCCCACCGGCCGCTACTACGTCAACCAGCGCCTGATCCCGCCCGACCCGGGTGGGCCGTACGGGCCGGCCGCGATCGGCATCTCGGCGTACTCGAACGTGCTCACCGGCTGGACGCAAGGCGGGCCGATCGCGATCCACGGGACGAACGAGCCCTGGTCGATCGGGCACGCGGTCTCCAACGGCTGCATCCGCCTCCGCAACCCGACGCTCCGGCGTCTGTTCAAGGTGACGCCGGCGGGGACGCCGGTCGTGATTCGCAGGTAGCGCGACGAAGTCGGGTATAAAGCACGCATGGCGCAACAGAGTGGACAGGACATCTTCGCCCGGCTCGCCGAGCGGGGTGAGGACGTGATCGGCCGGATCGCCGAGATGCCGGGCGCCCAGAAGCTCGTCGAGAACGCGAACCAGCTCAAGGATCGCGTGGACGACCTGTCGAAGAAGGTTCGCGGCCTCGACGCGCTCGAGCGGCGCGTGGCCTCGCTCGAGAAGAAGGTCGACCAGCTCTCGAAGCCGGCCAAGCCGGCGGCGCGGAAGACCGCCGCGAAGCCGAAGCCCAAGCCGAAGAGCTAGGGAACCCGCAGCCGCAAGGCGCGCGGCACGATCTCGAACCGCACCGGCGTCGTGCCCGGCTGCTCGCCGTCGAGCTCGACCGGCAGCGGCTCGGGAGACTCGATCTCGACGGCCGCGCCTCGCAAGAGCGTGGCCTTGGGGTGGGGCAGGTGCCGGCCGCGATAGGTCTTCGGCAGGGTCAGCAGCAGGTCGCGCTTGGTCAGGTCGCCGATCAGGAGCACGTCGAAGACGCCGTCGTCCGGCTCGGCGTCGGGCAGCATCTTCATTCCGCCGCCGAGGTAGCGGCCGTTCGCGACGATCACGTCGTGCATCCGGCCGCGGCGCTCCTCGCCGTCGACGCGAACCGTGACCTCGCCGCTGCGCCAGCGCGAGAAGACGGAGAACGTGGCCCACGCGTACGAGACCTTGCCGCCCAGCGCCTTCGACGTCTCGTTGGCGCGCTTGGCGATCGCCCCGCTCATGCCGGCGCTGGCGACGTTGGCGAAAAGCGACTCGCTCTCGGAGCCGTTCCAGCCGAGGTAGCGGGCCCGGCCCAGGTCGATCTCGCGCGTGCGCCCGTGCAGCGCGACCTCGACGGCGGCCTCGAGCTTGCGCGGAATGCCATAGGTGCGGACGAAGTCCCAGCCGGTCCCTCGCGGGATCACGGCCAGCTCGACGTCGAGGCCGGCGATCCCGTTGACGACCTCGTTGACAGTTCCGTCGCCGCCGACGGCCACGAGCAGCGACGCGTTCGCCGCGGCCTCGCGCGCGAGCTCGGTCAGCTGGCCTGGGCGCTCCGACAGCAGCGCGTCGCCCTGCAACCCGAGCGCGGCCGCCTGGTGCGCCAGCTCGGGCCAGCGCCTGCCGGCCGCGCCGGCCTCGGCCGCGGGGTTGACCAGGAAAACCGTGTCGCTACTAGGCACCGCTTGCGGTGCCGCTGTCAGGGCGTGCGGGCTCTGCCCGCTCGCCCGTCTGAAACGACCGGTCGAACCAGTTGCATTTCAAATCAAACGCTCAATGACCGGTGACGGTCGCAAGCGCGACGCGCGTCATGCGGTCGACCGCGGCGCGCAGCTCGTCGTCCGAGATGCGCGTGAACTCCTCGCCGATCACGATGTCGCTCACCGTCAGCAGGCAGCCGGCCTTGACCCCGCGCAGTGCGCCGATCGTGAACAGCACCGCCGCTTCCATCTCGACCCCGAGCACGCCGCGGGACGACCAGCGCTTGTGCCGCTCGGGATCCGGGTCGTAGAAGGTGTCGCTGGAGGCGATCGCGCCGACGCGCAGCGGCTGCTCGAGCTCCTTGGCCGCGTGGACGGCCGCGTGGACGAGCTCCCAGTCGGCCGTCGGCACGTGCGGCTCGCCGCCGACGTAGTGCCGGGCGGTGCCGTCGGCGGGAACCGCCGAGACCGCGACGATCAGGTCGCCGAGCTGCAGGTCCTGCTGGAGTCCGCCGCAGGTGCCGACGCGCAGGAAGCGCGTGACGCCGAGCTGGACGAGCTCCTCCATCACGATCGCGGCCGAGGGGCAGCCCATGCCGGTGGACTGCACCGAGACCGGCTTGCCTTCCCACTCGCCGGAGTAGCCGAGCATCCCGCGCTCGCCGTTCCGCTGCACGGGATTGTCGAAATAGGTCTCGGCGATGTACTTGGCGCGCAGCGGGTCGCCGGGGAGGAGACAGGCCTCCCCGTACTCGCCGGGCTCGGCACGAACGTGGATGGGCATGCACCAGAGCCTAAAGTTGCGCCGGTGGCCGCGCTGACCGAACCGGCGCTGGACGAGATCCTGGCCTTCTGCGCCGAGGACCCGATCGAGCGCGTCTTCCTCGAGGATGTCGCCCGCCGCGGGCTCGGCCGCTTCACCGGGCTGGCCGAGGACGCGCGCCTGCGCGCGCTCTGCCACGTCGGCACGAACCTCGTCCCGTCCGGCAGCGGCTGCGGCGCCTTTGCCGGCGTGGACGGTGCGAGGCGTGCCCGCCTGGTGATCGGCGAGGAGAATGCGGTCGGCGACTTCTGGGCCGAGGCACAGCACCGGCTCGGAACGCCGCGTGAGGATCGCCCCGGCCAGCCGGTCTACGTGCTCGAGCAGCCGCCGGAGCCCGGCGAGACCGCGCTTCGTCCCGCGACCCAGGACGACTTCGAGCTGCTCGTCCCCGCGTGCGCCGCGGCTCACCGCGAAGAGCTCGGGGTCGACCCGCTCGCGCGCGACCCGGAGAGCTTCCGCTGGCGGACGCGGATGCAGATCGAGGACGGCCGCTCGTGGCTCTGGACCGAGGACGGGAAGATCCTGTTCAAGGCGGAGGCGTCGGCCTGGACGCCTTCGGCGGTGCAGCTCCAGCAGGTCTGGGTCGACCCGAGCGTCCGCGGCCGCGGCTACGCGCAGCGGGGAATGCGCGACCTTTGCCGCCTGCTGCTCGAGCGGGTTCCTGCCGTCTGCCTGTTCGTCCGTGCCGAGAACGCGCCGGCGATCCGTGTCTACGAAAACGTTGGGATGCGCCACACGATCTCGTACCGCAGCCTCGTCTTCATCTGAAAACTGCCCCGAAAGGGGGAGGAACCGCGGGCAAGGGCTGCCGAAGATGTGGACGTGCGACTTGGCCTCACTGCGGCTGGCCTGCTCGTCGTGGTCACGATTGCCCTTGCGCTCGTGACCAACGGACGCGCGCGCCCAAATCACCTGGTTCACACCTGCTCGGCAACCGACCGGCAGTTCATCGATACGGCGCGGACGAACATGACCGCGCTCGAGCTCTGGAGCGAGCAGTACCAGAGCGGGGAGGCCTCGGCCGAGGACGTGGTCGGCCAGGCGCGCGCGGCCTCGAAGATCATGCGCGGCACGGGCCCGACCGACTTCTCGCTGCGGCAGACGCAGCGCCTCGTCACGGGGATGCTGAACGAATACGCCCAGGGTGTGCAGCTCCACGAGAAGGACCGGGATGCAGGCCCGACGATGTACCGGGCGTACGGCCTCGCCAACTTCGCGCACACGGTGCTGCTGCAGGCGCAGGCTCCGCTCGCCAAGCTCGGCTGCGACGTCCGGCCGCTGCTCTGACGCATCGCGCCGCTGCAAGACTGTGGCGGTGAGCGAAGAGCTGCGAGCACGGGTCGAGGAGCACATTCGCGAACACGAGCTGATTCCGCCCGGCGGGGAGGTCGTGGCGCTCGTCTCCGGCGGCGCCGACTCGACCTGCCTCTGGCACGCCCTCGGCGCGCTCGGCTACCGCGTGTCGGCGCTGCACGTCGACCACGGCCTGCGCGGAGAGGAGTCGGCCGCGGACGCGCGCTTCTGCCGCGAGACGCTCGGCGCCGAGGTCGTCGAGGCGCCCGTTCCAGAGCGGCCGACCGAGGAGGCGCTGCGAGCGTTGCGCTACTCGTTCGCGACCGATCGCCTGCGCGCGACCGGCCACACCGCCTCCGACCAGGTCGAGACGGTGCTCTACCGGCTCGTCGCGAGCGGCAACGCCAAGGGCATCAAGCCGAAGCGCGAGGACGGGGTCGTCCGCCCATTGCTGACGCTCTGGCGCGACGAGACCGAGGCCTACTGCCGCGCCGAGGGCCTCGAGTTCCGGCGGGACAGCTCGAACGCGGACACGCGCCGCGGCCTGATCCGCGAGGAGCTGCTGCCGCTGCTGCGGCGTCTGCACCCGGGCGCCGAGCGGAACCTGCTGCGCCTCGCCGAGCAGCGGCCGACGAAGCTCGACCTGCTGCTCGCCTCGGCCGACGGCTCGGGGCGCGTCGACCTCGGCCAAGGGCTCACCGCGGTGCGCGAGTACGACCGCGTCTGGCTCGAGCAGACGCCGGTCGCGCTCGAGGGCCGAGTCCGCTGGGGCCCGTGGATGATCGAATCCGAGCTCGCAGGCCTTAAGGTACGAAGCTGGCGCCCGGGCGACAGGCTCGCCGGTCGCCGCAAGAAGGTCCAGGACGTGTTCGTCGACGCGAAGATCCCGCGCTCTGAACGCGAGGCATGGCCCCTCGTCGTACGCGGGCGCGAAGTCGTCGCCGTGCCGGGTCTCGTCGAGGCGCCGGGCGTGAAGGCCGAGCGCGCGTGAGCCAGACGGAGCTCGAGCAGGCGGTCGGCGAGGTCCTGATCGACCAGGAGACGCTCGCCGCCCGCGTCGCCGAGCTGGGCGCCGAGGTCTCCGCCGACTACGAGGGCCGCGACCTGCTGCTGATCGGCGTGCTCAAGGGCGCCGTCTTCTTCATGGCCGACCTGATGCGGCACCTGACCGTGCCCTGCGAGGTCGACTTCATGGCCATCTCGAGCTACGGCGACGCGACCGACTCCTCCGGGATCGTGCGCATCCTCAAGGACCTCGACATCAACATCGAGGGCCGCCACGTGCTTGTGGTCGAGGACATCATCGACTCAGGCCTGACGCTCTCCTATTTGATCCGCAACCTGGAGTCGCGCGAGCCGGCGACCCTCGAGGTCTGCGCCCTCCTGACCAAGCCCTCGCGCCGCGAAATCGACGTTCCGGTGCGGTATGTCGGCTTCGAAATCCCGAACAAGTTCGTCGTCGGCTACGGCCTCGATTTCGCCGAGCGGTACAGGAACCTGCCCTACGTCGGCGTACTTGACGAGCATCTGCTGCCCGAGACCCTGTAACTCCAGGCAATCCGGGCGTCGGCGACGCTCATACACATTGGTACCCTGTCCGATAGAGGGCCCGTGAACCGATTCTTCCGCTCAGCGCTCTTCCCGCTCGTCGTGATCGTCCTCCTCGTGTGGGTGGCGAGCCAGACGCTGATCCCGCATTCGAAGAGCGAGAAGAAGGTCACCCTCTCGCAGTTCACCACGCTGGCCCGGCAGGGGAACGTCGACGACGTCGTCTTCACCCCCAGCAAGCACTCGATCAGCTTCACGATCACCACCGAGGGCGGCAAGAAGGCGACCGTCCATTACCCGGCCGACCAGGCGGTGCCGGCGATCATCTCCACCCTCGAGACGAAGGACATCACGTTCGACTCCAAGGGCACGGGCGGCTTCTCGTGGGTGAGCGCGTTCTTCTCGCTGCTCCCCTTCATCATCCTGATCGCCTTCTGGATCTTCCTGATGAACCAGGTCCAGGGCGGCGGCTCCAAGGTGATGTCGTTCGGCAAGAGCCGCGCGAAGCGGATGGCGCCCGACTCGCCCAAGATCGGCTTCAAGGACGTCGCCGGCGTGGACGAGGCGGTCGAGGAGCTCCAGGAGATCAAGGAGTTCCTCGAGAACCCGAAGAAGTTCCAGGCGCTCGGCGCGCGGATCCCGAAGGGCGTCCTGCTCTACGGGCCGCCAGGCACCGGTAAGACGCTGCTCGCGCGCGCGGTCGCCGGCGAGGCCGGCGTGCCGTTC
>Ga0207708_10002807_pt1 | contig 12806 bp, 8 predicted proteins | sample KBSK5101metaG_FD_184340 | JGI IMG/M metagenome (GOLD analysis project Ga0207708, IMG submission 184340) | Corn, switchgrass and miscanthus rhizosphere microbial communities from Kellogg Biological Station, Michigan, USA - KBS K5-10-1 metaG... | ecosystem: Host-associated > Plants > Roots >...
GGGATGACATAGCCGGTGCCGCTGGCACCACCCGCTGCGCCGGCGTCGTTGACGATCGCTGCTCCGCCGCCGGCGGGGATGACATAGCCGGTGCCGCTGGCACCACGCGCCACGCCGGCATCGTTGACAATCGCCTGGTCGCTGCCCGCGGGGATGACATAGCCGGTGCCGCTCGCACCCGCTGCGCCGGCGTCGTTGACGATCGCTGCCCCGCCGCCCGCCGGGACGACATAGCCGGTACCGCTCGCCCCGCCCGCAGCCGAGGCCACACCTGCACTGCCGGCCATCGCCGCGACGGCGACTGTGAGGACGGCCGCGGTATTGCGCAGCCCTTGTGCTTCCACTTCCGAGCCTTCGATCGCGCGCTCGAGCTCATCCGGGTCGAAGACGAGCGCGAGTTCCTCTCCATCCGCCGACTGGAGCGTCCGCTCGAGGTCGGCTCGTTCCAGGATCATGCTGATCGCTTCCGTTGCCCCGCCTACGCGGACGACGTCGAACGTCAGCTCCACCGGCCCGTCGCCGTCGCGGAGCGCCTCCTCCGCCGCGGCGCGGCGGATCGGTAGCGCCGGACGTTCGACGGGCGCGGCCGCCGCCGGCTCTACGAGCCGCGCGCGACTCTGGATCGCTTGCATCGTTCCTCCTTCCGGGGGGAACCCCCGTTTGATTCTTGCACCCGTGCGACCCGGACACAACGATCCGCACGCTCAGCCGTCAGCCGTCGCAGCGCCCATTGCGTCCCTTCGTCGCGATCACACCACCACTGCGGCGGTGATCTCACTCACACGACGGTGCCTCCCGCGGTTTTCTTCCGCCCGCTCAGCGCGGCGGGATCATCAATCCCATGATCGGTTCATAGCGTCGGGAGCCACCGACGGACCCGTTACGAGCTCAGAAGAGGGCGCGCGGTTTGATGGCGCCAGCGACCTTCTGGTACGTATCAGGCCACCGCTGGTCTGTCGACGTGCCGGGCGCCATCTACTGGCTGACCGCAACGGTCGCTGAGTGACGTGGGTGCTGCCTCGGCCGGTCTCGCATTTAGCGAGGTGTCGCGGGGCGGAGAGGCTAAGTGGGGTGTCAAGGGGCGGGGGAAAGATCAACGACAGGAAGAGATTCTCGACGCCTCGGGGAGCCTCGAAGCCGACGTGGCGGAGCTGAGAGCTGAGGCTCGAGACAGGTGCGCAGATCACTTGGCTGTCTCGCCATCTCGGTCACTCGTCGCTCAAGGTGACAACCGACATCTACGGACACTGGGAACGGGCGGAGCGGAAACTCCAGGCGGCCAAGATGGAGGGTGCCTTCTCGGTGTGAGGGGACTTGGAGTCCCATGCCGAGGTCGGGGGAGACGCGATAGTCGGACATATCGCGCATTTCCAGCAGGCACTTCCAGATGGGCCGGGCAGGTCTCGAACCTGCGACCTTGGGATTAAAAGTCCCCTGCTCTACCAACTGAGCTACCGGCCCCGACAGGCCAGTGTAGACGCGCGTCGCGGCTATTCTGGACCCGCCGCCCCCATCGACTAGCGGCCTAGGTCGCCACCCTTTCAAGGTGGTAGCGCGGGTTCGAATCCCGCTGGGGGCATACCGTCGAAGATCCGGCCGCTTTCGCGGCCGTGATGATCTTCGACGGGGGTCCTTGTATGCGCGATTTCCGTTTTCGTCCTGTCGGAGGGCGTTTGCGGCCGCGTCCGGCAAGCCGCACGCGGCGGCGAAAGAGCGAGATGCGAAATCACGGCCCTCGAGGCCGAGAGGCTCTCCGATCCGTCGCTGACAGAGCCCAGGCGCCAGCGGCGCAAGCTACGCTGAGCCGCCTTGGGCGGTTAGCTCAGCTGGGAGAGCGCCTGCCTTACAAGCAGGAGGTCGGCGGTTCGATCCCGTCACCGCCCATGGCTCCGCGTATCGCTCATTTCAGCTTTCACGCGACGCGTGTGCGTCCCTACGGAAACAAGGTGTCGGAGAGGCCGCTGCGAGGAGTGAAGTGGTCGCACGTTGCGGCGCCTCGGATCGGCCCCCGGACCAACCTGCATCCGCCCAGGGCGAAAGGGGGAAACATGTACTTGCAACGGGCGCACCTCACCTCGGGTGTCGGAGCGGGTCGGTAGTTCGCCTGAGTCTTAGATAGGCCCCAAATCCTCACGTCATCGGACCTCCTTGCAAGCCACGTCCTGGTCGTGGGTTTGCCTTGCCCGCCTCGCTGCTAGTCGGAAATGATAATCGGCGCCGGTTGCTGGCGTCGAGTGCCCACTAGCCAGGGACGACGTTGCCGCGCGCATAGATCGAGGGCTCGGTTGCTGCAGTGTTGGTCCGATTCTTCGCCGTGGGCGCCAATGTGGCGACGCTCTCGGTTGCCTGAGCGCGCTTCTCGCGCGGGCGCGAGGAGGTGATACAGCGTGTCGCAGTGCTGAGGATCGGTTACGGGTGGTCGCGTGCAAGTGACGTTTGGAGCCGATCGAGGAAGGGAACCTGCGCTGCCTTCAGCCTTCGGCGTGCCTCGTCGAGATCGAACCATTCGACGCGGTCGATCTCGGGGAATGTCTGGATGGTGCCGGAATGCGGTGGCCACTCGATGTCGTAGGTGTTGCTCACGGCGGTCGATGGGTCGAGGTCTCCCTGAACTGCCCACCCCAGCACGCGCTTGCCCGACTTCTGTGTGATCTGCCCAAGATCGATGAGCGGATGGTTGGGGGCTTCGTGTCCGGTTTCTTCCGCGAACTCACGGCGAGCCACGGCGACTAACTCTTCACCGGTCTCAACCTCGCCCTTTGGGATCGTCCAGTGGCCGATGTCCTTCTTGACCCAGAAAGGCCCGCCCTGATGGGCCAGGAGCACCTCCAACCGGCCGTTCCGGCTGCGCCAGAGCAGGATGCCGGCACTCGTGCGCCCCGATTTGTCGGTCGTCACACGCACCTCCTTGCCCGTGGGTCGGTGTAGCTCAGCCCAGCTGCCTGGGTACAACGTAATCGACGAGCTCCGCCTCGCCAGGGACCACGGCACTCCAACTTGGGCTGGGGACGACGACCGTGGCAAGCGCACCGGTCGGGAACTTCTCCTCGAGCTGCGGTAGATCAGCACCCCGCGAAGCTAGGGGCGCGTTGGCAGCGTCGGCGCTACTACGGACCGCCCACGCGTGGGTTTAGCGCTGTAGAAGTCGGACCGAGGAAATGCGCAGGCTGGGCAGGGGTGCTCTGCGGCAGAGAAAATGCGATTGCAAAACCTGCGGCAGCGAGTCCCAGGACAACGAGCAGTGTCCACGCCAGCTTTGCCGGCGCGAACAGCACCCACGCTCTCGCAGGTCTGAACGGGATGGCCGGGGTGTGAGATGCGCCCACACTTTCTAGACGCCTGTCGGCTGGCGGTTCTTCCGACGACGCGCGAAAGCTGTTCCTTTGTGATGCGTTGGTACGGCGTGTCAGTGACGACAGGCCGAGGCGAGTCTGGTGAAGATGCGTTGGAGGCGCCGAGGTCTGTCCACGAAATGTTCGTTTTCAGGTCCCGTGATTCGCCGTAAACCAGGCCGCAGCACCAGCCCGCAATGCGTCTCTACCTTGTCAGGATGGAGTGGCACGGCACCGAGTCTAGAGGGAGTGCAGATGACAGGCAATTGGCGCTACGCCATGGAAACATTTGGACAACGCACCCTCGCGCGTTGAACTCGGAGACAGGGAGGCGAGGTGATCGACGTCTACATTCGGCGGGAGGATGCTTTCATCGCGCTCGAGGAGATCCTTGGCGACGAGCCTGACTGGACGGGACTCCTCAGTGTCGTACCGATCGAGCTCGACGACCGGGCGATCTCTGCGAATTGGTCACTTCGAGGGGAAGGCGTCGGTTGAGATCACCGGCTGGCCGGCCTAGGTGGCGCATCGAATCTGCCTCCGACGCGTCGCTTGCAGAGGTGGCGACGTGGCGATACGACCCGCCGTATGACTTCTACAACGACGACGGCAAGCCAGTTCGTAACCCGGAGCGATTTTTCGCGGTTAGCGGCGAGAACGGTCGCCTCCTCGGATCGCTGTATTTCGAAGAACGAGAGAGAGGAGTCTTCTACGGCCTTGGGATGCGGCCTGATCTGACCGGTCGCGGCCTCGGCCTCGCCTTCGTTCGGCTCGGCTTGGAATTCGCTCATGAGCGATTTCCGGGCAGACGTGTGATCCTTGATGTTGCCGACTTCAACGAGCGCGCGCGAAAGGTCTACGAGCGTGCGGGCTTTTACATCACCGGCAGCCACGTGAAGCACTTCGACGGTTGGGGCGATGTGACACTCATAGACATGGAAGAACGTTGATCGCGCCGGCGGGCCGAGAGCTGAGAGCTCGGCGTTACGGCGGAGCAGTCCTGATACTCGCGATTGCCGCGTCGGCAGAAGGTGTTTTTGCGAAGGCGGCCTCACCTGCCTATCGCGTCGACCAGATCGCGCTTCGCAACGGGCAGCAGAAGGGTCCGCCCTGATGGGCCAAGAGCCCTCCAGGCGACCTTTGTGGCTGCGTCAGGGCAAGATGCCGGCACTCGTGCGCCCAGATTTGTCGGTCGTCACACGCACCTCTTCGCCCGCGGGTTGGTGGAGCTCAGTCCAGGTGCCTCGGTAAACGTATTCGGCGAGCTCCGGCCTCGGCAGGGCTTAGAGCGGCCAGCTCTCGCTGTGGACGACGAGCATCGCGAGCGCACCGGTCGCGCGACCCTATGGTGACATTGGCAATTCCCACAAAGGCAACTTGCACTTGCGGTCGCGATAGTTCGGGAAGAGCGTGACCATGCGCTCGTGAGCGGCGAGCGCATAAGCGAGCAGATCGTTCGTGAGCGGTTGCGACGCGCCGAGGCGCTCGGCGCCGATTTTGAAGTGGCGAATCGCCTGGCACTCGACCTTGGCTTCGCTACGGCGCCCTGACCAGCGGCGAAGGTGGTAGGCCTCGTGCACGAGCACGAGCACTCCCGTTGCTCTTTGCCACAGTGGAAGTGTTGCGTCGCTGATCGCGAGCGCCCCCGCACACAGCGCTGGGTGCAACACGATGTAATCGCCGATCATGTCCGTGTACCCCCAGGCTCGGGCGGGATTTGGCCCGGTCCCCCAGATCGGGTCGCCGATCCACTCGTCGCTCGACGGGCAGTGAACCTCGGCGTCCCGCAACGCGAAGATTGAGGCGACGCGTTCGAGCTCGCCTGGCCGTTCGTACGCAGAAGCGGGAGACGCCGCGGCAAGGACGGCGCTGATGAGGAAGAGTATGAGGGCGGGACGCCTCATGCGTCGACGATTGCTGCCGTCGGTTGGCGGTGGGTAGTAGGGGGCTTGCCGGACGCCTGCAAAGACAGCGCCAGGTCGTCCCGGCAATGGAGATGCGGAGCCACGGCGCCTCGCTTAGGGGAGTCCCTGACTCCGACGTCGGTGTGCGCCCCGCCAGCGGACGGAGAAGGATCTGCCGTCCGCCGAGAGGACTGACGGCAGAGCTGCCGGTTGCTCTCTTGTCGTGATGAGTTTGATCCGGTGGTGCATCCAGGCAGAGTCCTTGATCGTTCCCATGTGACCCTCGGTACGCGCTGTTGCGCTCGTGAAGGTGAGATTGCCGAATTTCGCCAGTGGCAACGTCGTGCAACGCTGAAAACACAAGGATGGTGCTTCCACGATCCACTCCGCTGAGGACAGGTCGAGAAGACGAGCAGGCACCTCTGTTGCGAACGCCTCGTCGGTCGTCACATTGCGGAGCGTGAACGTAACGGTCGTGTCGCTCGCTGCGACTTGTGCCGTGATTGTGTCGCCGGGAGCGACACTGATGGGCAACTCGACTGGCCGGGCGGGAGCGGGTATGAGCTCGCTCCACGCCGAGTAGGAGGGCATGAGAGTGTCAGAACAGTCGGCCGACGTGCCGATTTGCTCCAGCCCTCTCGCGTGGCGAGTTGCTCCACCAAGGCCAATCCAGAAGGCGACTGAGCTGCTCGGTCGATCGCAGCGGATACGAGGCTGAACCCAGGTCGCTTGTACAGCCGTAAAAGCGCCCGCTCTTGGAATTGCGACGTAACCGGCCCAGTGGCTACTGGTCCGTCGCACAGGGTCCGGTGGCGCTATGGCGCCCAGCTGAGAGGACGCGGCTCTCACTCCAGCTCCTGCGGACAGACTCTGGATCGACACAACGACGAGAACCGTCGCCACGAGGCAAAAAGTCCTCTCTGTTCGTCGCTTTGGAGCTGTTCCGGACGTTCGGAGCATGCGCCGAGCCTCGCGGAGCGATGTCCCAGACTTGTCCCAAAACGGTCCGCCGCGATTGTGTTGAGCCTGTGCAAGGAGGACACTTTTCTCGGACGCAAATGCCGACGAGTCGCCTTGAGTTCCGGATCCTCGGCCCGCTCACGGTTCGGGTGGATGGTGTCGCACTCCCGATCGGGGGCCCGAAGCAACGCGCGCTGCTCGCGATGCTGCTGATGAGCGCAAACCGCGTCGTCTCGCGGGAGCGACTCATACGCGAGCTGTTCCCCGCGCAGGACGTCGAGTCCGCCGACCATGCGCTCCGAAACCATGTCTCGCGGTTACGCAAGGTGCTCAGACCGGTCGCGACGGACGAGCCGCGTCTCGTGGCCCGGCCCCCTGGCTACCTGTTACGCGTCGAGCCGGGTGAGCTCGATCTCGACACGTTCGAGCAGCTGGTGGCAGACGCGCGTGAGTCGCTCGCGGACTCCGACCCGGACGCGGCAGCAGACTCTCTGCGCGCCGCCGAGGCTCTGTGGGAGGGGCGGCCGCTCTCGGACCTGGAGTTCGAAGCGATCATGCACATCGAGGTTGGGCGCCTAGAGGAGGTGCGTCTTGCCGCGATCGAGGAGCGGATCGGGGCGGAGCTTGCACTGGGCAGACAGCGCACGCTCGTCCCCGAGCTCGAGTCCCTCACCGCGGAGCACCCGTTTCGGGAGCGGTTCCGCGCGCAACTGATGCTCGCCCTCTACCGCTCTGGTCGCCAGGCGGAAGGGCTCGAGGTGTACCGGCGCACTCGGTCGCTGATGAACGACGAGCTCGGGATTGAACCCGGCGTCGAGCTCCAGCAGCTCGAACGCGCAATGCTCAAACAGGAGGTCGAGCTGGACATCAGGAGCAATGGTGGTGGGAGCTCCGCTGCGACTCTGCTGGACGTCTGTCCGTTCAAGGGCCTGGCGCCGTTCGAGCTCGTGGATGCCGAGTACTTCTTCGGCCGCGAACGACTCGTCGACGAGCTGGTGGCGCGGCTCGCTGAGACGCCGCTACTCGCCGTTGTCGGGCCGTCCGGGAGCGGCAAGTCCTCGCTGGTGCGCGCGGGTGTGCTGCCGGCCCTCGGTTACGAGTCCGTGCTCATCCGTCCGGGACAGGAACCAGTGGCACTTCTTGCCGCCGCCCTCGCCGAGGTCACGCCGGGCGAGCGACTCGTGCTCGCTGTCGACCAGTTCGAGGAGTTGTTCGCCGTATCCGTGGCGGAGAACGAGCGGCGTAGCTTCATCGATTCGCTCGTCGAGGCGGCGTGGGATGCTGACCGCCGCGTGCTGGTCGTGATTGCGCTACGCGCCGACTTCTTCGGCCGTCTGGCGGCATACGTCGAGCTGGCGGATCTCGTCGGGCCGAATCACGCGCTGCTCGGGCCGATGAGCCCGACCGAGCTCCGCCGCGCGATCCAGGGGCCGGCCGAGCGAACGGGCCTCGAGGTCGAGCCGGCGCTCGTCGACGCGCTCGTGGACGAGGTCGCCGGAGAAGCCGGCGGGCTGCCGTTGCTCTCGACGGCGCTCCTCGATTTGTGGCGCGAGCGCCAGGACCACTCGCTGACGCTCGCCGCTTACGCGCGGACAGGAGGGGTTCGCGGCGCGATCAGTCGACATGCCGAGGCCGCTTTCCGGTCGCTCAGCGAGGACGAGCAGCAGGTCGCGCGTCGCATGTTCCTCCGGCTCGTCGCAGGCGGCGGCGGTGAGCCTCTCACGAGGCGCCGGGTGACGCGAAGCGAGCTCGATGCCGACGATGACGAGCGCGTGCTCAGGGTGCTGGGGGTCCTGGTCGAGCGGCGACTGCTCGTCGTCGATGACGGAACGGTCGAGCTCGTGCACGAAGCCCTGCTCGAACGATGGCAGAGGCTAGTCGACTGGCTGGAGGCGGACGTTCAGGGACGCCTCCAACACAGGCACTTAACTCTGGCGGCCGCGGAGTGGGAGGCCGCGGGCTCCGACCCGAGTGCGCTCTATCGGGGCGCCCGCCTCGCGGGCGCTCTCGACTGGGCGACTGAGCACGCACCTGACCTGAATCAATTGGAGCGGCACTTCCTGGACGAGAGCCAGGCCGCGTCGGTGCGTGAGGCAAGCCGTCAACGGCGGACCAATCGGCGACTTCGCGCTCTGCTCATAGTCACCGTCGCGCTGCTTGCGCTTTCGGCCCTGGCCGCCGCGTTTGCGTTGGAGAAGCGGGGCCAGGCGCGGCGAGATGCGACGGCCGCCGTGGCGCAACGCCTCGGAGCGCAGGCACTGATCGATCCCAGCCTCGACCGGTCGCTGCTCCTGGCCCGGGAGGGCATGAACCTTGACGACTCGGAAGCGACCCGCAGCAACCTCCTTGCGGCGCTGCTCCGTATCCCGAACGCGATCGGCATCGTGCACCAAGGAAGCAACCGCATTCTCGACGAGGCGCTGAGCCCCGACGGCCGTACGCTCGCGGTGCGAGGCGACGACGGCAATGTCGCCTTCTTCGACACGCGAACGCTGCGCCCAAGCGGCACTGCGCTATCCGGAAACAGCGACATCGCCTTCCGTCCGGGAATACCCAGGTCCCTCCACGCTCTCGACTTCAGCCCCGACGGGAGGACGCTTGCCGTCGGAAGCACGACAGGAGGGGGCGTCGATCAGTCCGCCACCGTGGAACTCATCGGGTTGCGCACGCGTGCATCGAGAGCGGGCAAGAGCACGAGCTTCGGCGGCATCGCGGCCGAAGTCGCGTTCGCGCCCGACGGCCGCACGTTTGCGACCGGGGGGTCGGGCGGCGATACGAGCCCGCCATCCGAGGTGATCGTCGTCCGCCGGGTACGGACCGGGCACGCCATAGCGCGAACAGGCCCCATTCTGGGCGGGCGACTCGGCGGGTATACACGGGACGGCCGGTTCCTGCTCGTCGCAGCCGGCAACGGCAGATCATCGCTCTACAACGCCTACACCCTGCGGCGGGCTCGATCGTTTGACGTGGGTGGGGTTCCCGCAGTTTCGCCGGCGTCGGACGAAGCGGCGTTTGGTCAGACGGACGGGAGGGTCGTCCTCCTCGAACTGCACACCGGCAGAACGACGAGCCTCTCCGGGCGGGCGAGCGGCCGGATCAACGCAGTCACGTTCAGCGGCGACGGCCGCACGCTCGCGAGCGCAGACGAGGACGGCACAGTCTCGGTCTGGAACGTTCCTGCTCGTGCGCTGCGCGAGACGCTCAAGGGACACTCAGCTCCGGCGCAGGAGGCAGTGTTCAGTCCTGACGGACGAACGCTGTACACGGCCGGCTACGACGGGAGCGTGATCGTCTGGGACATCGGAGGCGCTCGCCGGCTCGGGAATACCTTCCGTTACAGCTCGCGAGCCGACGGCGCCGCGACCGCATCGGCCGTCGATCCGAACGGCTCGATATACGCCGTCTCACCTCGTCCGGATCGCGTTAGCCTCTGGAACACGGCGACTCGTACTCCGACCGGGCCCGCGCTGCGCGGCCCGATCGGCTTCATCAGAGCTATCGCCTTCAGTCCGGACGATAAGCTCATCGCGGCAGCAGGCCCTCGGGGCGCAGTGATCTGGGACACGGCGACTCGGATGACGATTAGGGTCGTCCCGGTCGGAGGTCATGGTGCGTCAACGGTGTCGTTCAGCCCAGACAGCCTCACGTTGGCGATCGCGCGCTCCGACAGCATCGTCGCTCTGTACGACCTCCGGACGGGCAGGCAGACGGGCAAGCTTGTCGGTTACGGAAGCATTACCGATCTCGACTTCAGCCCTGACGGAAAGTTGGTCGCGACAGCAACCCTGGGCGGGAAGACGTTCATCTGGGACGTCGCCCACCAGAGCATCTTGTCCAGCCTCGCAAGTGAGGTGCCTGCTCATTTTGCCGTTCGGTTTTCGCCGACGGACGGAAAACTCGTCGCCGTCGGCGAAAGTTCCGGCGGAGTTGTGTTCTGGAAACTCGACCCAACGCACCGCTTCGAGGGCGCATGGGCTGCGCGACCCGTCGGGCAACCGCTTACGGGCCACAACGGAGGCGTAAACTCTCTCGACTTCGACCCCAGAGGGCGTACGCTCGTGACTCTGAGCGACGACGGAAAGCTTCGCCTCTGGGACGTCGCTACGAGCAAACTGATCGGAGCGGCGCTGCCGGCTTCGAACGTCGGCGGATCCGTTCACTTCTTCCCGGACGGAAAACACGTGCTCGGCGTCTTCGGATCAGGCACGGGCATCCTGTGGAGCGTCGATCCCGCCGCTTGGGCAGCCAAAGCCTGCAGCATCGCCCATCGCAACCTCACGCCTGGTGAATGGACCGAGTTCCTCGGTCACCGTCGCTACCGAAACGTGTGTCCATAGCAAGATCGAGTTATCGTCGGGGGCCGCACTTGAAGAGGCTCCCGATCTTCCATACAGTTGGGTCGCGGCGTCGCCAACTTCAGGAGGGTCATTCCTTTGGACACGTACCACGTGGTTCTGTACCTGCACTTGCTCGCGCTCTTCATCGGGATCGGGGCGGCCTCGATTCTCCTCGTATGCATCTTCCAGCTCCGCAGCGCGCAGACGCTTGCGGATGCGATCCCCTGGGGGAGAGTCGCGGGCAAGATCAGCCGCGCATTCCCGATCGCGGTCATCGGGTTGTTCGCCACCGGTGCGTACATGACATCGGACATCTGGACGTGGGACACCGGCTGGATCTACGTGTCGATCGTCGGCCTCGCAGTGGTGACGCTCCAGGGGCCCATCGTTGCCGAGCGGACCGCGCACAAGCTCGGGGAAGCATTGCAGGAAAACGGCCCCGGCCCGCTCGGCGAGCACGCGCGGCGAATGACGCGGCATCCGGGCCTTTGGGTCGCCGAGTTCACAAACATCGCGCTGGTGCTCGGGATCGTCTGGAACATGACGCAGAAGCCTGGGACCGCGGGCGCCGTCGTCACCCTCGTCGTCGCCTACGCCGTCGGCGCGGCTTGTGCGCTGTGGTTCTCGCGGGCGCCGATGGACGCGCCGGTTCCGGCGACGGAGCCGACCGCTTAGCCCGATTACCTGAAGGCCGCATCGGAGCGGGATCCACGGTGTTGGTCCCCGAGCCTGCGGTGCGACGCCCTGATCGTGCTCGTCGCGTTGCCATAGGGCGTTACGTTGTGCCCCGGCCAGGCACAATCGCCTAATGGCGTCGATGAGGTCAGGCTCAGCGGAACTCATCCCGTTCGTCCCGCGGATTACCGTCGAGTGGCTGCAGGACAATCCTGAGCTTCGATGGCTCGAGGTGGACGGGACCATTTCGTTCGTCGACATCTCCGGTTTCACGGCGATGTCGGAGCGGCTGTCGAACATTGGCCGCGCCGGTGCCGAGGAGGTGACCGACGTCATGAATGCGACCTTCTCGGCGCTGCTCGATGTCGCATACGCCCAAGGCGGCGGATTGCTCAAGTTCGGGGGCGATGCACTGCTGCTGCTCTACGACGGCGACGACCATGCTGCGCGCGCGGCTCGGGCTGCGTTCGAAATGCGCCGGACTCTGCGGGCGATCGGCCGGCCGCGAACATCGGCGGGGTCGGTGATGCTGAAGATGCACGCCGGGCTGCACTCCGGCCGCTTCCAGTTCTTCCTCGTCGGAGGCTCTCATCGTGAGCTGCTCGTAACGGGACCGGCCGCGACGCGGGTCGTCGAGATGGAGGCAGCGTCGGAAGCCGGCGAGATCCTCGTCAGCCCCGAGACCGCTGCGCTGCTCGAGCCGCAGGCGCTCGGCGAGGACAAAGGCCCGGGCAAGCTTCTGCAGGCGGCCCCGGCCGCTTTCGGGGAGCTGATGCCGATGCCCGATGTGGGCAGCACACCGATCGAGGTGGCGGTGCCGGCGCCGCTGCGCGCGCAGTTGCTCGAGGTCGGACCACTCGAGGGCGAGCACCGGCATGCGGCCGTCGCGTTCGTCCGGTTCGCGGGAACCGACGAAATCGTCGCGACCGAGGGCGCCGCCGCGGTGGCCGAAGCGCTCGAGGCGTTGATGGAGACGATCCAGGTCGCAGCGGACGAGCACGAGGTAACGGTCCTCGAAAGCGACATCGACCGCGACGGCGGCCGGATCATCCTCGTGGCGGGGGCACCGCAGACGTTCGGAGACGACGAGGAGCGGCTCCTTCGGACCCTCCGAGCGGCGGTCGACCAAGGCCTGCCGCTCCCGGTGCACGTGGGCGTCAGTGAGGGACGGGTCTTTGCCGGTCAGGTCGGGGCCACGTTTCGCCGCACGTACACGATTCTCGGAGACACGGCCGCGCTTGCCGCGCGCTTGATGGCTCGGGCAGGCGAGGACGAGATCTGGGTCTCCGCGCAGGCGTTCTCGCGGGGAGGCGGATCGTTTGCTGCCACTGAGCTCGAACCGTTCCAGGTGAAGGGAAAGGCGGATGCCGTTCGTGCGGTGGTGCTTGGGGATCTCTTGACCGAGACCGAGCGGGCGGCCGAAGCCCCCGACGACAAGTTGCCGTTCGTCGACCGCGAGCGTGAGCGCGCCGTGCTTGCGGCGTCGGTCGCCCCGGTTCGAATGGGCTTCGGCACGCTCGTCGAGCTCATCGGCGAGCCCGGAATCGGCAAGTCACGGCTTGCCGACGAGCTACGCACGCACTGCGACGACATGGAGC
>Ga0207708_10002810_pt1 | contig 12789 bp, 6 predicted proteins | sample KBSK5101metaG_FD_184340 | JGI IMG/M metagenome (GOLD analysis project Ga0207708, IMG submission 184340) | Corn, switchgrass and miscanthus rhizosphere microbial communities from Kellogg Biological Station, Michigan, USA - KBS K5-10-1 metaG... | ecosystem: Host-associated > Plants > Roots >...
CGCGGTCCACTCGTCGAGGTAGGAGATGTTGCCGTAGTACGCCCGCCGGGCGCGTCGTACGTCGTCGGAGGTGATCTCGACCTCGTCCATGGCGCTGACCCGGCGCAGCCGCAGCGTGTGCGGGTCGGCCGGCACGTCGTCGGATCCCAAGGTGGGCAGGGGAATGTCCGCACCCTCGTAGAGGTCCCAGTACCTGCCGCGGGTGACGTACGGGTCGTGCGGATGGGTGAAGCTCACGACCAGCAGCCACGGCCGCTCGTCGTCCTGTCGCGCCAGGTCGTGCAGGGCGCGAACCCCCTGGTGACCGACCTCGTCGTCGTACAGCAGCTGGTTGGTGACCTCGGCGACGCCGGCCGTCGTGACCGAGTCCATGTTGTGGAACCACCAGTCGACACGCTCGTCGGGCTGCAGCCAGTTGGGCGTCCACCCGAAGTCGGCCGGGTAGATGTCCGTGGTGCGCCGCTCCTCGAAGCCGTGGAGCTGGTCGGGCCCGACGAAGTGCATCTTGCCGTCGAGCACCGTGCGGTAGCCCGCGATCCGGGCGTAGTGCGCGAAGGTCGGGATGTTGCTCGCGAGGTAGGCCGCGTTGTCGTAGCCGCGCGTCGCCGACGGCAGCTGGCCGGTCATCATGCAGTAACGGGCCGGGGTGCAGAGCGGGCTGTTGGAGTACGCCGCGTCGAACACGACGCCGGTGCGCGCGAGCCGGTCGATGGTCGGTGCCTGGGTGACCGGATTGCCGTAGCAGCGCAGGGCGGTCGGTGCGACCTGGTCGAACATCACGACCAGGACGTTGGGGCGCACAGCCGGAGGAGCGTCGGTCACATCCCGAGTGTGACACCTGCTAGGCCAGTCGCCGTGCCAATCCCGACGCGCGCTGCACGGTGCGTGCCACGGCGGCCCGAACCGACTCCTCCGTGCCGATCACGCGGACCTTGTCCTGGGCCCGGGTGACGGCCGTGTAGAAGAGCTCGTGGGTGAGCAGCGGCGAGTCGTCGGGGGGCATCACCACGCTCACCTCGCGGGCCTGCGAGCCCTGCGACTTGTGCACCGTCATCGCGTGCACGGTCTGCACGCCGGCCATCCGGGTGGTCGCGAACTCCTTGAGCCCGTCGGCGCCGGGGACGACGACACGCAGCCGACCGTCGACCAGCCGGACGGTGACGCCGAGGTCGCCGTTGTAGAGGCCCTGACCGTAGTCGTTGGCGGTGACCAGCACGGGGCGCCCGGCGTACCACTCGTCGTAGTGGGTGACACCGGTGCGGTCTGCGACCAGTCGCTCGACCTGACGGTTCCAGCCGGTGACACCGTAGGGGCCCTCACGATGGGCGCACAGCAGCCGGTGCCGGTCGAGAGCGGCGACTGCGGCCTCGGCGTCGCCCGCCTCCGCCGCGAGACGTACGGCGAGCGCGGCCTCGGTGACCGTCGCCCGGAACGCCGCCATGGCGCGCTCGTCGGCCGGGTCGACCAGCTCGACGTCGCCACCCGAGCGCAGGACCTCGACCACCCGGTCGGCGTCGTCGCCGCGCAGCGCCGTCGCGAGCTCGGCGATGCCGCCGCCGAACCTGTGTGCCGTGGTGAGCGCCGCGACCGGAGAGACGTCTCGGCGGCCGAACCCGTCGACCAGGTCGGCGAGCACGGCACCCGCCTCGACCGAGGCGAGCTGGCCGGGGTCGCCGACCAGCACCAAGCGGGCGTCGGCACGCACCGCCTCGAGCAGCCGGGCCATCATCGTCAGCGACACCATCGACGTCTCGTCGACCACGACCACGTCGTGGGGCAGCCGGTTGCCGCGGTCGTGCCGGAAGCGCGTGCTCGAGTCGGGTCTCCAGCCGAGCAACCGGTGGAGGGTCGAGGCCTTGAGCTCGCCGAGACGGGCCCGGTCGGCTGCGGGCAGTGCGCGGGTCTCGGCGTCGACGGACTCCTGGAGCCGGGCCGACGCCTTGCCCGTCGGGGCGGTCAGCGCAATCCGCAGCCGGCGGGCCCCGCCGCTCTCGAGCTCGGCCTGCTCGGCCAGCAGCGCCAGCAGGCCGGCGACCGTGGTGGTCTTGCCGGTGCCGGGTCCGCCGGTGAGCACGGTGGTCCAACGCTCCGCCGCGGCGCGGGCGGCGGTGCGCTGCTCGTCGTATCCGGCGGCCGGGAAGACCCGCAGCACCCCGGCGTCGAGGGCCGCCGTGTCGACCTGCGGCGCGGGGCGGGCGAGACGGGCGAGCAGGTCGTCGCAGACCTGGACCTCCTCGCGCCAGTAGCGGTCGAGGTAGAGCAGGCCGTTGTCGACCCGGAGCACCCGCTCGCCGACGAGCGGGCTGCGCCCCACCGACGCCTGCCAGGCCGGGACGTCGGGCCACGGCAGCGCCGGGTCGTCCTCGAGCGGCAGGTCGGCCACCGTCGCCAGGTCGACGCAGGTCGATCCCTGCCGGACCGCGCGGACGGCGAGCGCGGTCGCGAGCAGGACCTGCTCGTCGCCCTCGCCGGTCATCGCGCCGAGCCGGCGGGCGACGTGGACGTCGGCGGCACCGAGCACATCGGCCCGGTTGAACGTCGCGAGCAGGCCCTCGGCGCGCAGCGCCAGCCGGCGGTCGCGCGGATCCTCGATCGATCGAGCGTCGACGGTCACGCGGTCACCATCCCGGCCAGCAGGTCGGACAGCGCGACCACCATCGCCTCCGGCGGCTGCCACGCGAAGACCCCGCACGGCTGCCCGTCGACCACCGGGGTGTCGGAACCGCACATGCCGCGGACGTAGAGGTAGAGGATGCCGCCGAGGTGGATCGCCGGGTCGTAGCCGGGGAGCCGCCAGCGGAGGTAGCGGTGCAGCACGACGGAGTACAGCAGGGCCTGCAGCGGGTAGTGCGAGTGCAGCATCGCCTCGGTCATCAGCGCCGGCGTGTAGTCCAGCGCGGTGAGCGGCACCTCGGGGTCTCCGAGCTTGTTGGTCTTGTAGTCGACGACCACGAACCGGTCGCCGGGCAGCCGCAGCACGACGTCGATCGACCCGCTCAGGTAGCCCCGCAGCAGCTGCCCGCCCAGCGACGGCGACTCCAGCCGGTCGGCATACGCCCGCATCGGGTCGTCGGCTGCGAGGTGCCGGCGCAGCAGGTCGGCCACCGCCCGGAGCTGGACGTCGGGCAGGTCGCGGCCGGGACGGTCGCCGCCGACCAGAGGGAACTCGAAGTCGAGCTCGCGCAGCCGGTCGCTGAGCGGGATGTCGGCCAGGGTGAGGTCCGCGCACAGCGGCCCCAGCGGCGTGTGCTGCATCGGCACCAGCGCCTCGGCCAGGACGTCGGGGGCGGCGTCGACAGACCACCAGCGCAGCTGCTGGTCGACGTGGCGGCGCAGCTCGGCGTGCAGATCGGCTGCCTGCGGGTCGGCGTGCTCGAGCACCGCGTGGACCAGCGACCCGAAGGTCGCGCCGGCGGGCAGGTCGGCCATCGGGGAGGCGGGCCCGGTGGTCGAGCTGGTCGGAACCCGTGGCTCCGCGGTCTCGACAGGCTCGACCACCGGGCTGTCCTCGTCGACGGTGCCCGGCACCTCCGGCTCGACCTCGACCGCAGTGCTCGCCAGCTGCTCCTCGGCCCGGATCAGCCCGGAGTACGACGTGCGCCGCCAGTCGGTGTCGAGCGTGCGCATGAAGCGGCGGACGTCGAGCGGCGCGGGCGGCGGGCGTGGGTCGAGTGCTGGCGCCGCGCCCGCCGTCGCCGTCTCGAGCGCGAGCGCGCCCGCGTCCTGCCAGGCCGTGAGCGCGGCCAGCGCCTCGTAGTCGGTGGGAACCGGCACCCGGTCGGGGACGGTGGCCTGCCCCTGCGTCCGGCCGAACAGCAACCGGCTGAGGCCGGAGTGCGCGGCGTTCTGGCTGGGCCCCCACCAGGTCACGACCTGCGACTGGGCACGCGTCAGCGCGACGTAGGTGAGCCGTAGCTCCTCGCCGGCGTCCTCGGCCCGCGCCCGCCGGGCGGCGTCGGGCGACCCGGCGAGGTCGAGCCGCCGGGCACCGGTCGCGTCGTGGTAGAGCAGCTCGGACGGCTCGGGGGCGTAGCAGTCGAAGAAGTGCGGGAGGTAGACGACCGGGTACTGCAGTCCCTTGCTGCCGTGGATGGTGAGGATCTGTACGGCGGCCGCGTCGGTGTCGAGCCGGCGGGTGCGCTCGGTCGAGGCGAAGGCCTCGCGACGCTCCGCCCGCAACCACTCGAGCAGCGCGGGCAGCCCGAGCCGCTGCCGACGGGCGGTCTCGTGGAGCAGCTGGCCGAGGTGGTCGAGGTCGGTCATCAGCCGCTCACCGTCGGGGCGCGACAGCACCCGGCCCGGCAGGCCGGCGGCGGTGGCCGCCTCGTGCACCGCGGCCACGCCGCGGGTGCGGAACAGGTCGAGCCAGCTCCGAACCCGCTCGCCGACCCGGTCGGCGAGCGCGTCACCTCCCGCGTCGAGGGACTGCGGGGTCTCCCCGATGAACGAGGTCAGCGCCACGGCCCGCACCCGGGTCGTGCGCTGCTGCTCCAGAGCCTCCAGCAGCGTGAGCCACTCGTCGGCCGCGCTGCTCAGCATCACGCTGCTGCCGCCGCCCACCACCGACGGGATCCCGTGGGCGCGCAACGCCGCCCGGATCGGCTCGACCCGCTTGACGCTGGAGAGGAGCAGCGCGACGTGGCCGGCGCCGATCGGCTCCCCGTCGTACGTCGCGCCGGAGCCGAGCAGCCGCGCCACGTCGGCCGCGAGATCCGTGGCGATGTGCTCCCGCAGCTTGTCGATCCGGACCGTGCCGTCGCGGCCGGCCGGGAAGTCGGCCGCCCGGAGCTGACGCAGGCGCAGGGGTGCGCCGACCGGTGCGCCGACCAGCCGGCTCTGGCCGTGGTGCGCCTCGACGTCGAGCACCGTGATCTCCGGGTCGCCGAGCTCGGCGCCGCGGGTCAGGACCTGGAGAGCGCCGACCAGGCCGGCGTCACTGCGCCAGTTGGTGGCGAGCGTGTGCCGGGTGGTGGCGGTGCCGGCAGCGCGGAGGTAGGTGACCACGTCGCCGCCGCGGAAGGCGTAGATCGCCTGCTTCGGGTCGCCGATCAGGACCAGCGTCGCGCGCGCGCTGAACGCACGGTCGAGGACCTCCCACTGCACGGGGTCGGTGTCCTGGAACTCGTCGACCAGCACCACCTCCCAGCGCTGCCGCATGCGCTGCCGGGCCGGTGCGTCATCGGCCTCGAGCGCGTCGGCGAGCCGGCTGAGCAGGTCGTCGTAGGAGAGGACGCCGCGCAGGTGCTTGCGGCGTTCGACCTCGCGCCGGACGGCGGACGCGAAGTCCACGCGGACGGCGGCGTCGGTGCCCGGCTCGGCATCGAGCGGCGCCAGCCCGGCCTGGGGGTCCCCGACCGCGGCCCGGGCCAGCTGGAGCGAGACCGCACGCCCGAACGGCGGCTCGTCGGGCGACGACCCGAACCGCTGCAGGTAGAGGTCGTCGGTCACCTCCACCACCAGGTCGTCGAGGCTCTCGACCAGCTCGGCGCGCGAGTCGGTGTCGCCCGCGACACCGAGCGAGCGCAGCACCAGCTGGCAGAACTGGTGGGTGGTGGCGATGGTGGCTCCGTCGAACCCGGCCAGGGCGTCGGTGACCCGCTTGCGGCGCTGCGGGACGTCGTCACTGACCAGGTGGGTGAGCAGCATGTCGGACGGGTCGACCGAGTCGGGGTCGGCGAGGGCACGCTCGGCGGCCACCAGCTGGTCGCGAACCCGCTCGCGGAGCTCCTGGCTCGCGGCCCGGCCGAAGGTGATCACGAGCATCCGGTCGAGGGTGGTGACACCCTCGGCGACGTAGCGGGCCACCAGCGCCCCGACCGTGTAGGTCTTGCCGGTGCCGGCGCTCGCCTCGAGCACGGTGGTGGACGCGTCGGCGGGCAGCGGCCCGAGGATGTCGAACGGCGTCGGTGGGTTCATCCTGGGGTGACTCATGTCTTGCCCCGCTGGAGCATCGGCTGCCAGAGCCGCATCGCGAGGGCGCCGAGCCGGGTGTCCTCCCCGTCGCGCTCCTCGCCCCGGCGGGGGTCGCCGAGCAGGACGTCGAGGGGGGCGCCTGTGCCCCAGACCGCGACGTGGGCGGCGTCGTCGTTCTCACCGGAGAAGCGCTGGGAGAGCCACTTGAACTCGGCGTCGCGGCGGACCGCGACGTCGTTGCCCGGCCGGCGCCGCGAGGCCCAGGCGTGGGCCGTGCGCAGCGGGAGCGGGAGCGGCGCGCACATGCCGGCGTCGTACATCGCCACCAGGTCACGCAGCACGTCGGCCGCGTCGTCGACGCGGGCGAACGCGACCCGCGCGACCGCCTCGTCGGGGGCGCCGTGGCGACCCTTCTCGCCGCGGCCGACCGCCCCGGCGGACCAGGATCGGCCGGGATGGGTGGCGCACAGGGCGAGCAACGGGATCCACGCCTCGAGCCACTGGCGAGGCCCGAGCCGGGAGAAGGTGGCGATCACGACCCGGTCGCCGTGGAGGCCGGTGACCGTGCCCCGGAGCCGCCGACCGCCACCCAGGTCGACGTCGACGTCGACCGCGCGCGGGTGCTGCCCCTGGGTGACCGACTCGACCATCTCCGCGACCGGCGCCGCCTCCTCGGTGAGCCGTTGACCGAGGCGCCAGCCGAGCCGGCCCGGCGGCAGGACGCCGCGCCGCCACTCGGTGGCGAGGGCCTGGTCGGTGGTGCGACCGCGGAGCAGGTCGCGCAGCAGCCGGTCGCCCACGCCCCACTGCTCGAGGTTGTCGAGCTCGACGGGTAGTCCGTCGGCGACCTCCTCGCCCTCGTCGAGCTGGGCGACGCCGAGCCGGTCGCGCAGGAACGCCCGCACCGGGTGCAGGAAGAACTTCACCAGCGAGGCGAGCTCGAGGTCGGCCGGTGGCTGCGGCGGCAGGTCGGTGGTCGCCAGCGACCCGACCGCGACCCGGTCGCCGGCAGCGGCCCGGGCTCCCGCGAGCGCGGCACGGTCGAAGGAGAACGGCAGGGGCGGCTGGAGGTTGCGGGCGTCGAAGGACTGGAGCGGGTGCTCGACCAACGCGTGGGCACGGCCGCCAGCGACGGTGTCGTCGAGTGCGTCGAGCAGCTCGCCGAGCGGGACGGCGGGGGCGCGGTGCTGTCCGGTGGTCTCGTTGAAGCCGCTGTAGGTGACCACCAGTCGTTCGCGGGTTGCCATGATCGCGTCGAGCAGGAGCTGGCGGTCCTCGCTGCGCAGGTCACGCTCACCGGTGAGCGGAGTGCGGGCAAGGACGTCGTCGCCGTCGACGGCCGGGGCACGCGGGAACACGCCGTCGTCGAGACCGAGCAGGCACACGACGCGGTGCGGCACCGAGCGCATCGGCACCATGGTGCAGACGGTGAGCGTGCCGGTGCGGAAGTTGGCCCGGGTCGGCTGGCCCGCGAGCCGTTCGGCCATCAGTGCGCGGACGTCGGGGAGGCGCAGCTCGAGGGTGCCGCCGGGGCGCCCCGCGTCGCCGGCGAGTGCCGTGAGCTCGCGCTGCACCTGGCCGGTCTGCCACTCCTCACCACGCGCGACGGCGGTGAGGGCGTCGAGGCCCTCGCGGAGGGTGTCGAGCCAGTGTTCGACGGGGTGGCTGCCGATCAGCCGGTCGGTGACAGCCTGCAGCCGGTCGAGGAGCTCGGCGAGCCGGCCGGCGAGCTCGATGCTGGTCGACCCGACATCGTCGAGCGGCAGGGTGGTGCCGATCCAGCCAGGGCCGTCGGCCTGCGCGTCGTCGGACATCGCCACTCCGGCGAGGACCCGGTCGAGACCGAAGCGCCAGGTGTTCTGGACGTAGCCGTCGAGCCCGTACGGCGCCCGGTGCTGCTCGTCGTAGGCCCAGCGGACGCCGGCCCGCTCGACCCAGCCGGTGATCGTCTCGAGGTCGTTGTCGGCCAGACCGAAGCGGCGGCGCACCGGGTCGGCCGCGACCAGGTCGAGCACGGCACTCGCCTGGGCACGGCCACCAGCGAGGTCGAGCAGCGTGCCCAGCACCGCGAGCAGTGGGTTGGTCTGGGTCAGGGCGCGGTCTGCGAGGCGCACCTGGAGGAGCTGGCCGGGGTGGCCGCCCGCGACGGCCGGGCCCATCCCGAACGCCGCCTCGACCAGCGGGGCGTAGGCCTCAATGTCGGGGCACATCACCAGGATGTCGCGCGGCTCGAGCGTGGTGTCGTCGGCGAGCAGCCCGAGCAGCACCTCGCGCAGCACCTCGACCTGGCGAGCCGGGCCGTGGCACGCGTGCACCTGCACGCTGCGGTCGTCGACGTCGAGGACCCGGCCGGTCGGGTCGACGGTGGCGTTGGCCGCGATGTCGGCCTGGAGCCAGGACAGCAACGACCCGCGTGGCTCGAGGGACCCCCGGTGATCGAGCTTGTCGAGATCCTCGTCGACATGCTCGGTCTCGACAGGCTCGACCATCGGTACATGCACCAGCAGCGTGCGCTCCAGCTCGCGCAGGTCGCGGCCGAGCGACGCGAGCAGCGGGTGGCCGGCCTGCAGGTGGGAGGTGTCGTCTCGCCGCGGCACGGCCCCGGCCAGCCCGGTCAGCGAGCGCCAGAGCGCGTCAGAGGCGTGCGGCAGCCACACGTGCACGTCGTGGTGCTCGCCGAGCGCCGCGAGCAGCTCAACCTCCGTGACCGCGAGCCGGGTGTGGCCGAACAGCGACAACCGTGCCGGCAGGTCGGCAGCCTGTGGTCCGGCGCGCAGCTCGTCGAGCACGCGGACGTGACGCACCGCCGGGCTGGGCGCGCCGACGACTGCCACCAGCCGCCGCCACAGCTCGGGCTGCCAGAGCAGGTCGGGGTCGATCCGGGCACCGACCCCGTCACTGTCGATGCCCGCCTCCCAGTCCGCCAGGAGCCCCGGCCGCTGCACGGCGTAGGACGCGAACAGCCGGGCCAGCCGCCGGGCGACCGCGTAGCGGCGGCCTCGCCGGAGCTCGCCCTCCTCGCCGGTCTGCCCGTGACCGAGGTGCGCGCCGAGAGTGTCGCACCACTTCTCGCCGGCGCTGGCGTCGACCACCCCGAGCAACGGCCAGACCAGCGCGTCGGGCGCCCACGGGTCGTCGTCACCCCCGTCATGATGGAGTCCAGTGACCTCGGCGACCAGCGTCCTCGGCGAGCGGAACACGACGCCGGCGCACACGCCGTCGTCGGTGTCGCCGCGGCCGAGCCGGTGGGAGAGCCGCTGGCTCAGCCAGCGCTCGACCCCGCGCGCCGGCACCAGCACGAGCTCCCGCGCGAACGGGTCGTCCGGCGGCGTCGCGAGCAGCGTGCCGAGCGCCTCGGCAAGCTGGTCGGCGCGGGGTGCGCGGTGCAGCCGGAGGGTCACGTCAGCGGCTCGTCACGGGTGAGCTCATGGGGACTGACCCTAGGGGGAGACGCCGACAGGTGTCCGGATCACCTTGGTCCTTCGGGTATCCCCTGGCCGGCCAGCGCCCGGATCGCCGGCAGCTGCGCCAGCGCGTTGACCAGCAGCGAGAACCCGAAGAGGGCGATGCCCCAGCCCGGGTGCCCCGCCACCGCGAGGCCGAGCGAGGTGAGGGTGAACACCAGCACCTTCACCACCGGCCGCACGACCGGCCCGCCGTACGGCGCCTTCGGGGAGGCGAACAGGGACCAGACCACCACCACGACCAGCGGCATCAGCACCGCGAGCAGCACGCCACTGGCGTGCGCTCCCCAGACGCCGGCCGCAACCATCGCCAGCAGCTCGTCGAGGAAGACCAGCGCCAGCACGGTCCACCCGAACGCGTCCACCGCCTCAGCCCAGCACCCGGGCCACGGCGCGGCCCGCCGTCCGGCCGGAGAAGATGCAGCCGCCGAGGAACGTGCCCTCGAGCGCGTTGTAGCCGTGCATGCCACCACCGCCGAAGCCGGCCACCTCGCCCGCGGCATAGACGCCGGGCAGCGGCTCGCCGGATGCCGAGAGCACACGCGCGTCGAGATCGGTGTGGAGCCCGCCCAGCGTCTTGCGGGTCAGGATGTTGAGCCGGACGGCGATCAGCGGACCGGCCTTCGGGTCGAGGATCCGGTGCGGCGACGCGGTGCGCACGAGCCGGTCGCCCTTGTAGCGCCGGTGCTGCTGGAGGAACGTGATCTGCGTGTCCTTGGTGAACGGGTTCGAGAGCTCGCGGTCTCGCTGCTCGATCGTCCGCCGCAGGGAGACCTCGTCGATCAGGTCGGAGCCGGCGAGCCGGTTCATGCCCGCGACCAGGTCGCCGAGGTGCCGGGCGACCACGAAGTCCTCGCCGTGCTCCTTGAACGCCTCGACCGGTCCCGGCGCGCCCGGCTTCACCCGTGACAGGGTGAGCCGGATGTCCTTGCCGGTGATGTCGGGGTTCTGCTCAGATCCCGACAGCGCGAACTCCTTCTCGATGATCTTCTGCGTGAGCACGAACCAGGAGTAGTCGTAGCCGGTGCGCAGGATCGCGCCCAGCGTGCCGAGGGTGTCGAAGCCGGGCAGGTACGGCGCCGGGAAGCGCTCGCCGGTCGCGGACAGCCACAGCGACGACGGACCGGGCAGGATCCGGATGCCGTGGTTCTCCCAGATCGGCGCCCAGTTCCGCAGGCCCTCGGTGTAGTGCCACATCCGGTCGGGGTTGATGATCTGGCCGCCGGCCGTCTCCGTGATCTCCTGCATCCGGCCGTCGACGTGGGCCGGGACGCCGGCCAGCATCCGCTCCGGCGGCGGTCCGAGGCGGTCGACCGGCCACTGCCGGCGCACCTTCGCGTGGTCGCCGCCGATCCCGCCTGACGTCACGATCACGGCCTGCGCGCCGTACGCGAAGTCGGCGACCTCCTCGCGGTTGGTCGCCCGGCCGCGGTCGGCGCCGTCGGCGGCCAGCTTCGCGCCGCGGACACCGGTCACCACCCCGTCGGACACGACGAGGTCGTCCACCCGGTGCCGGAACCGGAACGTGACCAGTCCGCGCTCGGCGGCCTCGCGCACCCGGCGCTCGAACGGCGCGACCACCCCGGGTCCGGTGCCCCAGGTGAGGTGGAACCGTGGCACCGAGTTGCCGTGTCCGCCCGCCCGGCCGTCGCCGCGCTCGGCCCAGCCGACCACGGGGAAGATCCGCACCCCCTGGTCGTGCAGCCACTGCCGCTTCTCGCCGGCAGCGAAGTCGACGTAGGCCTCGGCCCACCGTCGCGGCCAGTGGTCGGTCTCGCGGTCGAACTGCGCGCTGCCCATCCAGTCCTGGAGCGCCAGCTCGTGCGTGTCGCGGATGCCGAGGCGGCGCTGCTCCGGTGTGTTCACCAGGAACAGCCCGCCCAGCGACCAGAACGCCTGCCCGCCCAGGGACTGCTCGCCCTCCTGGTCGAGCAGGAGCACCGTCTTGCCCGCGTCGGCCAGCTCCGCCGTGGCGACCAGTCCCGCCAGGCCCGCTCCGACCACGATCACGTCTGTGTCCATGCCTGGATCCTGCCTCAGATCGGGAGGCTGCGCCCGGGTCAGACCCGCCCGCCCGTCGTCGAGCCGGACAGCCGCTGCGAGAGGTAGATCGGGATGATCGAGGCCAGGATCAGACAGCTGCCCACCACGTTGACCACGGGCGACTGGCTGGGCCGGAACAGGTTCCGGTTGATCCAGAGCGGCAACGTGTCGATGCCGGCGCCGGCGGTGAAGGTGGTCACGATGATCTCGTCGAAGCTCAGCGCGAACGCCAGCAGGCCGCCGGCCAGCAGGGCCGTGCGCAGGAACGGGAACGTCACCAGCCGGAATGTCGTCCAGCGCGAGGCACCGAGGTCCATGGAGGCCTCCTCGATCGAGCCGCCGAGCTGGTTGAGCCGCGCCCGCACGTTGTTGAACACCACGACCACGCAGAACGTGGCGTGGGCGACGACGAGGGTGAAGTAGCCGAGCTGGATGCCGAGCATCACCTCGAACGCGTTCTTCAACGCCATCCCGGTGACGATGCCGGGCAGGGCGATCGGCAGGATCACCAGCAGGGAGAGAGAGTTGCGTCCGAAGAAGCGGTACCGCGACAGCCCGAAGGCGAGGAGCGTCCCGAGGAACAGGGCGACCCCCATCGCCAGCAGCCCGACCTGGACGCTCACGCCGACGGCGTGCAGCGCGCCGCCACTGCTCCACGCGTCACCCCACCAGTGCAGCGTGTACGACGGGGGTGGCCAGCCGAACGTCTTCGAGGAGCTGAAGGAGCTGATCACGACCACGGCGAGCGGGGCGTAGATCACCACCAGCACCAGCACCACCGCGGTCGCCAGCACCGCACGGCTCAACCTGCTCAGGGTCATCCCGCTGCCCTCACAACCGGTCCAGGGCGCCGGTGCGTCGCACCAGCAGCATGTAGATCGCCATCACCACGACCGAGAGCGTCGCGGTCGCCGCCGCGATCGGCAGGTCGAGCGTCTGCTGGGCGTAGATCAGGTTGCCGAGCATCTGTGATGTGCCGCCGACGATGTTGACGCTGATGTAGTCCCCGAGACTCAGCGAGAACGTGAAGATCGAGCCGGCGATCACGCTCGGCAGGATCGCCGGCCAGACCACCGACCGGAAGGTCCGCCAGGGCCGGCCGCCCAGGTCCTCGGACGCCTCCAGGTGGGAGTCCGGCACCCGCTCGAGCCCGGCGTACACGGGCAGGATCATGAACGGCAGCCACAGGTAGGCCAGCGTCATGACCACCGCGACCAGACCCAGGCCGGGGCTGCCGCCGAAGGTGTGCTCGAACACCCCGTCCTTGATCACCAGCAGCCGCCAGGCGTACGCCTTGATCAGGTAGCTCGCCCAGAGCGGCATCAGGCACGCCACGACCAGCAGCTTCGCGACCCGGGGGCGTGCCACC
>Ga0207708_10002811_pt1 | contig 12788 bp, 8 predicted proteins | sample KBSK5101metaG_FD_184340 | JGI IMG/M metagenome (GOLD analysis project Ga0207708, IMG submission 184340) | Corn, switchgrass and miscanthus rhizosphere microbial communities from Kellogg Biological Station, Michigan, USA - KBS K5-10-1 metaG... | ecosystem: Host-associated > Plants > Roots >...
CATGACCGCACGATCGATCCTGGATCGCACCGGCACGCTCGTCGGACTGATCCTCGTCGCCGCGATCTTTGGCGCGCTCGTCGGCCGCCAGTTCTTCGCGGCGGCCAACCTCGAGCTGATGGCCCGGCAGACCGCCATCGTCTGCATGGCCGCGCTCGGTATGACGGTCGTGATTGCCGCCGGCGGGATCGACCTGTCGGTCGGCTCGATCATCGCGCTGACGACGGTGGTGATCGCGCTGGCGCTGCGCGCCGATCGCGCGCCGCTCGTCGCGGCGGCGGCGGGCGTCGCGGCAGCGGCGGCCTGCGGACTGGTGAACGGGGTGCTGATCACCCGGCTGCGTGTCGTGCCCTTCATCGTCACGCTGGGCACGATGCTCGTCGTCCGCGGCGCGGCCAAGGGGCTCGCGGAGGAGCGCCGCATCGAGGCCCCGATCACCTGGCTCAACGATCTGCTGCGCAGCGAGACCGGGCGCCTGCTCGTGCCGCCAGGGATCTGGACGCTGCTGGTGGTCGCGCTCCTGATCGGCGGGCTGCTCGGCTACACGCGTCTCGGGCGCCACGTCTTCGCGATCGGCTCCAACGAGCGCATGGCGCGGCTGTGCGGCGTGGCGATCGACCGCACCAAGATTGTCGTCTACACGCTGGGCGCCGCGCTGGCCGGCATGGCCGGGCTGCTGCAGTTCTCGAAGCTGTCGGTCGGCGATCCCACCGTCGCCATCGGCCTCGAGCTGGACGTGATCGCCGCGGTCATCATCGGCGGCGGCAGCCTGTCGGGCGGCCGCGGCACGGTGGCGGGCACGATCATCGGCGCGGCGATCATGACCGTCATCCAGATCGGGTGTTCGCAGAAGGGGCTGGCCAACTGGGTCCAGCAGATTGTCACCGGCGGCATCATCGTGGCCGCGGTGACGCTCGACCGGGTGCGGTCGGTGAGCGCATGAAGATCACCAGCCTGGAGGTCATCGACCTCCGTTTTCCGACGTCGCTGACGCAGGCCGGCACCGATGCCGTCCACACCGATCCCGACTATTCCGCCGCCTACGTCATCCTGCACACGGACGCGGGGCTCGAAGGCCACGGCTTCACCTTCACCATCGGCCGCGGCAACGAGATCTGCGCCGGCGCGATCCGCGCCTACGAGCCGCTCGTGGTCGGCCGCGCGCTCGACGACATCATGGCGGCGCCGGCGGCGTTCTGGCGCGACCTGGCCTGCGACTCGCAACTCCGCTGGCTCGGCCCGCAAAAGGGCGTCGTCCACATCTCGATGGCGGCGATCGTCAACGCCGTCTGGGATCTGCACGCGAAGCGCGCGGGCAAGCCGCTGTGGAAAGTGCTCGCCGACATGACCCCGCGCGAGATCGTGGCGTCGATCGATTTCCAGTACATCACCGACGCGCTCACCCCCGACGAAGCGATCGATCTGCTCGAGCGCCAGCGGCGCGGCATACCGGATCGCGAGGCGGCGCTGCTGCGGCAGGGGTATCCCGCCTACACGACGTCGGCGGGATGGATGGGATACGGCGACGAGCAGGTGCGCCGCCTGTGCCGCGAGGCGATCGCGGAAGGCTTCACGCACTTCAAGGTGAAGGTCGGCGGCGATCCCGCCGACGACGCGCGGCGCGTCGGGCTCGTGCGCGAGACGATCGGCGCCGACTGCCGCCTGATGATCGACGCCAACCAGCGCTGGGACGTCGGCGAAGCGATCGAGCGCGTGCGCGCGCTGGCCCGCTTCGACCTGTGGTGGATCGAGGAGCCGACCAGCCCGGACGACGTGCTCGGCCATGCGGCGATCGCGCGGGCGGTGGCGCCAATCGGCGTCGCCACCGGCGAGCACTGCGCCAACCGCGTGCTGTTCAAGCAGCTCCTGCAGGCCGGCGCCATCGGCTTCTGCCAGATCGACAGCTGCCGCCTGGGCGGCGTGAACGAGAATCTCGCGGTCATCCTGATGGCGGCGAAGTTCGGAGTCCCGGTGTGCCCGCACGCGGGCGGCGTCGGGCTCTGCGAGCTGGTGCAGCACCTGTCGATGTGGGACTTCCTGTCGGTGTCGGCGCGCATGGACGACCGCGTCACCGAGTTCGTCGATCACCTGCACGAGCATTTCGTCGATCCGGTGGTGATGCGCGGCGGCCGCTACCTGGCGCCAGAGGCGCCGGGCTACAGCAGCACGATCAAGGCGGCGGCGCGGGAGTCGTTCCGATTTCCGGATGGCCCGGTCTGGACCGCCATCCGCACGGAGAATGTCCGCCATGCGTAGAAGTGTCACGGTCCTTGGCGTGGCTGCCCTCCTCGTCGCGTCGGCCGCCGCACAACAGCCGCTCCGCTTCGAGGTCAGGAGGTTCGGCGCGGTCGGCGACGGCAAGGCCGTCGACACCGCGGCGATCAACAAGGCAATCGAGGAGGCGGCCGGCGCCGGCGGCGGCACCGTGGTCTTCGCTCCCGGCACGTATCTCAGCGGATCGATTCACCTGCGCAGCCACGTCGCGCTGGTGATCGATCACGGCGCCACCGTCGAGGCCGGCCCGATCGATCGCGCCCCGTGCGACGCGCCGGAGCCGAACGAGTGGGACAAGTACCAGGACTTCGGCCACAGCCACTGGCACAACAGCCTGATCTGGGGCGAGAACCTCGACGACGTCGCGATCTCAGGCACCGGCACGATTCGCGGGACGACGCTGAACCGTTCGGCCAACGCCAACTCCCCCGCCGGGACCGGCAACAAGGCGATCGCCCTGAAGAACAGCCGCAACATCACGATTCGCGACATCACGATCGCGCACGGCGGGCATTTCGCCATCCTCGCCACCGGCGTCGACAACTTCACGGTCGACAACGTGAAGATGGACACCAACCGCGACGGCATCGACGTCGACGCGTGCCGCAACGTCCGCCTCTCGAACATGACGGTGAACTCGCCGTTCGACGACGGGATCTGCCTCAAGAGCAGCTACGGTCTCGGCGTCGCCCGCGCGACCGAGAACGTGACGATCACCAACTGCCAGGTCAGCGGGTACGACGAGGGCAGCTATCTGGACGGCAGCTACAAGCGGACGGTGAAATACGGCGGCGCGCGCGATCGCGGCCCGACCGGCCGCATCAAGTTCGGCACGGAGAGCAGCGGCGGCTTCCGCAACATCACCATCTCGAACTGCCTGTTCGACTACAGCCGCGGCCTCGCCATCGAGAGCGTCGACGGCGGACCGATCGAGGACGTCGCCATCTCGAACCTGACGATGCGCGGCATCGCCAACGCGCCGATCTTCGTCCGCCGCGGCAACCGCGCGCGCACCCCGGGCGAGCCGCCGCCGGGGGTGATTCGCCGCGTCAGCATCAGCAACGTCGTGGCGTCGGGCGTCAGCGGGGCGCACGGGATTCTGATCAGCGGCATTCCCGGCTATCCCATCGAAGACCTGCGGCTCAGTGGCATCCGCATCGAGTACGCGGGCGGCGGGACGAACGCCGACGCAGATCTCGATCCGGAGGAGAAGGAAAAGGATTACCCTGAGCCGGACATGTTCGGCCGGATGCCGTCCTATGCCCTTTTCGCCCGGCACGTGGTCGGCCTCGACCTGCGCGGGGCGGATTTCTCGTTCGCCGCGCCGGAGGCCAGGCCCGCCATCCGGCTGCAGGACGTCGACCGCGTGGACATGGACGACGTCCGCGCGCAGAAGCCGGGCACGATCGTGAGAAGTATGATGCGACCGGTTCACCTGGCGAAGGTCGTCAAGGCGGTGTTCTGATGTCGGCCACGCTGACGCGGCGAAACTTTCTCGCATTCGACTTCGGCGACCGGCGGCGGCCGGGGGATCACTGGATCCGCGTGCATCGCGTGGCGATGGCCTGTCGCTTCGAGGTGATGCTGTCGTCGGACGACGCCGGCGACGTGGGCGGCGCGCGGGCGGCGCTCGACGAAGCGGACGCGATGGAATCGCTGCTGACGGTGTTCCGCGACACCAGCGCCGTCTCGGATCTCAACCGGCGCGCGGCGGCGGAGACGGTCACCGTCGACGACACGGTGTTCGGCCTGCTGGCGCGCAGCGCCGAGATCCACGCGGCCACGGGCGGCGCGTTCGACGTGACCTCGACGCCGCTGAGCCGCTGCTGGGGGTTCCTGCAGCGCGAGGGGCAGCTGCCCTCCGACAGCGCGCTGGCGCAGGCGCGCGCGGCGGTCGGGATGCAGCACGTGCGGCTCGACGCGGCGACGCGGCGCGTCCGCTTCGCGCGGCGCGGCGTGGAAGTCAACTTCGGCGCCATCGGCAAGGGCTTCGCGCTCGACCGCATGCGCACCGTGATGCGCGAGCGCGGCGTGCGCCGCGCGCTGATCTCCGCGGGCCACAGCAGCGTGATGGGGATCGGCGGCAAGGGCCGCGGCTGGCCCGTGGACCTGCGGCCGCGGCTGGCGAGCCGGCGCGTCGGCCGACTGTGGATCCGCGACGGCGCCGTCGGCACCAGCGGCGCCGGCGAGCAGTTCGTCTACGTCAACGGACAGCGCTACGGCCACGTCATCGATCCGCGCAACGGGCGCCCCGCCTCGGGGGTGCTCGGCGCAAGCGTGATCACCGGCGACGCGGCCTCGGCGGACGCACTGTCCACGGCGTTTCTCATCGGCGGCTCGGATCTCGCGCGCCGCTACTGCGACGCGCACCCGGAGACACTGGCCGTGCTCGTGCTCGACGAGCCCGGCGAGCGCACCGACGTGTTCGGGCGCTACAGCGGCGCAACACTGGAGATGCTGACATGAACCTGACGCCAGACCAGATGGCCGCCGGCCGGCGGAATTTCCTCAGGACGATCGCGGGCGTGCCTGCCGTCGCCGCGCTCGGCGCGGCGGCGATGGTGAAGGGCCCGGTCAAAGGCGGACGTCTGCGCGTCGGCTTCATCGGCGTCGGCGGCCAGGGGCGCGCGCTGCTCAGCCGCGTCGATCCGAATTACGTCGAGGTCAAGGCGATGGCCGACATCCGCCCCGACTCGCTCGCGGCGGCCGACGCGGTGCTGCAGAAGGCCGGCCAGCCGCCGGCGACGCACTACGTCGAGTACAAGGACATGCTCCAGCACGAGGACGTCGAAGCGATCATCACCGCGCCGCCGCTGTGGATGCACGCGACCATCGTCAGCGACTGCCTCGACGCCGGCAAGCACGTCCTGTGCGAGAAGATGATGGCCTGGGATCGCGACGGCTACAAGAAGATGATGGACGCCGCCGCGCGCAACCACCGCGTCCTCGAGATCGGCTACCAGCGCAACTACAACCCGATCTACCGCTCCGCCTACGACGGCGTCATGAAGACCGGCGTGCTCGGCGACATCTACAGCATCCGCCTGTCGTGGGCGCGCAACGGCAACTGGCGCCGCAACGTCAACCCGCCGTCGCAGGACTTCGACGCCTCGAAGTGGGGCTACCCGACCTGGGATCACCTGAACAACTGGCGCCTCTACTGGCGCTACTCGCAGGGGCTGTTCGCCGAACTCGGCAGCCACCAGGTCAACGCCGCCAACTGGTTCCTCAACTCGTCGCCGACCCGCGTGCAGGCGATGGGCGGCGTCTACCGCTTCAAGGACGGCCGCGAGGTCCCCGACCACGTCTTCGCGACGTTCGAGTACCCCGGCGGCATCACCGGCACCTTCTCGTCGATCGAGTCGAACGCGTTCGACGAGCGCTACGAAGCGTTCTTCGGCACCAAGGGGACGCTGATCGTCCGCAACGAGAACGACGCGATGCTGTTCGACGAAGGCGAAGCCGGCCGCATCACCGGCGTCGAGGTGGCGCCGAAGGGAGCAGGCGCCGCGCTGGAAACCTCGGAGACCAAGCCGGCGCAGGCCGGCGGCACCGCCACCGCGAAAGCCCAGCAGAGCACCGCCGGCAAGCAGACGATCTCGCCGAGCACCTACGAGATCAACGCCTTCGCCTCCGCCGTCCGCTCGGGGACGCCGCTCAACTGCGGCCCCGAGAAAGCCTCGCATTCCGCGAGCTGGACGATCGCCGCCAACGAGGCGCTCAAGACCGGGAAGATCGTCGACATTCCGTGACCCGAGCCGAGTGAGCGCGCCGTCCTACCCGCGCGTCGCGTCGTTGAAGACGGCCGCCGCGTTGCGCAGCCACCTGGAGTCCTGTGGCGCGTCGATCCCGTTCGACGAGACGATGGACGCGCCGGACGGGTCGCCCCTCGCGCAGCCATTCGCGCTCGACGGCGTCCGTGTCGGCAACCGCTTCTGCATCCTCCCGATGGAAGGCTGGGACGGGGGCGCCGACGGCCAACCGAGCGATCTGACCCGCCGCCGCTGGCAGCGCTTCGGGACGAGCGGCGCGAAGCTGATCTGGGGCGGCGAAGCGGTCGCCGTCCAGCACGACGGCCGCGCCAATCCCAACCAGCTCGTGCTGACGGCCGCGACGCAGCCGGCGATTGCCGGCCTGCGTGACGCGCTCGTCGCCGCGCATCGCGAACGGTTCGGCGCGAACGCCGATGCCGATCTGTTCGTCGGCCTGCAGCTCACCCACTCGGGACGCTACGCCCGGCCGAACGCGACGTCGGCGCCGGAGCCGCGCGCCGCTTACGCGCACCCGGCGCTCGACCGCCGCTTCCCTGCCGGCGTGCCGCTGCTGAGCGACGACGATCTCGATCGCCTGGTCGAGCGCTTCGTGGAAGCCGCGAGCCTGGCGGCTGACGCGGGGTTCGCGTTCGTGGACGTGAAGCACTGCCACGGCTACCTCGGGCACGAGCTGCTGAGCGCGCGGTCGCGGCCGGGGCGCTACGGCGGCCCGTTCGAGAACCGCACCCGTTTCCTGCGATCGGTCGTCGAGGGCATCCGCGCCCGCGTGCCGTCGATGGGCATTGCGGTGCGCGTCTCGGTCTTCGACACCGTGCCGTTCCGGAAGACGGACGAGGGCGTGGGTGGCCCCGAACGGCCCGCGAACGGATACGACGCGGCGTTCGGGCTGCTCGATCACGCGTCGGAGGATCTCGGCGCGGCGCTGGCCGACGCACGCGAGCTGCTGGCGCTCGCCGAGCGCCTTGGCGTCCACTGGATCTGCGCCACCGCGGGAAGTCCGTACTACAATCCGCACGTGCAGCGCCCCGCGATGTTCCCGCCGAGCGACGGCTACCTGCCGCCGGAAGATCCGCTCGTCGGCGTGGCCCGGCAGCTTCGCGCGACCGCGCAGCTGAAGCGGGCGTTCCCGCGCCTGGCGATCGTCGGATCCGCCTACAGCTACCTGCAGGAGTGGCTGCCGCACGTGGCGCAGCACCACGTGCGCCACGGCCTCACCGACTTCGTCGGCCTCGGACGCATGGTGCTGTCCTACCCGGAGCTGCCGGCCGACGTGCTCGCGGGACGGCCGCTGCAGCGCAAGCAGATCTGCCGCACGTTCAGCGACTGCACCACCGGCCCGCGCCTCGGGCTGGTCTCGGGCTGCTATCCTCTCGACGATTTCTACAAGGCGCATCCCGATGCTGAGCGGCTGCGCGAGCTGAAGACCGAGCCATGAGCCTGATCGACAACGTCATCGTCGTCGTCTACTTCTGCTTCGTGTTCGGCATCGGCGTGTACTTCTTCCGCCGCGCGAAGACGAGCCGGGCCTACTTCCTCGCCGATCGCAACGTCGGCTGGATCGCGGTGGGGGCGTCGCTGCTGGCGTCGAACATCTCGAGCGAGCACTTCATCGGGCTCGCCGGATCGGGCGCGAGCACCGGGCTCGCCGTCGGCCACTTCGAGTGGCTGGCGACGTTCATGTGCATCATGCTCGGCTGGGTCTTCGTCCCGTTCTACCTGCGCAGCAGCGTCTACACGATGCCCGAGTTCCTCGAGCGCCGCTACGGGCCGGCGTGCCGCTGGTACCTGACCACGGTGTCGGTGCTGGCCTACGTGTTCCGAAGATCTCGGTGGCGCTCTACGCGGGCGGGCTGGTGCTGCACGCGATCGTCGGCTGGGACTTCTACACGTCGGCCGCGGTGATGGTCATCACCACCGGGATCTACACCGTCTTCGGCGGGCTGTCGGCGGTGATCTATACCGAGCTGCTCCAGGCGGTGGTGCTGCTGACCGGCGCGATCACGCTGACGGTGCTCGGCCTGAACCAGACGGGCGGGTTCGCCGGCCTGCGCCAGGCGCTGCCGGCCGATTTCTTCCACATGATCAAGCCGATCTCCGATCCCAACTTTCCGTGGACGGGGATCTTCTTCGGCGCGCCGATTCTCGGGATCTGGTACTGGTGCACCGACCAGGTCCACGTGCAGCGCGTGCTCGGCGCCAAGACCGAGGAAGACGCGCGCGGCGGCGCGCTGCTGTGCGGCGCGCTGAAGATCCTGCCGGTCTTCGTGCTCGTGGTGCCGGGGCTGGTGGCGCGGGCGCTCTACCCGGACATCAAGGGGGACGAGGCCTACCCGACGCTGGTCGTCCGCCTGCTGCCGCCGGGGGTGATCGGGATCATGGTCGCGGCCCTGCTCGCGGCGTTGATGTCGTCGCTGGCGGCGACGTTCAACTCCGCCTCCACGCTGGTCACGCTCGACATCTACCAGAAGCTGAATCCGTCGGCGAGCGAGCGGCAGCTGGTCACGGTGGGACGGCTCTTCACCGTGGTGATGGTGGTCCTCGGCATCCTGTGGGTGCCGTTCATCAAGTACGTCAGCTCCGAGGTCTACATCTACCTGCAGAGCGTGCAGGCCTACATCAGCCCGCCGATCGCCGCGGTGTTCCTGTTCGGCGTGTTCTGGCCGCGCGCCAACCGGCACGGCGCGATCGCGGCGCTGGCCAGCGGCGCGGTGCTCGGCGGCGCGCGCTTCATCCTCGAGCTGAACCGCGGCAGCGCGCTCGCGCAGTTACCGCTCATCGCCCCGTTCGTGACGATGAACTTCCTGCACTTCGCGGTGGTGCTGTTCGTGATCAGCGCCGTGCTGATCGTCGTCGTCTCGCTGGCCGGCGAGCGGGTCACGGCGGCGCAGCTGCGCGGGCTGACCTTCCGCACGCTCGACACCGCCTACATTGCGGCGTCGCCGCGGGCGCAGCGGCTCTTCCGGATTCACGCCGCGGTGACCGTCGCGCTGGTGGTCACCGTGATCGCCCTGTGGGTGCACTTCGCATAGGCCCAGCTGAGTCGCGGTTGCTCCCTCTCACCACAGAGGCGCGGAGGACACGGAGACGCGCGGAGAAGATGGGCCACGGATAAACGCCACAGATAAACACGGATAAACACGGATCTGAGAGCCGACACGATGATCCGCGCCACTCGTCGGGCGGCGAAGACAAGTGAGGATCGACGGCTGCGCAATGACGATTCGCCGTGCGGCGGCCTGCGGCCGCGCGAAGCGCGGCGCGGCGAATCGTCAGCGCCGCAGCCCTCAACTCTCTGCGGCAGATCGTGCGAGTCGCGATTCGACCTGAATCCATTTACTTTAGCGCTAAAGTGTAGTACTTCACCGGCTGCACGCCGGCGGGCTCCGCATCCTGCCGGCGATCAGGGGGGAGGAAGATGATCAGGACGCTCGCGCTCGTTGTCTGGATCGCCGCGGCCGGCGCCGCCGCCGCGCAGACGATCACCGGACGCATCTCCGGCACCGTGACCGATTCCTCGGGCGGGATCCTGCCCGGCGTGACGGTCACTGCCGTTCGCGCGGAAACCGGGCTGAGCCGGACCGCGGTGACCGACGGCAGCGGCACCTACGCCTTCGTCGACCTGCCGATCGGCACCTACACCGTGAAGGCGGAGCTGCAGGGCTTCAAGTCGCTGGCCAGGACCAGCATCACGCTCACCGCGGATGGCCGCGTCGGCGCCAACTTCGCGCTCGAAGTGGGCCAGATGGCGGAGACGGTCACGGTGACGGCGCAGGGAGAAACCGTCAACACCATCTCCGGCGAAGTCTCGCGCGTCGTCGATCGCGAGCAGGTGCAGAACCTCGCGCTCAACGGCCGCAACTACATGCAGCTGGTGACGCTGGTGCCGGGCTCGCCGGTGCTCGACCTGAACGCGCTCGACATCATGACCGGCCTCGGCATCAACACCTCGGTCAACGGCAGCCGCACCAACACCAGCCTGCTCACCGTCGACGGCGGGTTCAACATGGACTCCGGCTCGAACAACAGCCAGATCAGCAACGTCGGCATCGACTTCATCGAGCAGGTGTCGGTGAAGACGTCGAACTTCTCCTCCGAGTACGGCCGCAACTCCGGCGCCTCGATCAACGTCGTGACCCGCAGCGGCACCAACGAGTTCCACGGCAGCGGCTTCGAGTACGGGCGCAACGACAAGTTCGACGCCAACAACTTCTTCAGCAAGCAGACCGCCACGGCCAAGCCGAAGCTGCGCTACAACGACTACGGCTACAGCCTCGGCGGCCCGGCGGTGAAGAGCAAGCTGTTCTTCTTCGGCGGCCAGGAATGGAAGAAGATCCGCCGCGACACGACGCCGACGTTCCGGACGCTGCCGACCAACGCGATGATCGGCGGCGACTTCAGCGCGATCACGACGGTCCTCCGCGATCCGCAGACCGGCCAGCCGTTTCCCGGCAACGTCATTCCGCCGAGCCGGATCACCGCCGACGGCCGCGCCATCGGCGCGGTCTACGCGGCGATGGCCAAGCAGGCGGTCTCCTACCGCGACGCCGCCATCTCGAACAACGCGCTCTTCCAGAACCCCAACCCGTTCGACTTCCGGCAGGACGTCGTGCGCATGGACTGGCAGCGCAGCAACCGCGAGCGCTACACGCTGCGGCTGCTCTTCGACAACTACGACCTCGTCGATCCCGCCGGCACCTTCATCAACTCGCAGCTCCCGACGGTGCCCACCGAGCGGCACCGGCCGGGGCGCAACTGGCAGATCGGCCATGCGTGGACGATCTCGTCGACGCTGGTGAACGAGGCCAAGGTCAACGCCGCGTGGAACGGGCAGCGCGTGCCGCCGGTCGGCGAGACCTGGATGCGCGACACCTACGGCTTCGCCTATCCGCAGCTCTACCTCGACGGCGGGCGCTTCGAGAACAGCATCCCCAACACGACGGTGAACGGCTTCGCCAGCTTCAGCGGCGCCTCGGGGTCGCTGCTCTCGCCGACGACCGACATCGCGTTCAACGACACCCTGAGCTGGCTGAAGGGGACGCACACGATGAAGTTCGGCGCGATCGTCGTGCGCAACCGCAAGGATCAGAACGGCCGCTCGGTCTACGCCGGCAACCTGTCGTTCGCGACGGCCGGTAATCCCAACACCACCGGCAACGCCTTCGCCGACGCGCTGCTCGGCAACTTCTCGAGCTACAGCGAGGCGCAGCTGGATCCGATCGGCTTCTTCCGCTTCTGGCAGGACGAGGCGTTCGCCAGCGACACCTGGCGCGCGACGCGCAACCTGAGCCTCGAGTACGGCGTCCGCCTGCAGTACCACGTCCCGACCTACACGCAGGCGAACAACATGGCGAGCTTCGATCCCTCGCTCTACGACCCGGCGCAGGCGGTCACCGTGCTGAACAACGGCACCGTCGTCGCCAACAGCGGCAACCGCTTCAACGGGATGGTGCGTCCGTGCGGCGGCGTGCCCGACGAAGAGCTCGATCGCGTCCCGAACGGCCGCGACCCGTCGGTGCTCGCCGTGCCGGCGACGGCCCCCTGCGGCTTCTACGACTCGGCGCTGAACCTCGCGCCGCGGCTGAGCGCCGCGTGGAATCCCGACGGCAAAGGGCGGACCTCGATCCGCGCCGGCGTCGGTCTCTTCTACGATCGGCCGGAGGGGAATCTCTACTTCCCGCTGGTCAACAATCCGCCCTACTCGCTGAGCGCGCAGTACCAGAACGGCAACCTGTCGGCGCCGTCGGGCGGAACCGTCGCCGCGCTGGCGCCGATCGCGACCATCGACTCGATCGATCCGAACCTGAAGGTGCCGCGGACGTGGCAGTACAGCGCCACGCTGCAGCGCGAGCTGCCGTGGGGCCTCTTCGGCGAGATCGGCTACGTCGGCAGCACCGGGCAGCGGCTGATCCGGCAGCCCGACATCAACCAGCCGTCGTTCGAGGCGCTCCAGGCCAACGCGGCGCTGCCCGCGGCGCAGCGCGCGGCGACCAACGCACTGCGTCCCTTCAAGGGCTACTCGAACATCAACATGCGCCTGTCCGACTCGGACTCGCAGTACAACGCGCTGCAGACCTTCATCTCCAAACGGCGCGGCGATCTGAAATGGACGCAGAGCTACACGCTCGGCTACGCCAACGACAACGCGAGCGGCAACGGCGACAACCCCGAGGGATATCTCGACAAGAACTACAACTACGGGCCGAGCACGTTCGACCGCCGGCACATCCTGGTCGAGACGTGGACCTGGGACGTGCCGTTCCTGCGTAACGACACCAGCCTGCTCGGCGCGACGCTCGGCGGCTGGCAGATCAGCGGCATCGTCCACTACCAGTCGGGGACGCCGCTGACCATCACCGGCAACACCGCGATCGGGACGCGCCGCGCCGATTATCTCGGCGGCGATCCCTACATCCCGGATTCACAGCGCACCAATGCCAACGGCGCGATCGTGTGGCTGAACCCCGACGCGTTCGCGGCGGCGCCGGAAACGCGCCTCGGCAACAGCGAGCGCGGCGCCTTCACGGGACCGGGCTATTCGGATCTCGATCTCACGTTCCGCAAGATCTTCGCGATCCCGCGCTACGGCGCGAAGCTCACGATCCAGGCGGACCTGTTCAACGCGCTGAACCACACCAACTTCAGCAACCCCGCGACGGTCGTGACCAGCGCGAACTTCGGCCAGATCACGTCGGTCGGGCCGCCGCGCAACATCCAACTGGGGTTCAGGCTCGATTTCTAAAA
>Ga0207708_10002814_pt1 | contig 12784 bp, 9 predicted proteins | sample KBSK5101metaG_FD_184340 | JGI IMG/M metagenome (GOLD analysis project Ga0207708, IMG submission 184340) | Corn, switchgrass and miscanthus rhizosphere microbial communities from Kellogg Biological Station, Michigan, USA - KBS K5-10-1 metaG... | ecosystem: Host-associated > Plants > Roots >...
TCACATCGACGAGCAGCAGCGGCGCCACCAGAAACGGCCGCCCCCAGCGACCGGCTTCGTTGCCCGCGAATCGGATCGGCACACCCTGCGGGACGGCGCCGGCCACCGCGCGCACGCCGATGTTCAGCCAGTTGGTGGCGTGGAAGCCGCCGTCGGCGCGGAAGTAGATCGCGCCGGCGGTCGTGCTCGCCGAACCGGGGACCAGCGGATCGTTGGCGGTTGCGCTCGCGCTCAGGCGAACCACGGCGGCGCCCGCGGCGGCGAGCACGTACAGCCTGCTCTCCGGCCGTTCGTGGCGCACGAACAGCGAGGCGCCCGCCATCCACGGGTCGATGCTCGCCGAGCCCTCCGGGCCCGTGAGCGTGCTCGATCGCAAGGGGGCGCTGACGTCCAGCGCGACGCCGAGGGGTCGCGCGACGATGAACCCCAGCGTCAACCACGCCTGCACCGCGACACCTCCCGCGCCGGGACTGAAGAGCGGACCCGCCGCCGCTTGCAGCGCGACCGACGGGGGGCGCGGCGGCGGCGGTGGCTCCACCGGGGGCGGTTTCACGGGCGGCGGCGGCGCCTTCACGGCCGGGACGTCGGAACGTGACAGCAGCGTGGTGCGCAGCAGCTCCGCGGTCTGCAGCGCGACCAGCCCCTCGTTCGGCGCGCCGGGATTTTCGTCCACGATCAGCTGGCGCAGCAGCGAGCGTCCTGTCGGCTGGTTCGCGACCCAGACCTCGACACCCTTGCGCGACGGCACCATCCGGATCGCCGCGGCGGCCTGGCTGGCGCGCCCGGCGGCGTCCAGCGACTCGACGGGCTCGCCCGTGCGCCAGGGCTCGACCACGACCACCTCGAGGCCCAGCGCCGACACCTCGGCGCGGATTCGTTCGGCGAACGGATCATCGCTCTCGTCGATGACGATCACGACGCGCAGGCGCTGCTCCGCAGCCACGGCGGTGTCGAACCGGCCGAGGACGGCGCAGACGACCGTGAGGGCGAGGGCGGCTCGGGCGGCGTTCACTCAGCGAGAGTATCTCGCGGAGAGCGACTAGTCCGCGAGAATGACTCTCGCCGTGCCCGCGTACGGCCCCTCGGGGAACCGCTGCAGGTAGCGCTCGGCGTCCCGCCGGGCGGCCGTATGGTCGCCGGCGCGATCGCGCGCCTCCATCAGGCGGCCCACCGCGTCGCCCATCAGCGGACCGCGCGGCTGCTCGTCCAGATAGGTCGCGAACCAGCGCGCCGCTTCCGTGTACGCCCCCCGCTTCTCGAACGCCAGCCGGCCGAGCGAGAACGCCCCCGTGGCCGCGCTGGTCGTCCCCGGAAAGCGCTGGCGCAAGATCAGCAGCGCCTCGACGGCGCGCGACGTTTCACCCGACAGGCGCGCCGCGTCCGCGAGCGACAGCAGCTCCACGGCGTTGGCGCTCCGGCACACGCGGCTCCAGCCCGCGCGCTCGGCGGCGTGCACGCCCTCGGCGTAACGGCCGGCCGCGACCAGCTCGCGCCAGTCACCGACGTCCGCCGCGTGCGTGTCGCGATGGGCAACCACGCGCGCCGGCTTGGTCTCGGCGACCGGCGCCGGCGCCGCCACGTCCATCTTCGCGGCCGTCGTTGACGTGGCCGGCGTCCCGCACGAGACGCGCAGGTTGTCGCCACGCTGCACGCGGCGCGGGGTGGGCAGGCACTCGCCGCCCACGATGACGGATCCTTCCTTCAGCTCGATGCCGAACGAGCGGCTCTCCGGGCTCCAGTCGACGCGGAACCGCGTCCCGGTCACGTCGACCGTCACCGGCCCCGCCTCGAAGCGCCACTTCCCCGGCCCGTGCCGGTGAGCGATCGCGACGTCGGCCGCGCCCTTCTCGACCAGCACGCGCGCGCCGTTCGATTCCAGCGCCAGCACGCGCAGCTGTCCGCCGCGCTCGAGGACGATCGAGCTGCCCTCCGAAAACCGCAGCGCGGTCGGCACCACGGCGTTGGCCTCGATCAGATCGCCCGCGTTTCCGGCGATCGCAGCGGGACCCGCGTCCGAATCGATCTGGAACGAGATCGGGAGCCGCAACCAGACGAACACCGCGGCCACCGCCGCCGCCGCGCCCACCATGCCGAACGAGAGACGACGGAACGTCACCGTCCACGCCCGCGGGCGTTCAAACGCGTGACTGACCTGCCGCGCGGTGACGCGGTCGATGAAACGCATGCGTCCCAGACGGATGTCATCCCCGGCCGCCGCTTCGGCGTCCAGCGCCTCACGAATCTTGCTACCCACCACCCTACTCAGCTCTGCTTCTCGAGAGTCCATCTCGTCCCTTCCTGCAGCCACTGCTCCAGCAGTGGCCGCTCACGCACGCGTGCAACAAACTTCTTCTCGGCGCGCGACAGGCGCCGCTTCAACGTCGCCAGCGATACGCCCGCCGCCGCCGCCGCCTCGGGCAACGTCATGCCCTCGATGAAACGGAGCACGAACGCGATGCGCTCGTTCGCGGGCAGTGTGTCGAGCGTCCGGTAGGTCTCGCGCAGCGCGCGCCGCGCATCAGATGACGGCGGCTCTAGATGACGCTGCTTCGTCTGATCAGGAGAAAACAGGAACAGCCATTTGCGGCGCGCCTGCCGGCGAATGTGCGCGCGCGCGGCGAAGACGGCGATGGTCGTCAGCCAGCTGCGCACCTGGTCCAGGTGCTGGAGCTCGCCGATGCGGTCGATGGCGCGGATGAAGACATCTTGCAGGAGATCCGGAATTTCCGCGTCGCGGCCCAGGACCGACTGCAGCGTCCGGTGAACGGACGTCGCATAACGATCGTAGAAGACCGCTGCGGCACCCGGGTGACCTGAGCGCAGTGCGTCGATCAGCTCGTCGTCACTCCGCGCGAAAGTCAGGGGTGTCACCATCTCTTTTATCGTCGGCCCCATCACCGGCTGCACTGCCTAGTGGTCATAAAGAGCCCAATCCGGCTCAGTATTTGCGGTGACAACAAGCGTCATCAAGAGCACGTTAACCGGATGTCACGTACAGGTGAGCCGGATGGATCACGTCGTGGCATCTGTGGGCTAAACGAGCGGGCCCCCTAACCCGCGCAGAAGCGCCAGCAACGACCTTCGTCGATAGATCGCCGCCGCCGGCAGAAGGGCAGATGAAATGACGCGCTACACTCGCACCGGTCTTTTGGGTTTATTGGTCGCCGGCCTGACTGCTTGTCAGGGAACGGTCGGACCCGGGTCCAGTAGCTCGGGGAGTGCCGGCAACACCGGCGGTCCCGGAAGCGCTGGCAACAGTGGTGGTCCGGGCATGGCAGGCAGCACCGGTACCGGCAACGGTGCGGGTGGCTCGGGCAACACGGGCAACACGGGCGTCTCTGGCGCCACGGGCAACGCCGGCAGCACCGGCGCCGGCGGTTCCGGCTACGTGCAGCAGCCGTGCACGCCGGGCGTCCCGGCGACCACGCAGATGCGGCGCATCCAGAACTGGCAGTACGACGCCGTCGTGCGCGACCTCCTCGGTGTGACCACCGTGGGGACGCCCGCGAAGGCGCCGTCGGCCCTGCTGTATGCCGACTTCGACGGCCCGATGGTCCCCGACGCCTGGCGTATCTATAACGACGTCGGCTCGCAGATCGCGAAGGCGGTCATGGCCAACGCGACCCAGAAGGCGAAGTTCATCACGTGCGATCCGGCCGCGGCCGGGACGGCCGGCCAGACGTGCTTGACGAACACCATCAAGACGTTCGGCCGCCTCGCTTTCCGCCGGCCGCTGACGGACGCCGAGGTGACGCGCTTCATGGCCATCACCATGGGGACGACCCCGGCGCCGACGGGCGCCGAGTCCGCCGAGGCGATCCTGTACGCGTTCCTCGTCTCGCCCTCATTCCTGACGATCCCCGAGTTGAGCACGGCGACCCCGTCGGGCTCGAACTTCCAGCTCTCCAGCTACGAAGTGGCGGCGCGCCTGTCCTTCATGCTCTGGGGCTCGATCCCGGACGCCGCGCTGAACACCGAGGCTGACAACAACCGGCTCTCGACGAAGGAGCAGATCCTGGCTCAGGCGAACCGGATGATCATGGTGCGCGACAAGACGACGCCGCTGGTGCAGTTCTTCCACCGCCAGTGGGTCCAGATGAACAACGGCAACGCGCACTGGTGGAACGGCGACCACGATTCGACGAAGTACCCCATCTACAACACGACGACCTCCAAGACGTCGTATGCGCAGGAGCTGGACAACTTCTTCGCCGAGGTCGTGTTCACCAACGGCGGGTACAAGGACCTGTTCCTGAGTCCGGTCGCCTTCATCAACAAGGACAACGCCGGCATCTACGGCATGACCAACACCGGTACCACGATGACCAAGGTCAACCTGGATCCGGTGCAGCGTCCGGGCTTCATGACGCGCGCTGGGTTCCTGGCGTCGTACTCGCACTACGACATGACGGCCCCGATTCTCCGCGGCGCGTTCATCACGATCTTCATGATCGGCGTCGACCCGGGCCCGCCGCTCGCGGGCGCGACGATGATCCCGGTGCCGCCCGGCACCTACGCGACGCAGCGCGAGCGCACCGACGCGCTGGTGAATCAGTCCTCGAGCTGCATGGGCTGCCACACCAACGTCATCAATCCGCCCGGCTACGTCATGGAGAACTACGACCCCGTGGGCGCGTGGCAGACGACGGACAAGTCCTTCAACCCTGCGGGGACCATCAACCCGGTCGCCACCGTCAACTTCGGCGACGGCAACAAGAAAGAGATTCACAACTCCCAGGAGCTGATGACCGAGCTCGCCGGCATCCAGAAGGGCCGGGACATGTACTCGCAGAACTGGGTGTCGTTTGCCTACGGGCGCAATCCGAACCCGCAGGATCAGTGCGTCGCCAACGACATCGCGACGAAGCTTGGAACTGGTGGTCCGATTCTCAACGTGCTCGCCGATCTGACGCAGGCGGATTCCTTCCGCATGCGCGTCCGCGCTCCCTGAAAGACGAGGAGTTCAGAACATGAAAACGCGAATTCACCGAAGAGTCTTCCTCCGGGGCCTGGGCGGTGCAGTCGTTGCCGCTCCGTTCTTGAGCTCTGTCGCAGAGCGCCAGGCGAAGGGCCAGACGGCAGCCAAGCAGAAGCAGTTCATCGCGATGTTCACCCACTACGGGTGCATCACGACCAAGTTCTTCCCCGCGAAGTCCCACGGCGCGCTGACCGCCGACGACATCAACGCGACGAACTTGAAGGAACTGAGTCCGCTCACCAACAAGCTCCTCATCCTGCGCGGCGTCCGCGGGATGAACGAGTGGACCTCGGGCAACACGGGCTCCGGCGCTTCGGCGAAGGGGCGCGGGCAGGCAAACGACCCCCACCTGAACGTGGCGGCGTCGTACTTCACCTTGCAGCCGGTCACGCCCAGCGGAACTGACCCGTTCAGCTTCGACACGGCGTACAAGTTCAACGCGCTGCCGATCGGCAGCTCGCTGGATCACGTCATGGCGCAGCAGCTCAGCCCGCAGGGGACGCCGCTGTTCATGCGCGTCGGCAACCGAAGCGACGGCGCGCAGTCGGGCATCTCGTACCTCAAGGACGCCAGCGCGGCCGCCAACGCCGCCGCGAAGGCTTACCCGGGCCTGGGCCAGCCGTCGCAGGTGTTCTCCGCCCTCACCGGTCTGTTCGGGTCGGGCGGTACGACGCCCGCGACCTACGCGGCGCTGCGCGGAAAGAAGGTCACTGACTGCGTGAAGGACGATCTCGCGTCCTTCGAGCGGCAGGACATGAGCGCCGAGGACAAGAACAAGGTCGCCGTCTGGAAGTCGTTGCTCAACGACATGACGCCGATCGTGACGTCGAACATGTGCACGATGGATCTGGCCACCAAGATCGGCGCGACGTCGACGAACGTGAACAAGTCGACCAGCAACATCACGTCCATGGTCACCGACACTCTCGACGGGGCGGACATGTACTCCGTCATGGCGGTGCTTGCCACCATCTGCAATTACAACCCTGTGATCTTCCTGAAGTACCCGCCGAACTACGTTTACAGCGGGCTCAAGGACATCAACGGCGCCGCTCTCAACATGGACTCGCACAACCTCTCGCACCGCCTCGACAACGCGGGCATGTCGGGGACTTGCTACCCGAACTCGCTCACGTCGCTCCAGGTGATCGACAGGTACTACGTGCAGAAGTTCTTCCGGCTCATCAACATGCTGAACTCCGTCACGAACGCCGATGGGTCGACGCTGCTCGACAGCACCGCCGCGACCTGGTTCAACGAGATGTCGGACGGCAATGCTCACAACCTGAACAACTTGCCGATCATCCAAGCGGGCGGTCTGAACGGCTACTTCAAGACCGGCTGGGCCGTCAACGTCGACACGACCAACACCGGGGCGGCCAACCTGTCGAACGGCGCCAGCGAGTCGCAGTGCGCGAACAACACCGGCATGGTCAACGGCATCAACCAGGGCACCGGGACCACCTCGACGATCGCCAACGGGCCGATCAACAAGTACTACCTCGCCATCATGAACGCGATGGGCGTGAAGGCCGACGCGAACGGGTACCCGGCGAAGGGCGGCACGGCGCCGGTCACCAAGTTCGGCTACTCCGACAAGACGGAGGACTTCGCCGGCGGTTATGGCGCCAAGCCCGACGCGGGGATTCACAGCCCCGGCGAGTACACCGCGATCAAAGCGGGCGCCTGAGCACCACCTGACGACCGAAGTTCCCCGCCACCCGCGGCCGAGCTGGTCCTTCGGGATCAGCTCGGCGAGGCGGATCGGGGAGACCGGTCGTCGTAGTACATTAGGTCCTTCAAAACCGATGAGATTTCGATGTTTGCGAGCTGGGCTTTCGTTGGTCGTTCTGGCCCTGGGCTGCGCCGGCGGTCTTGACGACCCGGGCACCCAAACGCCTGCGTGTGTTCCGGCCGGCGGAAGCACGACGCCGCCCGCGACCATGGCCACTGTCAGGGAGATGGTGAAAGGCGGCGGCCCCACCGGCGCGATCGATACGTGCGTCTCGGCGCCCTGCCACGACGTCAACGGCTTCGCCCCACCGCCCCCGCGCATGAATCTGGTCTTACGGGACGACGCGAACCTTTACAAAACCCTGACGACGTATATCTCCCAGGGCTGCGGCAATATGCCGCTCGTCAATCCAGGGAAGCCCGATCAGAGCGCGCTGATCATGGCCTTGAAGGGGACAGGGTGTACGTTCAGGATGCCTCTGGGCTGCACCGACGAGCACTGCTGGGACGCCGGCATGATCGGCGCGATCTCGCAGTGGATCGCGAACTGCGCGCCTGAGAACTAGCGGTTCATCGCGGCGTAGCCGCGATCCCGCGACGAGAGCCTCTAGCCGCTCCGCGCGAAGCGCGGGTGAGCAGCTACTTCGACTTCGATCGCTTGGCCTTCGGGCTCGGTGGAGCGGCGCTCGCCGAGGCGGCTTCGGCTTCTGCTTGCTTTTCTTTGTTCGCCGTCCGCTCGAACGACATCATCTGGTGCAGCAGCTTTATGTAAGTCTCGTCGAGCCTGCGGATGTCGTCGTAGGTCGCCGCGATGTCTTTCGAGATCGCCTGGAGCTCCTCGTCATTGCCCGCGCTGACAGCCGCGTCGATCCGGCTGGCAAGCCAGGCCGTCTTCCCGTCGGTGACGCCCCGGCCTTCCTCGGCGGCGTAGAAGCGCGCGCGCGCATCGTTGAAGCCTTCCAGGTGCGGCGGGATGGTCTCGACCTTCTCGCGCAATGCCATGAACTTCGTCTTCAGCTCGTCGAACTGCTTCCTCAGCGCGGCGAGCGATTGCTTGACGGCGTCCGCGTTCGCCGCGGTCTTCTTGCGGCATCCGGCCGGCACGGCGGCCGCCACCAGCACGCCGATCAGCAGCGGCACCAGCGGCAAACGATTTCTGACGAGCCCGCGTTTCACGTCGATCGAATTACTCCGCAATAAAGTGTTCATGACGAAGCGAACCCGGCTCATTTTCCTTGATTGCCGAATTTAGCCGGGATCGGTTTCGCTCGCGCGGATCCTATCGCCGTCCTGCGGGAATGAAAACGCGTGGGTCTTCGGCGTGGTGTCGTAGGGACGAGAGGAAGCGAGGTGTCTGCGCCGGCGATGCGACCGGCGATGCAGGTATGACCGCCGCCGGCGTCGCCGGCTCTAGTGTGTCGCTGGCTCGGGCGTAGCCGGACCGGGGGGGACGGGCACGGCCGGGCGAGACGGCGCCATGAGCACCGCGGGGGCCTGGGGGGCTCCGGGGGAGGCGCCGGCGGCGGCGGGAGGTATCGGGTAGCGAAATCGGCTACCCGGACGTACGCAATTTTGCCCGTTCAGGTCTGCTTGTCGCCGGACGATGAATGACAGGCAGTCCTCAACGGTGCGCGTCGTTAGAAAAATACGGCTGGCGGAAATCGGCCGACTGGCTCGCTTGCTTCCCCTCGTGTACGCGGCGGCGTGCGGGTCGATCAACGCTGTCGAGGACGACGCCGGGACGTCGGGCGCGGCGGGTACCTCGGGCGCGGCCGGGACGACGGGTAGCGCCGGAACGACCGGTAGCGCCGGAACGACGGGTAGCGCCGGAACGACGGGTGTCGGCGGGAGCATCGCCGGGACGACGGGTACCGCCGGGACGACCGGTAGCGCCGGGACGACGGGTGTCGCCGGGACGACGGGCCGCGGTGGGACGACGGGTGCCGCCGGAACGTCGGGCGTCGCCGGGACGACGGGTGTCGCGGGCACGTCGGGCGTGGCGGGCAGCGGGGCGGGTGGCCGCGGCGGCGCGGGCGCAACGGCCGGCACGGGCGGGGTGGGCGCGGTCGGGGGCAGCGGACCGGGCGCCGGCGGGTCGACGCAAAAAGACGGCGGCGGCCAGGGCGACGCCACGATGCTGGACTGCATGCCGGGCGAGCGCACCTGCGACATGAACACGCCGCTCACCTGCGACGCCAACGGCAACTGGGTGCGCGGGACGGCGTGCAGCAACATCTGCATGGCGGGGAGCTGCGTCGGCGTCTGCACGCCGGGCTCGAAGATGTGCGTCGGCAATATCCCGCAGGTTTGCGACAACCAGGGGCTGTGGCAGTCGGCGCCCGCCTGCACGTTCGTGTGCCGGCAGGGCGACTGCACCGGCGTCTGCCAGCCGGGCGCGCGCCAGTGCAGCTCGTCGGGCATGCCGCAGTCGTGCAACGCCGACGGCGCCTGGGAGACCGGCCAGGCGTGTCCGTTCGTGTGTAGCGCGGGCGTCTGCGGGGGCGTGTGCAGGCCCGGGACGACGAACTGCAGTAACAACGTGCCGCAGACCTGCACGTCGGCGGGCGAATGGCAGTCGGGCCCGGCGTGCCCGTACGTCTGCTCGAACGGGGCGTGCGCGGGGTCGTGCACGCCGAACGCTCGCCAGTGCTCGAACAACGTTCCGCAGACCTGCACCAGCGCCGGCGCGTGGCAGAGCGGCGCCGCCTGTCCTTACGTCTGCGCGGGCGGGGTCTGCAGTGGATCGTGCGCTCCCAGCTCGACCCGCTGCAACAACGGACAGAAGGAGATCTGCGACGCGCAGGGCAACTGGGTGGGCACGACCACGCCGTCGATGCAGCTGCTGATGAATCCAGGGTTCGACCAGGGAATGGTCGCGTGGGTCGAGGACACGCTGTCGTCGAGCACGATCATCACGAACGACAGCATCCTCACGTCGATCAAAGCGCAGTCGCCGTCGAACCTCGCCTGGCTGGCCGGCTACGCGAACGCGCAGGACGATCTGTGGCAGGACGTCTCGATTCCGGCCGGCGCATCGTCGATCACGCTGAGCTTCTATTACGCGATCGCCACCCAGGAGAACTCGCCGGCGATCGCCGACACGATGACTGTCTACACCTACGAACCCGCGACGGACCGGTTCACCGCGGTGGCGACGTTCAACGACAACATGTCCACCCCGACGTGGACGCGGTTCTCGGTCAACCTGCCGGTTTCGCTGGCGGGCAAGAGCATCCAGCTGGGCTTCCAGGCGACGACGGACAACCCCCGGAACACGAACTTCTTCGTCGATACGGTCTCGCTGGACGTCGTCGCCTGCGGGCCCTGACGTCGCCGTCGCGCCGGCCCGGCTGACCGTGATCTCGCCGGCTTGCCTGCCCCGCTCGTCGGGATGAGACTCGCGGCATGCGTAGATTGATCTGGCTTATTCCGCTGGCGGCCTTCTTTCTCAACCCGAGCTTCGCCTGCACGGACGAACCGCAGTTCCAGTACGGCGCTGAAGAGATGCGCGCGGCGGTGGCGGGCGACTGGTCGGTCACCATCACGCCCGACGGCGGGACGGCGACGCAGGTGACCGTGCACATCGACCAGTCGGCGACCGCCGCGACGGCCAGCCGCGCGCCGGCGCGCGCCATCGTGCGCGCGGCGCAGGCGTGCGGGACGCGCACGCTCGTCAAGCCGGCGGGCGCGTGCATCGACCTCAGCGAGATGCCGCTGGACGTGACCTACGTGTCGGGCGACGCCTCGTTCACGAACGCGGCGCTGTCCGGCAGCTTCACCGTCTGGGGGCTGACGTTCGGGGTGGGCGACCTGAACATGATGCTCGGCTCGTATCCCGTCAGGGTGAAAGTGAACGCCGACGGGTCGCTGGGCGATGCCAGCATCCTGCCGACCGGACCGGGCGGCGTGACCGGCACGGTGACCGTGAGCCGCTAGCACCCGTCGTCGACGAGGCCGTTGCAGTCGTCGTCGATGCCGTTGCCGCACACCTCGGCGCGGCCCGGGTGAACCGACGCGTCGTCGTCGCGGCAATCGTCGCACCAGCGGACGCCGTCCCCGTCGCGATCGTCGCCGCCCTTGCGTTCGCAGTCGACGAAGCTCTGCAGAAAATCGGCGCGCGTCGAGACGACGTCGCGCGCCGCCGCCACCGCCTCCTGGAACCTCTCGGGCGTCACCGGCGTGTGCGGATCCTGGGCCGCGGCGTCGGCGATCTGCTTCGACCACGCGTCGATCCACCCCTGCAGCTGCGCGGGATCCCACTGGCCCAGCAGCGCCGCGATGGCGTCGACGTACTTGTCGCGCCACATCGGATCGGTCAGGGCCGCGCGCCACGCCGCGCCCGCGGTCGGCTGGGGTGGGGCGCGCCGCTCCCACCAGTAGATCGGGTGATCGTCGAATGGCACGTCGTCGTTCCGGCCCAGCCAGTCGAAGGTCGCGTCCGTGTCGTTGGGCAGGAACACGAAGCCCTTGGCGCCCGTGTCGTAGATGTAGAAGTTGTGGTTCCCGCCGTAGTAACCGTCGGCGTTGTTGATCAGCGCCTCGCCCGCCCATTCCCTGACCGACGTGTCGAGGTCGACGATGGCGGACACGGCGGCGAGGTCGGACGCGGCCCGGAATGCATCCCGGCGCGTCCGGTCGGGATTCTTGTTCGTCTCGGGCTGTTCGCTCCCCTTCCACAGATCGCCGTCGGGGTGATCGGGGAAGAAGTCGGCGATGACGCGCGCGCTGGTGGTCTCCTCGGCGACGAACAGGCCGTAGTAGCTGCCGTTGATGTCCACGCGCGCGCTGGCGGCGCAGCCGGCGGCGATGCCGACCTGGCGGAGCCAGGTGTGCGCCAGGCGATCGTGCATGAACGTCCAGTCGTCCCGCGACATGTCGAACACCAGCTTCTCGACGCCGTGAAACTTCGCGTTGCGATCGTGTTCGTGGAAGTCGATGTCGAACTGCATCTTCTCTTTCGCGCCGTCGTACATCACCGTCTGCACCCACGACGACTGCCCGTGCAGCTTGAACATGGCGTCGGTGACGGTCTCGCCGCCCATGTGGAAGACGACCGGGTGCTTGACGACGAAGTCGTTGCCCTGGACGGTCAGCGACGCGAGGTCGTGAAATTCGGCCTGGATGCTGGTCCATTCGTCGGGGGTGATGTCGATCGAGTACGTGCGCAGCGTGTTCGGATCGAAGAGATCCGAGCAGGGGTGCGCACCGGTCCCTCCCGCCGATCCCGTGGGCTGCCCTGATCCGCCTCCGCTCGAGCCGCCGCACGCCCCGGCCAGCGCTCCCACCACAACGACCACACCCGTGAACCGCATCCGAGCGGGGAAAAGCGAACGCCGTGCCACGCGTTCGGCGCACGGGCGGCGGCCGGCTGTTACGGAACGCGCCCGGAAGGGCGCTGTCCGCGTTCCGCGCGCGAATCGCGTAAACACAACACCCCTTTGATTCCCCGAGCAAATTGTGATTCCCTCCGTGCACCCCTGTCCAGCCCGTCCGCCCCGCCAAACACGAGGAGTGCTCATGCGTTTCGGTCAGCTTCGTTCCGCGAGTCGTTCAATGGTCGTCACCGCGCTGCTTGCGAGCGGTTGCTTGCTGGCGGCGTCGTGTGGTGACGGCGACGGTGGTACGGGAACCGCTGGTACCAGCGGAGGCGGCAAGGGCGGCGGTGGCGCCGGCGCCGGCGGCAGGGGCGGCACGACGGGCGGCGGCGGCAGCGGTGGCGGCGGCGGATCGATCGGCGGCACCACGGGCGCGGGCGGTTCGGCCGGCACCACGGGCGCAGGCGGCTCGAGCGGCACCACAGGCGGCGGAGGCACGGGCGGCCGCGGCGGAACGGGCGGCGGTGGCGGTACGGGTGGCGCGGGCGGCACCGGCGGCGCGGCGGGCACGGGCGGCCGCGGCGGTACCGGCGGCGGCGCGGGCACGGGCGGCGCAGGCGGCACGGGTGGCCGCGGCGGCACAGGCGGGACCGGCGGCGCAGGCGGCACCGCGGGCACCGGCGGCTCGGCCGGTACGGGCGGCGGGACAGCGGGCACGGGCGGCGGGACAGCGGGCACGGGCGGCGTCGCGGGCGCG
>Ga0207708_10002815_pt1 | contig 12782 bp, 13 predicted proteins | sample KBSK5101metaG_FD_184340 | JGI IMG/M metagenome (GOLD analysis project Ga0207708, IMG submission 184340) | Corn, switchgrass and miscanthus rhizosphere microbial communities from Kellogg Biological Station, Michigan, USA - KBS K5-10-1 metaG... | ecosystem: Host-associated > Plants > Roots >...
GGCCTGCCATCGCGCGCGAATGGTCCTTTGAAGATGGAAGACTTCGCGTTGAGAATTCCCACAGCGGCAAGTTCGGGACGTGTGACTGAAAAGAGATAGCAGTATGCGAAATACATCGATTTTTCTTTTAAACCTTTGTCTGTTGTTTCTTTGCTCTCAAGCGGTGTCAGCCCAGATGGGGAGACCCCGGGGCGCATCGCCGCTCTACAGCTCGAAGCCTTACGAACCATCGGCTCCAAGTGGACTACCTTCAGTGCTGAAAGAGGTTGGAATCGATCAGAAATTAAATCAGCCATTGCCGGGAGATGCGGTCTTTAAAGACGAGACCGGTAACGAAGTAAGGCTCGACAGTTATTTCGGTAAGCGGCCAATTGTGCTGGCGTTGGTTTACTACGACTGTCCAATGCTTTGCACGCAGGTGCTGAACGGCATGGTCGGTTCGTTCAAAACGCTCTCGCTGAAACCGGGAGAGGATTTCGACGTTATCAGTATCAGTTTTGATCCGCGCGAGACTCCTGCGCTCGCCGCTGCAAAGAAGAATCTATACGTCAATAATCTTCCGGAGTCGAAACGTTCGGGCGCAACTGCGGGCTGGCATTTTCTGACTGGAAATGAAGAAAACATTAAACGCGTAACTGAAGCGGTGGGCTTTCGTTATCGCTTCGACCAATCGACAAATCAGTTTGCGCATGCCAGCGCAATTTACGTCGTCACGCCGGAAGGCAAACTGTCGCATTACTTTTACGGAATCGAATACGCACCGCGTGATCTTCGTTTGGGATTGGTCGAGGCGTCGCAGAACAAGATCGGAACGGCCGTCGATCAGCTGATGCTCTATTGCTTTCACTACGATCCGGAAAAAGGACAGTATGGCTGGATCGTAATGAACATCATCCGTCTTGGTGGGGTGATTACCCTGATCGGCATTGGTGTATTGCTTTTGGTATTGCGGAAGCGCAACTCCGCTCGCGTTCGTTTGCACGCAGGAGGCGCTGCTTAGGTCAATGGAAACTGGTTGGATCAGTTGGCTGCCCGAGGTCGCCTCGACTAACGCCGGGAAGGTAGATGCTCTCTACTACTATCTTTCAGGCGTGACGGCATTCTTTACGTTGTTGATCTCCGGTGTGCTGATCTTCTTTGTAATCCGCTATCGCCGGCGATCACCGTTTGAGATACCCCGACCGGTTGCAGGCTCGCATAGGTTGGAGACGATCTGGACGGTCATCCCATTGATGATTGCGATGAGCTTTTTCGTGTGGGGAACAAATCTCTACTTTCAGCAGGCGCGTAGTCCGAAGCTGGCGCAGGAAATCTACGTCGTGGGAAAGCAGTGGATGTGGAAGGTGCAACACTCAACGGGTCAACGCGAGATCAACGAACTGCATGTTCCCAAAGGTCGGAAAATACGTTTGATCATGACATCGGAAGACACCATTCATTCGTTCTTCATTCCCGTGTTTCGTATCAAGGCGGATGTATTGCCCGGACGTTACACAGATCAATGGTTCGAAGCCACGAAGACAGGAACGTTTCATCTGTTCTGCGCGGAATACTGCGGTATGAATCACTCGGGAATGATTGGTTCGGTGATCGTGATGGAGCCAAAGGAATTTGATAATTGGCTCGCAGGTAATGCAGGCAATCAAACGCCGGCAGCGGCAGGCCAACAGTTATTCCAATCGCTCGGCTGCGCGTCATGTCACGGTGTTAATGGAGAAGGTGGTCGTGGTCCAACACTCGCAGGACTGTTCGGGCGTCAAGCGCGATTAACAACCGGCACGTCAGTCGTAGCTGATGAGGTTTACATCCGCGAGTCGATCGTGAATCCGCAGGCACAAATCGTCGAGGGCTTCACAGGGATAATGCCAACGTTCCAGGGGCAAGTAAGTGAAGATCAGTTGCTGCAGTTACTGGCATTCATCAAATCTTTACATATTGAGAACCCGCAGCAACCAGTGCCGGCAGCGAGTCCGGCGAGCACTCCGGCTCAACCGAGGCCGACGCCTCAGCTGAACCCGAAGTAGCGGGAAGAAGTCTATGCAACAAGAAGGATACGAAATACCAACACCATCAAAGGTGAACTACATCAACGCGCAGTATGGACTCAAGTCCTGGCTGCTGACGAAGGATCACAAGCGCATTGCCTTGTTGTATCTCGGGTCGGTTACCGCCTTTTTCTTCTTTGGCGGAATCTACGCGATGATGATTCGCATAGAACTCTTAACGCCGCGCGGCGACTTCCTTTCTTCGGCAACCTACAACAAGGTCTTTACGCAACACGGAATCCTGATGATCTTTTTCTTCCTGATTCCGGCGATACCTGCCACGCTCGGCAATTTTCTTGTGCCGATGATGATCGGCGCGAAAGATCTGGCGTTCCCTCGCATAAACTTACTCAGCTGGTATATCTACATTCTCGGCGGAATCATCACAATCTGGGCGCTGCTCTCAGGCGGCGTCGATACGGGTTGGACTTTTTACGCGCCCTACAGCACGACTTTTTCGAATACTTATGTTGTTCTAACCGGCCTCGGCATTTTCATAAACGGCTTCTCCTCAATTCTGACTGGACTCAACTTCATCGTGACGATTCACACGATGCGCGCGCCGGGTATGACATGGTTCCGCCTGCCGCTATTCATCTGGTCGCATTACGCGACGTCGTTGATCATGATTCTGGGCACGCCCGTGGTCGCCATCACTATTCTGCTCCTCGCTTTCGAGCGTTTGGCGCGAATCGGAATTTTCGATCCAGCGATCGGCGGCGATCCGGTGTTGTTCCAACATCTATTCTGGTTTTATTCGCACCCGGCCGTTTACATCATGATCTTGCCGAGCATGGGAGTGATCAGTGAGTTGATTGCTAACTTCTCGCGCAAAAATATCTTTGGTTATAAGTTCGTCGCGTTTTCGAGTCTGGCGATTGCAGTCTTTGGCTTCCTGGTCTGGGGCCATCACATGTTTGTGTCTGGCCAGTCAGTATACGCCTCGATGATCTTCTCGTTCCTGAGTTTTGCCGTGGCGATTCCGTCGGCGATAAAAGTTTTTAATTGGACCGCCACGCTCTACAAGGGATCGATTTCATACGACACGCCGATGCTTTACGGTCTCGGCTTCATTGGACTCTTTCTGATCGGTGGCATGACTGGCTTGTTCCTCGCCAGTATCGCGGTAGATGTTCACGTTACCGACACTTATTTCGTCGTTGCACACTTCCACTACGTCATGGTTGGCGGAACATTGATGGGTTATCTCGGAGGTTTGCATTACTGGTGGCCGAAGATTAGCGGTCGCATGTATCCCGAAGGTTGGGGAAGATTTGCAGCGCTCGTAGTTTTCGTGGGTTTCAATCTTACGTTCCTACCGCAGTTTGTCGCGGGCTATCTTGGAATGCCTCGGCGATATCACGCGTATCCACCCGAGTTCCAAGTGTTCAATGTTTTGTCCTCGGCGGGCGCAACTATTCTCGGTATCGGAACGCTCATTCCGGTGATCTATCTGGTTTGGTCCATGCGTTACGGTCGTCACGCGGAAGCAAATCCGTGGCACTTGCCCGGGCTCGAATGGCGAACGCCATCGCCCCCACCAACTGAGAACTTCATAGTGTCGCCTGTGGTGACGTGGGAAGCTTACGAGTTTGCTCCACCCGAGGAAATGGAAGTGGTTGGTACAACGCACCACAGACCGGTGGAAGATGCGCCTGTCGCTGGTGATTAAGGGGAGCCTGAATTGGCTGAAAGCGTAACAGCAGAACACGAAGTCCATCATCCGGCGCTGCAGCACCACTTTGAGAATCTCGAGCAGCAGCGTGAAGCGGGAACGCTCGGAATGTGGGTGTTCCTCGTAACGGAGATCATGTTCTTCGGTGGAATGTTCTTCGCATACACACTGTATCGCGGGAAGTACGGGCTCGCCTTCGCTTCTGCAAGCAACCACCTCTCATGGAAACTGGGGGCCATCAATACCGCTGTTTTGATCTTCAGTAGTTTCACCATGGCGTATGGCGTCTACAGCGTGCAGATTGGTAAACAACGCCGGCTGATCATAAGTCTCATACTCACGATAGTTTTGGGTCTGACATTTCTCGGAATCAAAGCAGTTGAGTACCACGACAAGTATGTAGATCACCTGATACCGGGACATTTGATTCCAGGTCATCCCTTCAGTCCAAAGGATGTCCACCTACTGCCCGGCGCATCCGCTCAGAATATTGAGATGTTCTATTGGATCTACTTCGCGATGACGGGGATGCACGCGGTCCACATGGTGATCGGGGTCGGACTGCTTTCAGTGATTCTCTATTTCTCGATCCGGGGTAGATATGATCCTGAATACCACAACCCGGTTGAAGTTTCGGGCTTGTACTGGCACTTTGTTGATTTGATTTGGATCTTTTTGTTCCCGTTACTGTATTTGCTCGGCAGACACATGGAGCATTAAGGATTGATGATTTTTGATTGTCGATTAAGCGTTATTGGTGTGATGTTTAGTTTTCGGCTCAAGCAATTTGCAATCAGCAATCGCCAATCAAAAATCTTCAATCCATCAATCGAGCCAAGCGTGAGTTACATATGAGTGAGCATATAGTCTCGGTTCGAATTTATTTCGTTATCTTTCTGGTGCTGATGGTTGGCACTGCGCTGACGGTGTGGGCCGGCTTTCAGGACTTTCCCGGAAAACTGAACGTTATCATTGCCTTGACTATCGCTTCGGTAAAAGCAACGCTAGTCATACTCTACTTCATGCACCTCCGCTACAGTGCGCGTTTGGTTTGGGTAATTTTTATTTCGGCGCTGTTCTGGCTGGCACTGATGTTTGCGCTGACCTTCAGCGACTACTGGACGCGTGAGTGGCTCAATCCTGCGACTACTGTTCGACCCGCTCAAGCCTCGCCTGTTTCACTGCTACCACCTGCTTACAATTTGGACACTGCAATCTGAGTGTTGAGTCGGAAGTCGTGATCCCGCCGCCGCAATAGGGACACTCCCCTCGAATTTCGTTGGTCTTGAACAGATCGCGCATCATGATTACCGGCAAGATCAAGCCGGCCAGCAGTAAAGGAATGCCAAAAATCAGACCGATGGTGGTTCCCTGTCCAATGGTGAGACTGATAACAAGGCCGGCAATAAACAAAGCGAGCCCAAGCGCAATGCTGAAAGAAAAACTGTAGGCGCTATCAAACGACCGGGATGGTTTCGAAGCCGCAGGACGATTGGTATCCATGATTCCTCCGAAAACTTGAATTGGCAGCTGGGGAAAATCTGTTGGCTTGAAATCGACTTTTACTCTGACGGCTAGACGGTTGTCAATTGCCCCAGAAGAACATCCAGATTACACAACAGGAGCAGGAGCAGGAAAACAGGCGCACGAAATCTCCTGCTCCTGCTCCTGCTTCGTGCTGCTGCCCCTGGTCTGTGTAATCTGTGGATACTCTTCGGCGTTCCCACTCTGTCGCTGGTTTGTGTTTTAATGACCGGTCGCTTTGAACCGCGTATTGCTATCTATTTTGACAGACGTCTTCGATATTTATGACTATTGAATCAACAAAAACTCCATTTGAAACCTTTCTTAACGACTACGACGAAGAAGCGTGGTCGGCAACCTTAACCACGCTCTTACGTTCAATTCACGAGGTCGACCGGAACGCAACGCAGATCTGGTTCGCGTTCTATCCGCTTTCATTATTCCGTGCCCTTCACTCATCTACCGATCCGGAGACGCTCGCCGCGCGGTTGCTATTGCAAGGCAAGTATTACCTCAAGGATCAGATTGGATCGTCGCATACGTTTCTTTACGGCCATCGATTTTGGCCGGCGGTCAAGGAAGCTGTGCAACGCCATGCGAAAACATTTACTGCAAATAACAAGCAATCATTGGCGGATCAGATTATCGCGGTCGCGCAGGATGTCAGTCGCAGCGCGAAAGTCGATCAATCGCTGCTCGTTGGCATAACGGCAGTGGCGTTCATGACGGTTCAACAAGCAGGACTGTCCGCTTTCGAACAGGCGCCGGCTGAGATGCTCGTTTCGCAAAAACAGGCTCAGAAGTCACCGGAACAAGCGCTTCGTGAGCGCGCGAAAGATGACAGCCAGGGATTGCTCGGCTTCCTGAAAACGATCGATAAGAAGTGGACCATCACATACGACGAGAATGACCCGGCGGCGAAGTACAAGATGAACAACGTGCAGGATCTTGCATGGGGCGCGGCTGACGATCGTTCACGCAACTGGCGCGAGATCGATCCGCGGCGCGTCGAAGGGCCAATTCCAGTCGAGTGTCGATCTGCATCGTGTGGCACTTGCTGGATCGGAGTTCTCGGGGGAGCGGAAAAACTTTCCGACGTTGCGGCACGCGAAGGTAAGAAGATCAAGGAGTTTGGTTACATTGACACTGCGGAACCCAAACCATTAATCCGGCTTGCCTGCCAGGCGCAAACCTACGGCGCAGTCTCGATCGTGATTCCGCCCTGGAACGGGGTATTTGGCAAGTATCTCAAAAACGAAAAAGAGCAGCTGGAGAGGTCTCTCGAGTCGCCCTCTATCGATTCTGAAGAAGACCCTGCGTCGCCGGCCAACGATCGCTACAATTAACATTGAATCAGCCGGCAAAGATTCCTCCCCTTCTGTTTGTTCTTTTCGCCGCGCTGCTGTGGAGCACCGGCGGCTTGTTCATCAAGTGGACCAAGCTATCGGGTCTTGAGCTGTCGTTCTATCGATCACTGTTCGCGACCATCACCGTCGCGATAGTCACCAGAAAAGAAGGGTTTGGTCTCAATCGAATCACCGCGGTCGCGTCCGTTCTCTATGCGGTGTTGCTTGTGCTGTTTGTTTTGGCCACCAAGCAAACGACAGCAGCGAATGCGATCTTTCTGCAATACACCGCGCCAGTGTATCTGTTGATACTCGAACCCGTTATCTACAAAGAGCGTTTTCGTTTTCGCGACTTGATAACAGTGCTGGTGTGCGTCGGTGGAATGACGCTGTTCTTCGTAGGACAGCTACGACCGCAAGACGTTTCAGGGAATCTGTTGGCGCTCGCCTCAGGATTGTGCTTCGCGCTGTATTTCCTTTTGCTGCGACATTCGAAAGCCCGCGCAGTGAACCGGGCGTCGTCTGTGATCTACGGAAACTTGTTAGCAGTCGTTCTTCTTGCTCCGATCGGTATCGCGGCTCTGCCAACCATCGACATGCGCGACGCGCTTTGCGTGGTCTACCTGGGGGTCGTGCAACTCGGACTCGCTTACATTCTCTTCACCACGGCGATGGCGCGTGGCGTGAGATCTCTCGACGCGGGAATCGTTGGTTACATCGAGCCCGTTCTGAATCCTGTGTGGGTGTTTCTTGTGTTGGGTGAGCAGCCCTCACGCTGGGCGCTGGTGGGAGGGGCGATCATCATAGCCGCAGTGTTTACCCACACCCTGATCGAGGCGAAACAGAAGCGACGGGCAAGGCTAGAAGTCATTCAACATTAGACCGCGCAACGCACAGTTCAACCAGCAAAATCATCAGTGCTCAACCTTCACTGGAAAGATCAAGCCTAATTAATCGCAGTGAGGAAGGGCAGTTTACCCCCGCGCAAGCTCCCTTACTCTCAACGTTGAATGGAAATGGATCTTGAGCGTAGGTAAACCGCCCTTCCTCACTTGCAATTGCCTTACTTGAGTTGTTTCAGTGAAGATTGCGCACTGATCGCTTGAAGGTCGCTTTATTCCTTCAAAGTCACATGTAACTTTTCCGGTGCGATGAGTTTCCAGGCTTCGGTCAGGTGGCCCGCTAGCTCTTTATCATTAACTTTCGGCAATTCAATTCCCACCCAACCACGCACACCAACATAAGGTGGTCGATAGAATTTCTTTGGCGACGCTTTGATCAGTGCTTCCTGCACACCAATGGCCGCAGGCACTGTAACGGCGATATGTCCATCGTTGTGGTGATTGATGGAGCACATGGCGAAGACCTTCTTCTTCACAAAGAAGGTCGGTTCGCCGTGCGAGATCTTTTCCGTCACTTCAGGCAGCGACTGACAGATCTTGCGAACTCGCTCGACGTGCTTCACGTTGGAGTTTTGAGTTGTCATAAGGAGATCCACAGATTACACAGATTCAGAAAACATTGCCGACCGTTTCCGCGTTGCTAAGGCAAGCACATTGTCTGAAGGATCATTGAAGAATGCCATCCACTCCTCTTCGCCGGCCGCACCAAACATACCTGCATCATCTCGAAAAATCATGTGGGGCCCCGCGAGAAACTTTACGCCCTTAGCAACTAGTTCCTCGTGTGCGGCGTCGATGTCGTCGACCTTGAAGTATATGGTCGCCTTGGGACCATTCTGTTCCAGCAGGAGTCGCGTGCCTGAGAAATCGAAAAAGACGAGGCCGGGTGGGTCGAACTTCTGAAGAAATTTTGCGCCTAGTTTGTCGCGATAAAAAGCGATTGCCTCGTCGAGGTCCTTCGCGAAGACAGAGATTTGACGAATCTGATTAAGGTTCATGGGTTCCTCCTGAGTTCCGATACGCTCTGCTCTCTGCGTCGGTTTGTTAAAAGTTGTGAAGTTTTTGAAGCTACCTTGGCTCGAACATTAAGCTGAAGAGCTTAACTTCGTCAGAGTCAGTCGACAACTTCATTACACGCTCAAACTGAAAGCCAAGCTTGGCGAGAAGCTTGATCGAGGCATCATTGTCAGGATTCGTGATCGCGAGAATCCGCGCTAGTTTGAAAAAGTCTCTGGCCTGGTCCAACGCAGCCGAGGCCGCCTCGAATGCGTAACCCTTTCCCCAATATTCGGGCAGGAACGCGAATCCCAGATCAGGATCAGGCAGTGATTCCCGCTTCAGCACACCGCACATTCCGATTGGAACTTTTCTGTCCTTCAGCTCGACTAAATATAGTCCGAACCCATGCCGCCGATAACTTTCGATAGGACCAGTCGTGATGTAATTCCTCGCATCATCAACCGACCGCACACCTTTGTCTCCAATGAACTGAATGAAGGAGGGTTGATTCAGTAGTTCAAGAATGAATTCGGCGTCGTTCGTATCAAACCCTCGGACCAGTAGACGTTCTGTGTTCAGCTCAATCATTCTCGATTTAGTTCAACAGAGTCGCGCCAAGAGTCTTTGGCTTGAATGCCCGGAACTTTCGCTTTACTTCAACCGATGGACCAAAGTTGATTAGTAAACCATCGTCGATGTGTGTAGCGGTTAGGTAATTGACAAGCTGCACCTCATGCGCTTTGGATAAGGCGTGTAACGCTTTTACTTCAATGATCAGCATCTTGGGAATCCAGAGATCCGGCCTGAAGTGCCCTACTACCTGACCCTCGTAAAACACATCAAGCTCTTCCTGCTGCAACGCTGAAATTCCGATTTTGTTAAGCTCAAGTTTCAGCGCATTTTCATAGACGTTCTCGATGAACCCAGCTCCAAGCGTATTGTGAATCTTAAAGGCGAAACCAATGATTCTATGCGTGAGGTTATTAACGTTCATGATTCTTCCCTCGTGAGGTGGGAATTTTACAGGATTACAGAATTTCAGAATTACAGGATTAAGAGTCTAACTGAAAATCGGCAATTCTGGAATTATCGCGGCTCGCATATTTAACAGGATTTCAGGATGTCAGGATTACATGATTTTACTGTTGACCAAGGTACCGCCTACTGACTGATCGGAGTCGGAGCGCCAGACAGGGGCAACTCCACTTTCTATCTCCAATCTTGCAATCCTGTAATTCTGTAATCCTGTTGTGTTCATGCGCCGCTGTTAGGCTTGGCGATAGATATCACTGCCGGTTGCCACAAATTCTTCGGCCTTTTCCTTAAGGCCTGTCTTTATCGCCAGGTCTTCGTCGATCTTCTTCTGCGCCGCGTATTCCCTCACGTCCTGCGTGATCTTCATGGAACAGAAATGTGGGCCACACATCGAGCAGAAGTGCGCCAACTTCGCTCCCTCCTGCGGCAACGTTTCATCGTGATATTCACGCGCCACCTCAGGATCGAGCGACAAGTTGAACTGATCCTCCCAACGAAATTCAAAGCGCGCCTTCGACAAAGCATCGTCGCGATACTGCGCCGACGGGTGTCCTTTCGCCAAATCAGCCGCATGCGCCGCCAACTTGTAAGCAATCACGCCGTCTTTAACGTCTTTCTTATTCGGCAAACCAAGATGCTCCTTAGGCGTGACATAACAGAGCATCGCCGTACCGTACCAACCGATCATTGCCGCACCGATCGCCGATGTGATGTGGTCGTATCCCGGTGCGATGTCGGTCGTTAATGGCCCAAGAGTATAGAACGGCGCTTCATGACAGGTCTCCAATTGCTTGTCCATGTTCTCTTTGATCAAGTGCATCGGCACATGACCCGGACCTTCGATCATCACCTGGCAGTCAAAGTCCCACGCGATTTTTGTTAACTCACCGAGTGTTTCCAGTTCGGCAAACTGTGCTTCGTCGTTCGCATCCGCAATCGAACCAGGACGCAGACCATCACCCAACGAGAACGACACGTCGTAGGCCGCCATGATTTCGCAAATCTCCCGGAAGCGCGTGTAAAGAAAACTCTCTTCGTGATGGGCCAAACACCACTTTGCCATGATCGACCCACCGCGACTCACAATCCCTGTAACTCTGTTCGCGGTTAGCGGGATATATGGCAGACGCACACCGGCGTGAATAGTAAAGTAATCGACACCTTGCTCAGCCTGTTCAAGCAGCGTGTCGCGAAAGATCTCCCAGGTCAGTTCTTCCGCCTTGCCACCGACTTTCTCCAGCGCCTGGTAAATAGGCACTGTGCCAATTGGTACCGGCGAGTTACGAATAATCCACTCGCGCGTCGCGTGAATGTTTTTGCCCGTCGATAGATCCATCACCGTGTCAGAGCCACAACGAATGGACCAACGCATCTTGTCGACTTCCTCTTCAATCGACGATGCTACGGCCGAGTTCCCGATATTCGCATTAATTTTCACCAGGAAATTGCGACCGATGATCATCGGTTCTGATTCAGGGTGATTGATGTTTGCCGGAATAATCGCCCTGCCGCGAGCCACTTCGTCACGAACAAACTCCGGCGTTACGAATGACGGGATTGACGCGCCGAAGGATTCTCCCGTTTGAGCGCGGCGGCGAGTCGGCGCGGATGAAAGCGGCGACAAGTCGCCGCACTCCAAAGAGCGGCCGAGGTTTTCGCGAATGGCGATGAATTCCATCTCAGGTGTGATGATCCCGCGCCGCGCGTAATGTAGTTGCGTCACACACGCGCCGGATTTCGCTCGCAGCGGTGTCCGTCCCAGCAACGGAAAATCCTCAAGACGACCGATATCCTTCGTGCGGGCTCGGTTCGCAGCGTCGAAGGTTAGGTAACCGTCGTCAATCGGCTGGAGTTCACGACCTTCATACTCCTCAACATCACCGCGCGCGCGAATCCAGCCGGCCCGTAAAGATGGCAAGCCTTTCGTGACGTCGGACTGAATCGAAGGGTCACCCCTCGGACCACTCGTATCGTAAACGCGCACCGGAGGATTCTCTTCCAGTGAACCGGCTAAGTTCCTGGTAGGAGTTTGACTGATTTCGCGAAACGGAACGCGCACGCCGTTCTGTTCACCGTCGACATATACACGCCGCGAACTGGGCAATTGAGTGTCAGCTTCCACCGACTTTGATTGAATAGCACTGCTCACGATTGCAACCTCCAATGTCTCCAAGCTTCACCTTCAAACAAAAAACCGTTCCAAGCTGTCGAAGAATGGAACGGTGGTTCATTTGGTTTCTCCCTTCGACGGTGCTAACCGTATCAGGTTCAAGGGGTCTTTAGTATTGATGATTTGTGATTTTAGATTTTTGATTGAGAACAGGTAGCCGGAATTGGGCTTCTTCGTTATCTGACCAATCAACAATCAACAATCAAAAATCATCAAGGTCTAAACTCTCAGCCTTGCGGCTCCCCCGAAAACGGTACGAGTTGTCAATTGCCGTTATTCTACGCTGGTCGCTTCACTTAACCAACCACTCAGCCAGCTGGGTGAACAGTCAGTACCGAAACGCGGTAGTGTCGGGTCACCATTCATTGTTAGGCCCCTTCATTGTAACGCGGACCCGACGCTACCGCGTTTCGGTACTGACTGTTCGCCACGATATGCATGACACGAAAGGCAAAGTATAATCATTAACGCGTTAGCCAACCTGTTCAAGCTCCCCGGAGATAGACATGCAAAATCGAATAATCGCAAGTTTCCTGATTGCAACTCTGCTTTCACTGCCCGTTATCGCCCAGTCGTCTGCGAATGACACTGCGCTTTTGGCAAAGATTCGGGAAGAAGCAATGCAACGTTCTCAAATCATGAAGACGATGCACATGTTTACCGATCTCTATGGCCCACGCTTGACGGGATCGCCAAATCACAAGAACGCAGCTGACTGGGCCGTCAGACAAATGACTGCCTGGGGGCTGCAAAACGCGCACATCGAACCGTGGGACTTCGGCCATCCAGGTTGGTTGAATGAGCGATTGACCGCGCATGTGATCGCACCGATCAAGGATTCACTAGTCTGCGAGGTTTTGGCATGGACACCGAGCACGAAAGGAGTCGTGCAAGCAAAGGCACTCCAACTCGTATTGCCTGAACGTCCGACGCAAGAGCAGCTCAATTCCTTTTTTGCCGCCCAGCGTTCTCGTGTGAAAGGTCGCATTGTTATGGTTGGCAAACAAGCGGTGCTGCCGGTTAATCTAAATCCTCCTCCCAAACGCTTAAGCGATGAGCAACTCCAACAGCGTTTCGCACCAAATG
>Ga0207708_10002817_pt1 | contig 12776 bp, 13 predicted proteins | sample KBSK5101metaG_FD_184340 | JGI IMG/M metagenome (GOLD analysis project Ga0207708, IMG submission 184340) | Corn, switchgrass and miscanthus rhizosphere microbial communities from Kellogg Biological Station, Michigan, USA - KBS K5-10-1 metaG... | ecosystem: Host-associated > Plants > Roots >...
TTGCCGCACGGGCTCCAGGGCAACCGGTTGCTCGAGCTCCTCGCCACGCATCCGATCGAGACCTACCTGCTGAACACCGGGCGGGTCGGCGGCAAGGACGGGGACGACCGATCGAAGAAGCTCCGGATCCCCGACACCTCCGCCTGTGTGAAGGGCATCGCCGAGCAGTCGATCGTCTTCGACGAGGACCCCGACTTCGGCTACCAGGTGGCGACGTCGGTGCCCGAGCTCGACGACGCGGAGAAGCTCCAGCCGAGGCGCCTCTACGAGGGGCAAGGCCGGGGCGACGAGTACCGCGGGATCGTCGAGCGGCTCAAGAGCGAGCGGGTGACGCACCTGCAGCAGTTCACGCAGCTGTCCGAGGACATCATCAAGGCCGTCGGCTGAGGCCGGCGGTCACGACGCGGCCATCATGATGCGGCCGTCATGATGTGGCCGTCATGATGTGGGAGGCCGGGGTTCGTCCCCGGCCTCGTCGCGTTCCTGCTCGCCCGACCATGCATCGCGCGCGCCGAGGAACCACGCCGCGAGCAGCTGCATCGCACCCAGCAGCAGGAACACGATCACGAGCCACGTGAACTGGCTCGCGTCATCGGTGTACGCCCGGCCCACCGTGTGGATCGTGCCGAACAGCACGAACATGCCCGCGGCGAGCAACCACGTGCCGACACGCCCGGTGACGAACGCCGCGAACAGCAACTCGTCCGTGACGTCGGTTGTGCGGACGGGGTGGCGGATCCAATAGATCGCGGAGCGCACACCGAGCGCCGAGAACACGATCGCGAGCGCGAGCTCGACCGGCTCGATCTCGACGTGGAACACCGAGATGGCGAGCAGGCTCATCCCGCGGCCGTCCGAAGCAGGGCGCGGACCTCGTCGTCGCCGACCTGATCGAATCCGGCGTAGCACAGGCCGACGGCCCGCAGGTCCGGTGGCTGATGGACGGCGATCACCTCGTCGAAGGCGTCGGCGACCCGGCGTTCCACACCGATCGGTGCGACCGGAACCCCCAGCACGACATGGGTCGCCCCCGCTCGGCGGGCCCAGAGGCCGGCGGCGCGCGCGGTGCTTCCGGTCGCGACTCCATCGTCGACGACGACCGCGGTCGACCCGCGCACGTTGACCGTCGCGCCGTAGGCGCCGGCGCGGCGCTCGACCTCCGCCTCGACGCGCGCCGACTCACGGTCGAGCCAACGCTCACTCACGGCCAGCGTCACCAGCATGTCGCGATCGAGCACGCGCACCCCGGGAGCAACCGCACCGATGCCGAGCTCGGGGTTGCCCGGCGCGCCGAGCTTCTTCGTCACGACCACGCCGAGCGGCAGGCCGAGGCTCGCCGCCACCCGGGCGGCGACGACGACCCCGCCGCGTGGGATGCCGAGCACCGCGGCGGGTGGCTCGACAACGTCGCGGAGCGCGTCGGCCAGCCGGTCTCCCGCGTCGCGTCGATCGAGGAACGGAGGCGCCTCCATCCGGACATCATCCGGCGTTGCGCGCGCTCGCGCCCGGGCCGTAGCATGTGCGCTCGTCTGAGCGGAGGAGGCCCAACCGTGGTGCACGCGTACGTCCTGATCCAGACCGAGGTCGGCAAGGCCGCCGCGGTCGCGGCCGAGGTTCGTTCCGTCGCAGGGGTGACCGAAGCGGAGGACGTCACGGGCCCCTACGACGTGATCGTCCGTGCGGAGGCGGAGACCGTGGACGACCTCGGCAAGCTGGTCGTCGCACGGATCCAGTCGGTCGAGGGCATCACCCGCACGCTCACCTGCCCGGTCGTGCACCTCTAAGGGCGCTCGGCGCCCTCGTGCAGCTCCGGCACGTCGACGCGCTTGGCTCGCTCCGCCTCGAACCGTTCGACCGCCAGGTCAAGGAGCTTCGTGACGAGGTCGGGGTACGACAGACCGCTCGCCTCCCAGAGCTTCGGGTACATCGAGATCGACGTGAACCCAGGGATCGTGTTGATCTCGTTCAGCCAGACCCGGTCGTCTTGCACGAAGCAGTCGACGCGCGCCATGCCGGCGCACGCGATCGTCGTGAACGCGGCGACGGCCAGCTGCTGCACGCGCGACGCGAGCGCGGGGTCGAGGGGCGCGGGGATCACGAGCCGCGCGCCGTGCTCGTCGAGGTACTTCGCCTCGTAGTCGTAGAACGCGTGCCCCTCCGGAACGATCTCGCCGCACACCGACGCGACCGGGTCGTCGTTGCCGAGCACCGCGCACTCGATCTCGCGGACCGGTTCGATCCCTTGCTCGATCACGATCTTGCGCTCGAACCGGAAGGCGTTCGCGATCGCTGCGGGGAGCTCAGCCGCCTCCGAGACCTTGGTGATGCCGACCGATGAACCGAGCGACGCGGGCTTCGTGAACAACGGGAGCCCGAGGGCGCTCGCGCGCGCGAGGACGCCCTCCCGATCGTCGCCCCATCCCGGTTCCCCGACGACGAGGTACGGCACGACGGGCAACCCCGCGGCGGCCCACAGCGCCTTCTGCATCGCCTTGTCCATCCCGAGCGCGCTGCCGAGCACGCCGGCGCCGACGTAGGGCACACCCGCCACTTCGAGCAGCCCTTGGATCGCGCCGTCCTCACCTCGCGGGCCGTGCAGCACCGGGAAGACCACGTCGACCGCCGACCGTGATCCATCGGCGAGGACGAGCGCCGGCGTGCCGTCGTCGCCCGCCAACCGGGCGAGCGCAGCCGTGTCGGCGACGACCTCGGGCATCCGGCCGGTCTCGGACGGCAACGCCGGCGGCCCGGGCAGGACGAACCACCGCCCGTCCCGCGCGATGCCGATCGGCACGACCTCGACGTCGTCGCCCTCGAGCGCGTCGATCACCGACCGGGCGGACAGGCAGCTGATCTCGTGCTCGGAAGACCGCCCGCCGAACAGCACCACCACGCGGCGTCGCGTCATCGCGGCGAGCCTACCGGCTGGCCCACTCGGGTGGATACGCCGCGCGGAGCGTCTCGACCTCGGCCGTCAGCATGGCCATCAACTCGTCGGTGAGCCCGCGAACGGCGTCGTGGTCGTCGACCGACGCGCCGCGAGCGGCCACGTCGAACGGGTCGCCGACCCGCACCCGGATCGGGCGGCGCGGCCGGAGCGACCCGGGGCCGGATTTCTGCCACACCGGGGCCGATCCCCAGCTGACCATCGGCAGGATCGGGACGCCGGCTGCCAACGCGAGGCGAACCGTCCCGGTCTTGCCCTCCATCGGCAGGCCGTCGGACCGACGCGTCACCGTTCCCTCCGGATAGACGACCACGACCTGGTTCGCGCGGAGCGCGGCCTCGGCGTTGCGGAGCGGGCTCTGATCGCCGGTCCCCCGCGCCACCGGGATCTGCCGCGTGCCCCGCATCGCCCACCGGATCCCGAACGCGCGGAACAGATCGTCCTTGGCGAGGAACCGCGGCCGCCGCTTCGCGCGCACGACGCCGTAGGCGTTCACGAGCGGGTCGAGGTAGGACGCGTGGTTGCAGGCGATCAACACCGGGCCGGTCGGGGGGATCTCCTCGAGCCGTTCGAAGCGCCAATCGAACCACGCGCGCAGGAACGGGAACACCGTCCAGCGGATGCCCGCGTACCAGGGCTCGAACGGTTCAGCCAGCGTCGGGCTCCTCATCGGGACCGAACCGGCGGAGCGCCGCCCAGGCGAGCGGCAGGGCGCCCGCGGCGATCAGCAGCTTGATCGTGTCGCCGATCACGAACGGGTACAGGCCGAAGGTCAGCGCCGTCTGCACGTCGACGCCGAGCGCGTGCATGAGCCACGGGATCCCGCAGGCGTAGATCACGAGCTCCCCGAAGAACATCGCGCTCACCGACGAGCGGAACGACCGGTCCCATCCCTGCTGCGACAACCAGCCGACGAGCGCCGCCGCGAGCAGGAACCCCCAGAGGTACCCGGCCGACGCGAAGGCGGCGCCCAGGACATGGATGCCGGTGTCATGGCCGCCCTCGACGTTGCGCGCGAGCACCGGGAGCCCCACGACGGCCGCCGCGAGGTACAGGGCGACCGTCGCCGCGCCGAGCGCAGAACCGTAGGCGGCCCCGACGAGCAGCACGCCGAGCGTCTGCCCGGTGATCGGCACCGGCGTGAACGGCAGGTAGATCGTGAACTGCGCGAGCCCGGCGATCAGCACGGCCCCGACCACGGCGCACCCCACCTGGAACGCGAGCCGCGAGCGGCCCCGTCCGGCGGTCGGTGCGAACCGCAGCGCCAGCGTCGTCATCAGGTCCCCTCCCGGTCGGAAGCCCGAGAGGCTATCGCATCGTGTGGGCTAGGCTTGCTCCGTGCGCGCGATCGTCTTGCCGGTCAAATCGCTCGACGACTCGAAGGCCCGGCTCGCCCCAGTGCTCGGCCCGGTGGAGCGGGCCGCGCTCACGCTGGCGATGCTCGAGGACGTGCTCGACGCGGCCCTCGCGGTGCCCGGATGGGAAACGTGGGTCCTGTCCCCCGACGAGAGCGTGCTCGAGGTCGCGGCGAGCCGCGGCGCCGTCCCGATCGTCGAAGAGGAGCCGCCGCTCGGCCACGCCATCCGCCAGGCCGAGGCCGAGGCTGAAGGCCGCGGTGCCGATGCCCTCGCGGTGCTCCTGCCCGACACGCCGCTGGTGACGACCGCCGTGCTGACACGCGCGGTCCACACGCTCGGGCCCGTCGTGATCGCCCCGGCGGCCGACGAGCGAGGGACGAACCTGCTCCTGCGCCGCCCGCCGCAGGCGATCGTCGCGCGGTTCGGACCCGACTCCTTCCGCCGCCATGTAGAGGCGGCAGCCGAGGCCGATCTGCCGATCGCCGTCTGCGAGCGACCGGAGCTGGCGTTCGACCTCGACGCGCCGGACGATATCCTCACCGTGCTCCGGAGTCCGCGGCCGACGCGCACGCGCGCCGTGCTACAGGACCTGGGAGCTGACGGACGGCTCGACGCCCGCGCCAGCGGGACGTGAAGCGACCAGACGAGCCAAGGAAACGAGGAGGCGCCGGTGCAGGGAACGGTCAAGACCTATGACACGGATTCACGCACGGGGTCGCTGCTGACCGACGACCGGGCCGAGATCGCGATCGACGAGCGTTCGTTCGGCGATCCCCCGGCGCGGTTCCTGCGGATCGGGCAGCGAGTGCGGTTCGAGGTCGAGACCGCTGCGGAGGGCACGGTCGCACGCGACCTGCACCTCGTGACGTTCTGAGGGAAGCGGCGCTCGCTACGCGGAGCTGAGGACCTGCCCGCGGAACTCTTTGCCCGCGGTGAACGAGGGAAGGTCGCGTGCCGGCACGACGATCGGCACGTCGGGCTTGCGGGGGTTGCGAGCGATCCGTTCGTTGCGATGCTTCCGCTCGAAGGTGCCGAAGTCCGCGAGCGTGACGCGTTCCCCCTCGACCACGGTCTCGCGGATCACATCGATCGACGCGTCAACGACGCGTGCGACCTCGGCTTTCGAGACCCCGGTGCGCTTCGCGACCTCTGCGACCAACCCGCCCTTGTTCATGGCGTACCCTCCGCTTCCCCTCGGCGCTCCCTCGGAAACCGTTGCCACGCTACCTCTCCCCGGCGAGCAAGGTCAAACCGCTCCCGACGCGGTTCGGCTTCGTTGTTAGCATGCGGGGACGTCACGATGGCCCGTGGTGTAACGGCAGCACGACTGACTCTGGATCAGTTAGTCTTGGTTCGAATCCAGGCGGGCCAGCTTCTCGACCCATGTCGCGTGTATGCGCGCGCTCATCCCCCGTTGTCGTAGCCCGGGTATTGCTTCAACACCAGCGGCGGCCGCGGTGGCCCGTGGAAGTCGAACGCGTTGTCGAGCAGATGCAGCTGCGCCGCCGTTTCGCGGACCGTCGGGCGCGAGTCGGGCCATCCGTCCGTCAACGGGTTCAAGCGCTCGTGACCGAGGAACCGATCCTCGACGATCCGCAGGAACGCGTCGAAGCTGAGCGTCTGGTGGTCGATGTAGCCGGGCTTGGCCCACGGGCTCACCATGAACGCCGGCACACGGAAGCCGTATCCGTTCTGATCGACCACCGGCGGCGGCACGTGATCGTAGAAGCCGCCCCAGTCATCCCACGTCACGAAGATCGCCGTGTGCAACCACTGGTCGCGCGGACCGTTCTCCACCGCGTTGATCAACCCCGTGACGTAGGCCTGGCCCTTCGAGATGTCATCAGGCGGATGGTCGCCGGCGTCCTTCACCGGCACGATCCATGACACCGACGGCAGGTTGCCCTGTTTCGCCATCGCGTAGAAGTCGGTGTTCGGCCGGATGTTGGCGAACTGACCGGTCGCCTGGGTCGCGAGGAATCCGGGCAGCGGGTTCTGCACGTCGGCGGTCACCGGCCCGGTGAGGCCGCCGCACGGCGGCGTGACGCACGACCCGGAACCCACGAAGTACCCCCAGCTCACGCCTTCCTTGTAGAGGAGCCACGTGATCGGGGCCCAGATGTAGGGCCGCGGATACTTGTCGGCTTGGTCGGCCCGCCAGGTCGCGCCCTCCCACTGGTTGTCGTACGCCGACGCCGGATGGAACACGAGCTCCGATCTGCACGACATCGCGTCGTGGAGGTCAGGGCACCACGCGGACCAACCGGAGATCAGGAACAGGTGCGAGGGCAGGGTCCACGAGTCGACCGGCGCGAACATGTGGTCGAACAGCGTGTAGTGGTCGGCGTAGTTCCAATAGTTGGGGATCTCGCGGCGGGTCTTGAAGCCCATGATGTCTGGCTGGCCCTGCGGCCCCGGCGTCGCCTCGGGACACGGCGGCGTCGTCGGATGCAGCATGCACCCGTTCTTGTAGATGTCGAGCGCCTTGATGAACCCGTCCATCTTGCCGTTGTTGTAGTCCGTCACCGAGGCCTTGTGCCCGTGCGGCCCCCCCTGATCGATGTAGTTGGTGTCGTGGTACGGGTAGGCACACCCACCGCCCGGCACCGGCTGACACACGGTCGGCTTGCCGTTCTTCATCGGGATGCCGTCGGCACCGGGGTAGGTCCCGAAGTACTCGTCGAACGAGCGGTTCTCCATCACGATGAACACGAGGTGGTTGATGTTGTCGATGCCTTTCGACGGGTCGATCGGCGCGCTGTCATCGGCGGGCGGTTGGTGCTTCGGCGGGTTGGTCAGCGGCTGCAGATCGACGCCCTTCGGCGCGACGGACGGGTCGGGGGTCAACGCGCCGTTCGGCCACGTCGGCACCTCGTCCGCCGCCGGTTGAGCCGACGTCGGCGGCGGTGTCGTGTCGCCGGCCGTCGTGTCCGTCGCGGGTGAACCCGTCGTACAGGCGACCGCGATCACGCCGACCAGCACGAGGAGGGGGACGATCCGGCTCCGGATCCGGCCGAGACGATGGGGAAGCATGCCGGCGACCGGTCAGGGACCTGGCGTCGAGCCCGAGACGGGTGTCCCGGTAGTGGGCACGAGCGTGACGTTCGGGTCCCCGCTCGGGTTGGGGTCCAGGATCATCGGCGGGATCGGCTGCTGCGTGAAGTCGAACTCCTGGCGTAAGTCACCGAGGATCGGGATGTTCTCTCGCGTCGTGGTCCGCGGATCCGGCCATCCCATGTTCTGCCCATTGAGGCGCTGGCCGTTCAGGAAGCGATCCTCGATCAACTTCAGGTACGCGTCGAACGACAGGGTCTGGTCGTCGATGTTGAGGTCGCGATCAGCCCACGGGCTGATCATGATCCCCGGCACGCGGAACCCGAAGCCCGCGTTGTCGACGACCGGTGGCTTGACGTGGTCGTAGAAGCCGCCCCAGTCATCCCACGTGATGAAGATCGCCGTGTGGTTCCACTGCTGCTTGGGTCCCTGCATGACCGCGTTCGCGACCTGCGTCACCCAGGCCTGTCCCTCGTTCACCGGGTGCGTGGGATGTTCGCTGTTCTCGCGGAAGGGCACGATCCAGGACACGGCGGGCAACGTGCCGGACGCCGCGCGTTGGAAGAAGTCGGGGTACGTGCGGATGTTCGACTCCTGGCCGGTGTAAGGGATCGTTCGGAAGGCGGCGATCGGCATGAACGCCCCCGGCGTGTCGTTGGGGCCGGGATCGGTCGGGCACGGCTTCTGCAGGCACGTGTCCGGACCGACGTAGTAGGCCCAGTCGACGTTGTACTTGTGCATCAGCCAGGTGATGTCCGCCCATCGATACGGCATCTTGTTCTGGGGCAGGATCGGCGGCCCGCCCCACAGAGGCGGGTTCCCGTTGTTGGCGACGCAGCTGCTCGCGTCGGGGTCCGGCGTCGTCAGGTCCGTACACGTCGCGGCCCACCCCGACGTCAGGAACAGGTGGGAGGGCAGCGTCCAGGAGTCCGTCGGCGCGAACATTCGATCCTGCAGCATGTAGCGGCTCGCGTAGGACCAGTAGTTCGGGATCTCCTGCGCGGTGTGATACCCCATCACGTCGGGCGCACCGCCCTGCGAATCGGCGAGCGCGCGGCTGCACTCCGCGCTCATGAACTCGGGGGTGCACGCCCGTAGGCGGTCGAGCGCGGTGATCCACCCGTCCATCTTTCCATTGTCGTAGTCATGTTCGGCGGCCCACACGCTGTGCGGGCCGCCGACGTCGTACACGCCGGTGTCGTGGAACGGCGGCCAGCAGGTGCCCGAGTGGTCGGGCACGCACGTGGAGAACGATCCGTCGGGGTTCCGCGGGAGCCCGTCGGCCCCTGGGAACGTTCCGAAATAGCTGTCGAACGACCGGTTCTCCTGCACGACAAAGATGAGATGGTTGATGTTGTTGAACCCGAGCGACGGATCGATCGGCTTCGAGTCGTCGCGCGAGATCGAGACGGCGACGGACCCGGTCGTCCCGCTACCGGTTGCGCTCGGATCGCTCGCGGACGGCGATGCCTCGGTCGACTTTCCGGTCTGACACGCGAGGGCTCCGCCGGAGAAGAGCGCCACCCCTATGAGCACCAAGACCGCGCGCTTCACCCGGAGCGGCGATGTCATGGGCCCGGATGCTAACAGCCGGGTAGACGCGGTCCGTGACCGCGACGAGCGGACAGTTACGATTGCCAAGCCATCTTCACGACGTGGAAGGAGACGATGTGCGCAACGCTCCCTCGATCCCGGTGACCTTGATCCCCGGCGACGGAATCGGTCCCGAGGTCGTCACCGCCGCCCGCCGGATCATCGAGGCGACCGGCGCGCCGATCGAATGGGACGAGCATCGCGCGGGCGCGGACGTTTTCCGGGAGGGGCTGCCAAGCGGGGTACCGGACGACACGATCGCGTCGATCACCGAGACCCGGGTCGCGCTGAAGGGCCCGCTCGAGACGCCCGTCGGCTTCGGCGAGAAGTCGGCGAACGTGACGCTCCGCAAGCTCTTCGAGACCTATGCGAACGTCCGCCCGGTCCGCGAGATGCCCGGCGTGAGGACGCCGTATTCCGGGCGCGGGGTCGATCTGGTCGTCGTCCGTGAGAACGTCGAGGACCTCTACGCCGGCATCGAGTACATGCAGACGCCCGGCGTCGCACAGGCCCTCAAGCTGATCAGCGCCAAGGGTTCGGAGAAGATCGCACGCTTCGCCTTCGCGTACGCCCGCTCCGAGGGCCGGACCAAGGTCGCCTGTGCGACGAAGGCCAACATCATGAAGTTCTCCGAAGGCGAGATGAAGCGCGCCTTCGAGAAGGTCGCGCCCGACTACCCCGACATCGAGTCGTGGCACGTCATCGTCGACAACGCCGCCCACCAGCTCGTCAAGCGGCCCGAGCAGTTCGAGGTGCTCGTCACCACGAACATGAACGGCGACATCCTGTCCGACCTGACGAGCGCCCTGATCGGCGGCCTCGGGTTCGCGCCGAGCGCGAACATCGGCAGCGAGGTCGCGATCTTCGAGGCGGTACACGGGTCGGCGCCGAAGTACGCCGGCAAGGACGTGATCAACCCGACCGCGATGATCCTGTCAGGCGTGTTGATGCTCCGCTACCTCGGGCTGTTCGACGAGGCGGCCTCGATCGAGCACGCGGTGTTCGTGACGCTGGAGTCGGGTGTCCTGACGGGCGACGTCGTCGGCTACGACCGCGGCACCCCGACCACCGCGTACACCGACGCGATCATCGAGAACCTCGGCAAGCACACCGAGAACTGGACGATCCGCGAGACGACGCCGATCGAGCTTCCCCAGCTCGACCCCGCGCCCGACTACGTGCGGCCGCGGGAGCGCGCGGTCGTCGGGCTCGACGTCTTCGTCGAGTCGCCCCTGCCGGCGGCGGAGCTGGGCGCCTCGCTGATGGAGCTCACGCAGGACACGAAGCTGTCTTTGAAGATGATCAGCTCGCGCGGCACCAAGGTGTTCCCGCCGACGGGCGCCTTCACCGAGACCGGCGACCATTTCCGCTGCCGGTTCATCATCAAGCAGGACCCGGGCAACCTGCCCGACGGAGACGTCCACGAGCTGCTCCAGCGGATCTCGTCGGCCCACCGCTGGATGCACATCGAGAAGCTGCAGGAGTTCGACGGGGAGCTCGGGTTCACCCGAGACCAAGGCGAGAACTGAGCGTTATCCGCTCGGTGCGGTCGTGATCACCTTGGTAGGCGGCGGTGGCTCGTGGGGCGTGGTGCCCGTCTCCGGAACCTCCCACACGGTCACGCCGCCGACGTCGGTGCCGTCGACGCCGAGCACGTCCTTCATCAGGTCGACGATCTCCGGCGGGACCGGGTTCTCCGCGACCACTTCCTTGACCTGCCGTTCGTCGATGAAGAATCGCACCGCGTTCGGCCCGGGGAGGTACTTCCCGGGCTCGGTCAAGATCATCCCGAGACCAGCCATCTCGTGGCCGATCGGGTGGATCGGGCCGATGTAGGCGCGCCCGAGCGAGAAGTCGAAGTCCGTGGCTGTCTGCCAGTCCATATCGCTCCCGAGCTGATACGGCATCGTGAGGACCACGTCGCCGGGCTCGATGTACTGCGTGTACGTCCCGTCGGAGAAGAAGGTCGGAACCACCTGGGTGCCGTGGTACGTCGGCTCGAGGGCGAGGTTGGTCGAAAGCGCGACGATCCCGACCGCCGCGATCGCGTACCTCGTCCAGGCCCAGCGTCCCGACGCGGCCGCGACCCAGATCGCAGTGAGGATCGCCAGGGACATGAACATGTAGAGCGGGAACCGATCGGGCGTTGCGTGCTGGATCAGCGGCGTCTCGAACAACCACTTGCCCGGGAGCGCGCCGATCGACCTGCCGGCGATGTGCAGCGTCGGGCCCATCGCAAGCATGGCAACCAACAGGGTGAACCCGGTCAGCAGCCAGGCCCACCACTGCCGCCAGAACTGAACCGTGAACCAGACGAGCACGACGAGGAGCAGCACCCCGACGTAGCCGGTGTCGTTCTGCGGCAGGACGGGGAACTTCTCGCTGAGCGACAGGAACCGCTGGCCGCCGAACCGCCCGTACTGCGACGGCACGATGTAGCTCAAGAGGTCCATCGAGTTGATGTCCGGCGCGCGGATCGCGTGGTCGGGCGGTGGGTCGTACTGCAGCCGTCGGAGGATCGGCAGCACGAGCAGGCCGCAGATCGCATAGGACGCCGCGAGGAGCGGGATCGTCCACAGCAGCCGCTTCTTCACCACCACGGGCGCGACGATCAGCGCGCCGAGGTAGGCGAACCCCCCGAACAACGTCAACGTCGCGAAGACCTCGGTGGAGGTCGAGAACTGCCCCGCCAGAACGAGCGCCAATAAGAGGACGAATGCGATGCGGCCGATCGAGCTCTCGACCCGGCGGATCACGAGGTAGACCGCCAGCGGGATGAAGAAGATCAGCACGAGGTTGAGCTGCGCCCGCATGTGCTGGTTCACGTACGTGGAGAACCCGAACAGGAACCCGCCGATGATCGCCGGCCAGAACCTGTGCGTGAGCCGGATGCAGACGAGGTACGCGGCCCATGCGGCGAGCGCCGGCGCGAGGATCATCAAGACGTTGACGGAGAACAGGCCCCCCAACGCGGCGGTGACCGGCTCGAACAGCAGTGCGGGACCCGGCAGCGTCGTGACCCACGCGAGGTGGACCCCGCTTGGCGCCCAGATCGTGTTCGTGAACAATGGATCCGAGCCCGTGCTGATCGCGTGATGCATCCAGTTGAACGACCACTCGTACAGGCTCGTGTCGGGCAGGCACGAGCCCACGCAGCGGTTCCCCAGATCGCCGATGACGGGGAGCGCGAAGACCAGGATCGAGCTGCCCAGATACAGGAGGAACGCGAAGAGACCGCGCATGCGCGGGCCGCGGGTCCGGAACCATCGGACGACCCGCGTGAGCCCGCCCGATCGGTCGCTCTCGATGACCTCGGACGGGGCTTCGGGGTCGGAGATCGCGCTGCTCGCGCTGAACATGGCGGCCCAGGATACCTGGGGCGCGGACCGGAACCCCAGGTGAGGCGGTTGCTACACTCCCCCTCGGTCCGGCCCTCGCGCGCCGGCCTCAACGTGTCCGGTCCCATCGTCTAGAGGCCTAGGACACCACCCTCTCAAGGTGGAGACACGGGTTCGAATCCCGTTGGGACTACGTCTCGTTCGCCGTCGGCCGCAGCCGAGTCGCCATGGATCTCCGGAGTGGCGAAAAAGGCCCCGGTCGTGATTCCATATCGATGCACCGCGGTTCCCTGGCTCAGCCTGATCGGTCCTTCAGTAGCGTTTCTTGCGCCGCCTCAAGCCAGATGCGGCTCGGACCGTTTGCGGCGGCATCGGCCAGGGGACCATGAACACCATCCGGGGAGGCGCTTCTTCAGGGAAGCAGCAGAAGGTGAGGGTCCCATGAGGATCGACTGGTGGTTCGTGTTCATGTTCTTGCCGTGCTGC
>Ga0207708_10002820_pt1 | contig 12770 bp, 7 predicted proteins | sample KBSK5101metaG_FD_184340 | JGI IMG/M metagenome (GOLD analysis project Ga0207708, IMG submission 184340) | Corn, switchgrass and miscanthus rhizosphere microbial communities from Kellogg Biological Station, Michigan, USA - KBS K5-10-1 metaG... | ecosystem: Host-associated > Plants > Roots >...
CAGGATCTTGCCAAGCGTTATCCGCCGGCGCTGGATAAGGATAACGAGCGAAAAATTTCGCAAAAGCGGCTGACGAGCATATTGGAGGACACATTCAGCCGCGCGATCGATTTCAAGCGCCAGCACAAGCTGGGCGTCTACAAAAAAGCGCGGCTCGGCAACACGTTCCGCTGGGAATTGCAGGAGATGGGTTACAGCGAGAAATTCGTCGAAGTCGCCACCGAAGGGCTGATCGTTTACATCACCAGGAAGTAAGCCGACCAGGCGTGGGCGCACCGCCGGCAACGCGCATCGCGGCTGTGCCGGCTACTTCACTAGAATCGACTGGCCGGATTCCAATGTCACGAACGCGATCCCGTTCGCGTCGCAATACGCTTCCCAAGCTTTGCATGCGCCGGGAAAAAGCCGCGAGCCATAATCGTCGCAAATGATTACGCCGCCGCTGGTCAAGCGGGGGTAAAAATATTCAAGACAGGCCAGGGTCAGCTCGTGCAAATCGACGTCTATGTGCACAAACGCCCACTTGGTTTCGGGCAGCCGTGACAGAACATCCGGAATAAAGCCGCGTTCGAAACGTACGCCGGGAAAGTCGCGGAAAGCGGCGCTGACCTGCTCGAGGGAAACGGCGGCGTCGCCTTCGTTGAATGCTGGCGCGTTGCGTATATCGGTGCCGACCTCATCGGGATAAAGTCCTCCGCGCGTGGTTTCGGGAATCCCGCGAAGCTGTCGACCAGGTAAAACCCCGTCCCATCGAACCCGCGCGCCAAACCCGCCGCGGCCCGGCAGGCAAAGCGCTAAGACCCTGAAACACCCCACATTCCACCCTGGCGCCAGCCAGTTCCAGCGTGTGCAGAAAATAGCGCGCAAGATTCGCTGCGCCCTGGACGCGCGCGAGCTTTTTCCAGGGCGACACCGCCGTCCCGGTCTCGCGCATGCAGGCATCGTATAACTCCAACAGTTTGCGTCCGGCAATCGTCGTCTCACGAACAGGATCCGGCTGTGCAGATCGAGCGGGGCGCGCTCGTGGCGGCGTTTGAGTTCGTGCAGGTCTTCGATCGGAAAACTGACCTCCGACGGCGCAGTGTCCAGGGCCTGCCGGTTGGGCCGAATCAGCGAACTAAAGAGCTGGCGCAGCATGGTATGGAGTTATGAGAGTCGCGCACAGAAACGCTCGATATGGCGGAAAAATGCGGGGGACAGTCGGCTGGACGCTGCAAGGCGGTGGTCCCCGCTGGCACGGCGGATGCCGGCAGAGAATTCGCGCAGACGTCTCAAGTTATGCCGCTGGCGGCGGCACGTAACCGGGCACCTGCGCAAGATCCACGTCATCGATTTGGTGCTTATCCATGCATTTCTCGGCGTACTTGAGATAGACTTTTTGCCACATGAAGACATCGAACAAGTCGGGATCGATATGCCCGCCGAGCTTGAATTTGCCCAGTATCGATAGCGATTCCGACAGCGTCTTGCCTTTTTTGTAGGGCCGGTCCTTGGCGGTGAGCGCCTCGAATATGTCGGCAATCCCCATGCAGCGGGCCTGCACCGACATCTGGTCGCGCGTCAGGCCGCGCGGGTAACCCTTGCCGTCCATGCGCTCGTGGTGGCCGCCCGCGTACTCTGGGACGTTTTTTAGGTGCTTGGGCCACGGCAGGGCTTCGAGCATCTGGATGGTCACGTCAATGTGATGGTTGATGATCTGGCGCTCCGCGGCGGTCAACGTGCCGGCCCGTATCGTCAAATTTTCGGCTTCGTCCGCCGTGAGGAATTCGGTTTCATTTCCCGCCATGTCGATCCATTTGTACTTGGCCGAAATCTGCTTGACCCGCTCCAGGTCCTCGGGCCGCATGGCCTCGCCGCCTATGTTGGCATAGCGCAGGAACTCGCGATCTTCCTCGATCCGGCGCAATTGCAGCTGCAATTCGCGCGCTGCGGCCTGCGTGGCGGCCGCGTCGTTTTTTCCCTGCGCTTCGAGCCGCGCCTTGAGCGCCGCTATTTCGGCATCGCGCTTGATCACCTCGAAACGAGTGTCGACCAGGTTGATGCGATCGAATATCGTGTGCAGCTTGGTTGCTTTGTCGACCACGTGCACGGGAGTCGTCACCTTGCCGCAATCGTGCAGCAATCCCGCTATTTTCAATTCGTAGCGATCCTTGTCGTTCATGTTGAAGTTCTTCAGCGGACCGACCGTGCAGTTGTTGACCGCCTCCGCCAGCATCATCGTCAGGGCCGGCACGCGCGCGCAATGGCCGGCCGTATACGGCGACTTGTCGTCGATCGCCGCGTTGATGAGGTTGATGAACGACTCGAACAGGTTTTCGAGATGGTTGATCAGCAGCCGGTTGGTCAGCGCGATCGCCGCCTGCGAGGCGAGCGATTCGGCGAGCTGCTGGTCTTCCGAGGAGAACGGGCAAACCTCGCCGCCGGCGCGACTCTTAGCGTTCAGGAGTTGCAGCACCCCGATGATTTCGTTTTCGTGGTTCTTCATCGGCACGGTAAGAAACGACTGCGAGCGATAGCCGGTTTGCTTGTCGAAATTCTTGGTCCCGGAGAAGTCGAACCCCTTCTCGATGTACGCATCCGCGATATTCACCGAGGTATCGTGATGAAAAGCGTACGCGGCGACCATGGTGTTTACCGGCTTGCCGGCGGCGTCGAACAACTGGATCGGCGGAAACGAAATCTCCGCGCCGGTGGTGCCGCCCATGGCGATTTTCAGGGTGTCGTTGCGCATGATCTCGAACTTGAGCGTGCGCTCCTCCATCACGCGATACAGCGTCCCGCCGTCGGCATTGGTGATGTTTTTCGCCGCCAGCAGGATCGCCTCCAGCAGGCGGTTGATGTCGGTTTCCTTCGACAGCGCCACCCCGACCTGATTGAGCTGCTCGAGGCGCTCAAACAGATTGGCTGAATCCGGCCGGCGCTGCAGCTGGTTCATCGGCGGCGGGCCTACTTGATGCAGACTGCGCGCACTTGCGCCATATCGGTGACCCCGCCCAGGACCTTTTCAATGCCGTCCTGCTTCAAGGTGCGCATGCCTTCCTCGAGCGCCGTCGCGAGCATCTCGGACACGCGCGCGTGCTCCTGAATATTCTTCTTCACCGCGTCGGTGCCGATCAGCAGTTCGTGCAGGCCGACCCGCCCCTTGTAGCCGGTGCCGCCGCAGGTATCGCAGCCGGTCGGCGTATTGAGCATGATCTCGCCTTTCTCGTTGCCGAACTCCTTCACCCACTCCTGCATGACCTTTTCGCGCGCGCCTTTCAGGTCTTTTTGCCACGACGCCGTGTTCAGCATTTCGGTCGAATACTCTTCCATCAGCAGGCGCAATTCGTCCGCCGTCGCCGCATGGGGCTTCTTGCATTTTCCGCACAGCCGCTTGGCGAGGCGCTGCGCCAGAATTCCGAGCAGCGCGTCGGCGAAGTTGAACGGGTCCATGCCCATGTCGAGCAGACGGATGATCGATTCCGGCGCGGAATTGGTATGCAGCGTGGCGAACACCAGGTGGCCCGTCAGCGAGGCTTCGATGCCCGTGCCGACCGTTTCCTTGTCGCGCATCTCGCCGACCATGATGATGTCCGGGTCGGCGCGCAAAAACGCTTTCATCGCGATCGCAAACGTGAGTCCCGCCTTGGGATTCATCTGCACCTGGCGCAGGCCGCGCTGGGTAATTTCGACCGGGTCCTCCGCCGTCCAGATCTTGGTTTCCGGCGTGTTGAGGTAGCCGAGTACTGAATGCAGCGTCGTCGTCTTGCCCGAGCCGGTCGGGCCACAGACGAAAAAAAGGCCGTACGGCTTTTCGATTGCGTCCTTGCACTGCTTCAGGTTGTACTTGGAAAGCCCCAGCTTATCGAGCGGTATCGGTTCGCCGGCGGCGAGGATACGCATCACGATGTCTTCGACGCCGCCCTGGGATGGAATCGTGGCAACGCGAAGCTCGATGTCGAGCGGGCCGAACTTCTTGAACTTGATCTTGCCGTCCTGCGGCTTGCGCCGCTCGGATATATCGAGGTCGCACATGATCTTGAGGCGCGCGGCGATCGCATTGCGATAGGCGGCCGGCACCGAGATATAATTCGTCAGCGAGCCGTCTTTGCGGAAGCGCACCTCCGTCTTGCCCTTGCCGGGATAAGGCTCGATGTGAATGTCCGACGCACCCTGCTTGTAGGCGTCGACGATGATCTTGTTGACGAGCTTGACGACTTCGTTGTCCGAGGCCGCCGAGGCGACGTCCTCGTTGGCGTCCTCCATTGAGTCACCGTCCTCGAGCCCCGACAGCAGGTCGCCGATATCGGTGCCGTCGTCGACGTTGCCGACGCCCGCCGAAGCGCCGCCGGCGCCGAAGAACAAATCCAGCGTTGCGGAAAATTCGCGCGCGCAGCAGACGCGGTAAATGATTTTGCTTTTCGGATAGACGTTGTTTACGACCTTGGACCCGCGGATTTTTTCCGGGTCCGTCGTCAATATCATGATCCCGTCCTTCGATTCGTCGACCGGGATCCACAGGCTGCTTTCGACGAATTCACGGCTCATGTTCTTCATAAGGTCCATCGGCTTGACCCGATCGGCCTTGTGCGGCTCGTACGGGACGTCGAAGTACGCTGCGAGGGCCTCGCCGATCGCGCTTAACTTGACCTGGAACTCGTCGATCAACACCGTCTCGATGTCGAGGTTCTTGCGCCGCGCCGAGCGGGTCGCGAGTTCGAGTTCCTCCGCGGAGATTACGGCATTGGAAACCAGGTGATCGTACTTGCCCTTGAGGCCCGCTACCGGCTTCTGCCGCTGGCGCGCGGCGATCGCGAGCGTTTCCGCGACGTGGGCCGCGCCTTCCTCCATGACCGGCGGGAACGGCTGCCCGCTCTTGGAGTTGATAAGCTGGATGACGCCGATCAAGTCCTTGCTTTGCGAGTCCGTGACCGGGACCACCAGCATTTGCTTGGTGCGGTAACCGGTTTTGACGTCGACTTGCTTAAGAAAATTCAGCTGCGGACTGTACGCCTTTAATTCCTTGTCGTCGTAGACGTCGCGAATGTTGATCAACTTCTTATGCACCGCGACAAATCCCGCAATACTTTGCTCCGCGATTGGCAGCTTCAGGTCCTTGAACGAGTTGAGTCCGGTCTTGACCTTGGACACTATCGATGCCTTGTCCTCGCTCACAAGGTAAACGGTCAGGCGGTCGGCATTAAAGAGCCCGCAGATGTCCTGGCTCAGTTCGAGCATGATTTCATCGAGATTGCTGGTCGCATGAATGCGATTGGTGACCGACTGCAGGGACTTGGAAAAGTTGAGCTTCTCCGCGAGATTGTCCTGCGCAACGGGTTTGTTTTCGAGTACGCTGCTCATGGCGGATTAATCCCTCATCTAACGCTCACACCAAATTCAAGCGGGGCCTCCGACCGACCGGCCCCGCGCTCATAATTCGAATATCTGGTTGTTTTCGAGCATGCGCGGGTTGTATTTACCCGCGCATTCCGCGATCTCCTGCATCGTCACTTCGACTTCGCCGGGCTTCAGATGCGTAATGTAGATTTCCGCCTTGCGCTTGAACTTGGCCAGCTCGTCTGCGAGCATGCTTGGGCACAAATGTTTGGATGCGATTGCGAGTTCGCGCTCCCGGTTGCAGAATGCGGTTTCGATGATCAGGTAACGCAGGTTCTCGATTTTGTTCACTTCCGCCCACAACGGGTCGTTGGTCGTGGTGTCCCCGGTGAAGACGAGGCTGGCGCGCCCCGAGTCGAGGCGATAGCCGATCGCGGGCACCACGTGATTGGCGGGCAGCGGGGTCAGCTTGCGGCCGTTGATCTCGACCGTTTTCCCGAGCACCACAGCTTCGTAACGCAAAAACGGTTTCTGCGCGTCCGGGATCTGCGTGAAATCGGGCCACAGCTTCCAGTTGAACAGATGCTGGCGCAGGATTTCGAGCGTCGGCTCGATCGCGTGCACGGTGATTGGCTTGTCGCGCATCCAGCCGACTGAATCGACCATGAAAGGAATCGACGTCACATGATCGAGATGCGAGTGCGTAAGAAACACATGATCGATGCGGGATAACTCGTCGATGCTCAAATCGCCTACGCCGGTGCCGGCGTCGATCAGCACGTCGTGATCCAATAGCATCGACGTGGTGCGCAAGTCGCCGCCGATCCCGCCGCTGCAGCCGAGTATCCTGAGTTTCATCGATGCCATGTTTATTTCGACTTGAACGTGTACGCACCGTCCCAGCCTTTGCCGGGCGAATTCGCGCGCAAGTATGAAATCCTTTCCACGAATATCTGACTGTAAAGCAGATTGCCCGGCACCTGCTTCTGCAGATTAAAGAGCTGCAGTTCGGCCTGGTCCCAGTCCTGCGCGCGATAGAGCCGCAAAAACTGCGTGTACAGCTTGATTTCCTCGAGCCGAGGCTTGTCAACCTTCCCCTGCATGCCAAACGGCTCGAATATGGCCACCGCCTCGTCCTTGCCCTTGACTCGCACGCGGTCAAGCTCGCGGAACACGACGTCCGGCACCGCGTTCTTGGTGCCCTCGCCGACTATGATATCAGCGCCATACTCCTTTGTGATGCCCTCCAGCCGCGACGCGAGATTTACCGCGTCGCCCATCACGGTATAGGCGGTGCGCAGCTTCGAACCCATGTTGCCGACGCTCATCCGGCCGGTATTGAGGCCGACGCCGATGCGGATCTCGGGCCAGCCGCGCGACTGGAATTCGGGCTTCAGTTTCTGCAGTATTTCATGCATTTCCAGGCCGGCCAGGATGCCGTTGCGCGCGTGCGCCGGGTCCGCAAGCGGGGCACCCCAGAAGGCCATGATGCAGTCACCCATGAATTTGTCGACCGTGCCGCGATGCTTGTAGATGACTTCGGTCAGCGGCGTCAAAAACTCGTTCATGAGCTGCGACAGCTGCTTGGGGTCCAGCCCCTCCGAAATCGTGGTGAACCCGCGCACGTCGGTGAACAACACCGTCATTTCGCGCGATTCGCCTTCCATCGAAAAGCTTTCCGGATTACGCGCCATTTCATCGACCAGCTCCGGCGGCACGTATTGACCGAACAACCCGGTGATCTGCCGCTTGCCGCGGGTTTCGACGAAATAGCCGTACGTCATGTTGAGCGCGAAGAGCAGCGAGATCAGCAGCAATCCCGACGCGAGAGGCAGCACGAGATTGCCGACGTGAAACACCAGCAGATTGGTGAACAGCACGCCGAGCAGCACCGCGACCGTAACCAGCAGCGACTTGAGCGGGTTTAAGAGCGGCAGCAGCAGCGCCATCGCGAGACCCGCGATCAACAGCGAGACAAACTCGGCGCCGACCACGTACGGCGGCTTCTGCTTGATGTTGCGATCGAGCATGCCCGAGATCATATTGGCGTGCACCTCGACGCCTGGATAAACTTCCTGGACGGGAGTTGCGCGCAAGTCGAGCAGTCCCGGCGCAGAGGTGCCGACCAGCACGATCTTGCCCTGCAACGTCGCGGTGTCGACGCGCTCGTTCAGCACGTCGACTGCTGAAATATAGTTGAAGCTGCCGTGCTTGCCGCGATAGGGAATCAGCGAAGTAACCAGTTCATCCACCGGGATGCGCAGCGGCCCCACTTCGAGCCATTCCAATCCCGCGTAATTGCGCGCCCAGATTTTGTCGGGCGGATACCCGGGAAGAATGTTCTGGCCGCCCAATATCATGCGCACGATCGCCAGCGAAAGCGGCTCGTAATACGCCCCGTCGAATTCGGCGAGCATCGGCACCCGGCGCAATATGCCATCGGGATCCGGATCAAGGCTGAAGTGGCCGGCGCTCGCCGCCGCTTTTTGCAGTTCGGCGAGATTGGACGTATAGCCCGGGTACGACGCGAAGTTGATGTTCTTGCCTGCAAACGTTCCAGGCGGTAAGGCCGGCGGCGGCAGCACGCCTTTCTTGCCGCTCTCGCCCACAAAGTGCGTGAAGGCATAGCCCAGCACCACCGGCCGGTTCGCAATGTGCGCGGCGAAAATCTCGTCGTACGCGAGCTGCGGCTGCAGTTGCTTCAGCGTGGCCTGGAATCCAGTCACGTCCTTCAGCTCTTTTTGCGCAAGCTGCTGCAACACTTTCAGGCCCGAGCTCTCGTCGCGCTCGGCAAACACGATGTCGAAGCCGACGATGGCAATTTTGTAATGGTCGAACAGCTTGTCGAGCAGTGTGGCGAGACGATCGCGCGGCCACGGCCACCGGCCCTCGCCGCCCTTCTCTTTTTCAACGAGGCTTTTTTCGTCGATGTCGAGTATGACGATGCGCGGATCTACCGTGCGCGGCATGGTCAACGCGAGGCGCGTGTCGTAGACAATCGCCTCCAGCCGGTCGACCAGCGGCAATCGATAATACTTCGCCGCGTGCCCGAGAAAGGCCAGGAGGAGGATGAGTCCCAGGCCGATCCGAACGATGTTTTTTTTCAAACCGCCTCCCGTGCCACCGGTCCCCGCGAAACGCAGGCACTGCGGCGCCTTCCCTCTACAGCAAAACTTGGCCCAGGCGCCAAATCACTGCCAAATCCATCACGGAACGTCATGCTGCCGACCGATGGGGGCCAGGCCGGCAGGGATGCCGATAGATGCCGGGCCGGGTCATGGCGCGATACGCTTTCGATATGACGTCGGAACTAATTACGGCGTGCTGGCGGCCCCCCCTGCCCGGGACGGACCGCTAGCCGTTCTTGAAAAAGAACTCCATTTTGACCCCGGCCAGCTCGATCACATCGTGGTCGTTGAGCTGATGCGCCTGCGCATCGAGCGCCTTGCCGTTGATGACCGGGAAATTCGCGCCTTCGACATGCGTGATGAAATACCCATGCGGACGGCGCGTGATCACGGCAACCTGCACGCTCGGCTTGCCCAGCGTGGTCAGGTTCTTCGTCAATTCGAGTTCCTTGCCGGCGGAAGGCCCGGTCAGGATCTGGACGGCCGCAAGTTTTTCCGGCTGCTTGGGCGCCGGCGAGATCTGATGGGGCGGCGGCTGGCTTTGGGTAGTCGTTTGCGAGGCGGACGGGCTGACCTGCGTGTCGCCGAAACCGCCGCCGCCGGGACTCGCCAGAGGCTTGCCCATGGGTGCGCGCAACACCATGGTCTTCTCGAAATCAGCGACTGACGACGCGCCGGTGGGCGCCTCGCTGACGAATTTCAGCTTGTACTTGCCGATTTCGATGATGTCGTTGGTCTGCAAGATGTGCTTTTTGACCGGGTTGCCGTTGACGAGGGTCCCGTTGGTGCTGCCCAGGTCCTCGAGGAACGAGTCGTTCAGTATCGTCACGATCAGCGCATGCTCGCCGCTGACGGCCAGATTGTCGATCTGGATGTCGTTGTGCGCCTTGCGCCCGATAGTGAAGCGTTCCTTGTCGAGAGGAACTTCCCGAATCACCGCGTTATCCAAACTCATGATCAACTTCGCCATGGCAGTGTCCCTGTAACCTATTATCTAAACCAAGCTGTGAATTTCGCAAGCCACCCCTTGGGCACTGCGAAATCCGCGAGTATTCGCACCAGAATTACTGAAATATTGTCGCGCCCGCCGCAGTCATTGGCGAGTTGCACGAGTTGCTTTGCAGCCAGCGGCAGATTCGATTGCAGCGTGCTCAACGTCGAATGGATGTCCTCGTCCTGCACCATGTCGGACAGGCCGTCCGAGCACAACAGGTAAATGTCGCCCGGTTCCACATTATAAGTGTGAATTTCGGTTTCGACTTCCGGGTCGATACCGACCGCGCGCGTGACCAGGTTCTTGTTCTGCGAGTAGCGCGCCTGCTCCTTCGTGATCATGCCGCTCTCGATCTGCTCCTGCAGCAGCGAGTGATCGCGCGTGACCTGCTCGAACTCGTCCTTGCGCATCCGGTAGAGCCGCGAATCGCCGATGTGGCCGACCGTCATCCGGTTGTCGAAAAAGAGCGCGACCACCAGGGTGGTGCCCATGCCCGAATACTGCGGCTGGCTTTTGGCGGTCTGATAAATGGCGGCATTCGCCTTCGCCGAGTTCTCGCGCACGAACTTTACGGCAAGCGCTTCGCCCGAGCCGTCGAGCGCGTGCGGATCGCTGCTTTCCAGCGCCTGCTTCATTTCGGTCGTCAGCATCGCCACCGCAATCCCGCTCGCAACTTCGCCGGCGTTGTAACCGCCCATGCCGTCAGCGAGCACCGCCAGCCCGATTTCCGCGTCGGTGCCTATGCTGTCCTCGTTATGCGAGCGCACCATGCCCGGGTCGGTGGCGGTCACCATTTCAAGCACGGTACCCAAGTTGATTATCATGAGCGCTAGATTCCGATGTCGGCGATTTCGGCTTTAACCGCCGCTTGCGCGCCCGGATCAGCCATGCACGCGCGGATGGCCTGCGCGAACTCATTACCCGTGCGGTAGCGGTCTTCAGGCTGCTTGGCGAGCGCCTTGTTGATGATGTCAACGAGGCAGGGCGGCAGCGCCGGACTGAGCGTGAGAATGTCCACGTGAGGCTCGTTGGCGATCTTGAACATGAGTTGCGCCATCGAGTCGCCCTTGAACGGCAGATGGCCGCAGCTCATCTGGTACAGCGTCACGCCCAGCGAGAACAAGTCGGAGCTGCCCTGGATTTTTTTGCCCGACAGCTGCTCGGGCGACATATAGCTCGGCGTGCCAAGGACCATGCCGGTCTTGGTCTTCGACGAGTCGGTGATGCGCGCGATGCCGAAGTCGGTGACTTTCACCGTATCGCTTTCCAGCTCGTACATAATGTTGGCCGGCTTGATATCACGGTGCACGACGTTGTTGTTGTGCGCGTACGACAGCGCCTCGGCCACGCGCGCGATGATGCTCATCACTTTCGGCAGCGGCAGCAGGTTGTCGGGCTTGATGAACGGCGCAAGATCCTTGCCCTTCAGGAATTCCATCGCGATATAGGCCAGATCGTGCTCTTCACCGGCATCGAAAATCGTGACGATGTGCGGGTGATTGAGGCGCCCGGCGGTCTCGGCTTCGCGGAAGAACCGGTCCTTCACGTCCTGCAATTCATCCGCGTCGAACTCCTGCGACAGCGCCATCGTTTTGATCGCGACCACGCGGCCGATCTTCGGGTCCTTGCCGAGATACACCACGCCCATCGCGCCCTTGCCGAGTTCTTTCTCGACCTGGTAGCGGCCCAGCATAGGCTTCTCGACCCCGCCGCCTGGCAAAATCACGGTGCCGCCGGGATGGCTGCCGCCGCCGCCCAGGATGACCGTCTCGGACATCGCTTTGGCGCGGCCGACGCGATCGGAGATGTCCTTGAACTTGGGGTTTTTCTCGGCGATGTATTTGAATGCGTTCTCGGCCTTGTTGAACTGGCGCTTGCGCTCGTAATCGAGCGCGAGGTTGTAAATGAGATCGAGCACCGAATCGTCGGCCGGCAGTTTGCGAAAATAATCGAACGCCGTGTCGAGCTGGCCCTGCCCCTGGTAGCCCAGGCCCAGCATCCGGTGGCTCTGCGCGAGGTCGACGTCCGAGCGCTCCTTGCTGCGCTCGGTGACCAGAAACCGTTTGGTGGTCAGCGCGAGATGGCCGACCACGAGCAGCGTTACCGCCGCCATCAACTGTAGCCACAGGAGCTGCGTGCCCATCAGCACGAAATGGGTGATCAACAACGCGGCGAACAGCGACGCGGTGCAAATCGCCCCCATGCCCGCGCTGAGGCGCGGCAACAACGCGATCAGGTAGGCTGCGACGAGAAGAAACACAATTTTCTCGACCCAGAAGCCCCACGCCGGCGCCACGAAAAAGTCTTCCTTCATGATGCTCGAGACCGAATGCGCGAGGGTTTCAACCGGGGCCATGCGCGGCGCGATCGGGGTGACCTGCGAAATCCCCAGGCCCGTGGCAGTGGCGCCGATCAGGACGATCTTGTCCTGATACTTGGCGGCCGGAATCTTGCCGGTGTAAACGTCGAAGAAAGAGTCGATCGGAAACGCGCGCTTGTCGCCGGCGTCGTTGTAGAAAAACGTATACATCCGCAGCTCGGGATCGGTGCGCACGCGCAGCTTGCCGATCCGCACGTCTTCACCCGGCTTCGCCTGGACATCGGCAACCGTCAGGTTCAGGTATTTCGCGACCAGCATCAACGACAGCGACGGGAAAAACCGGTCGTAATAGCGCACGATCAAGGGCTCGGTTCGCGTTGCACCGTCAATATCCGTCTGGGCATTGAGGTGGCCGATGCCGACCGCGCTCGCGGCAAGTTCGGGTATCGGGTAGGCGGGATTAATGCCGGGTGGCGGCAGCACGTCGGCGTACTTTTCTTTCATCACAATCCCGTTCGCGCGGATGCTTTCGGGGAGCGGCTTGTCGGGATTGCCCTGGGGCTCGAACGGAAACTGCTGGAACACCATCGGCAGCAGCACGTTGTTCGATTTCTTGAAGCTCTCGGCAAGGCGCTGGTCCGTATTGAGCGCGCCCGTGGCCTCGGCCAGCAGCGCCTCGAGTTTTTCCGCATCCGGATCGTGCGAGCCTTTGAACTTCGAGGCCGCATAGGCCTCGTTTAACTTATTGATATAAGCCAAACCGGCATCGACCTGGGACTCGAAGAAAAACGCGGTGTAGCCTATCGTCTTCGCTTTGGCGGTCGACAGGATGTCGGTCATCTTGGCGTGCACGTCCCGCGGCCACGGCCAGCGTCCGATGTTCGCGATGCTTTGGTCATCGATCGCGATGACCGCAATACGATCGGAAGGCGTGCGCGACGCCGACTTGACGCCGAGGTCAAAGGCCTTGCGCTCGAGGCTCTGGATAAGGTCGCCGCCGGACGCGACTAGC
>Ga0207708_10002821_pt1 | contig 12769 bp, 13 predicted proteins | sample KBSK5101metaG_FD_184340 | JGI IMG/M metagenome (GOLD analysis project Ga0207708, IMG submission 184340) | Corn, switchgrass and miscanthus rhizosphere microbial communities from Kellogg Biological Station, Michigan, USA - KBS K5-10-1 metaG... | ecosystem: Host-associated > Plants > Roots >...
CAGTCATCCAGCCGAGAGTCTGGAGGCGATCGCGGAACACCGACTCCAGGTTGCGCACCATCTCGAGCGCGCGCGCCTTGGCCTCGGGAGTGAAGTACTGTGCCACGTATGCCTGGCCGAGCGCATCGCGCAAACCCTGATCGGTCGCCCGGGTGCAGCGCTTGTCGCGCGGCAGCATCTCCTTGGCGCCGCTCAGCGTGCTGGCGAAACGGAAATCTTCGTTGACAATGGCCGAGTTGAGACCGGAAGCCGCCGCATCGAGGAGATGCCAGCGCAGGTACGCCTTCCAGTCATCGAGCGGAACCGAGGTCAGCATCGCGTCCGCCGCTTTGAGGAACTCCGGATTCTGGACGTTGATCGTCGTGATGTCCGATCTACCCTCGGCCGTGAAGAAGGCGGGCCAGGCGAACCCAGGTGCCAGCTGAGCGAGCTCCGCTGCCGTCATCCTGTGGTAGTTCGCGTTCGGGTCGCGCATCTGCACCCGCGTCATCGCCGGCTTCGCGAGCGCTGTCTCGATGCTCATCACTTTCTGCGCATCAGCAGCCGCCTGAGCCGGCGTCTGTCCAATCAGCTGCAGCATGCGCGTGATGTGGTCGACGTAGTTCGTGCGGATGTCGACGTAGCGCTTTTCGGTGTTCAAATAGTAGTCGCGATCCGGAAGCGTCAGGCCACCCTGCGTGATACCGGCGATGACGGATGTGCTGTTCTTGAAATCCTGCTGCGCGCCAAAGCCGAGAAGAAGCGGAACGCCGCGGTAGTGCAGTCGCGCTATCTCAGCCTCGAGCTGTGCGCGATTTCTGATGGCGTTGATTCGATCTAGCTCGGACTTGATCGGCTGGATGCCGGCGCGCTCCGCGCCCACCGAGTCCATGCAGGTGGAGTAGTACGTTCCAAGCTTGCGAAGGTCGGCGCTCGCCTGGGGGTTTCCACTGGCCGCCGCGTCGCGGAGGATCGTAAGCAGGTTGCTCTGGTTTGCTTCCTGGAGCTGGTCGAAGCTTCCCCAGCGCGAATAGGCGGCAGGAATCGGGTTGCGCTTCACCCAGCCGCCGTTGGCGAACTGGTAGAAGTCGGTGCACGCCGACACCGAGCGATCGAGGTTCGCGGGGTCGAGTGGCCTGGATTGCATTGGGACGGCGTTCTGGGCCGCCGCTGAAGTCGTTAGCGCAACACCGAGGAGGAGCGCGCGCAGGACGGAACGCATTCAGAGTCTCCGGCTAGATGGGTGAATAAAATTAACGCCTGACCTTCTTACGCTTTTTGGAGCGGCGGCGCGGCTTTTCGGGTTTCATGATCGTTCCACGGCAATTGTCGGCGCCGCACTTACAGACATAGAACTTCTCGAGCTCGTCGTCGTTGTCGCCCGTACGCTCATACTGATAGTCGTAGGCGAGCTCAGTTCCCGGCTCTATGCCTCGAAGCGCATGAATGAAGATTCTCCCGTCACGAATGACGGCTTCGCAGTTGGGATCGCACGAGTGATTGATGTAGCTCGCGTCGCTGCCGCCAGCCGAAATCGCACCGTCGACAACTGTTCTGGAGTCGAGCGTGAAGAGGAAGGTGTGATGCCGTTTCATCGTCGTATCGTCGTAACGACGGTCCGCTTCCTTGTTGGTGATCCGCTCGCCCGTGTACTCCACGATCCTGGTGCCCTTGCGTATGTAGCGAGCCGCGAAAACCCCGCGACCGTGAATATGCGACCGGCGAACTACGTAAAGAGACTCGGCCGCGGGTGCTCCGCGTTCCGCGAGTCCTGCTCTGGTTCCATTTTCCGACATCGACGACAATTCCTGGCGGTTGAGCGGCTGGCTGCTATCTCGTTGATGCTACAATGAGGCCAGCGCATTCGCCGAGGCCGATCCGGGCCGCACCTTCCCGTTGCAGGAATGCGCGCAGAATGATTTCGTCGCCGTCATGCAGGAAACGGCGCTCCTCACCGGTTGGCAGTGTCACCGCCTCGGCGCCGCGCCGCGTCAGCTCGAGCAAGCATCCCTGGGAGCCGGATTCCGGTCCGGAAATCGTTCCGCTCGCGAACAGGTCGCCGGGCCGGAGGCTGCAGCCATTGCTTGAGTGGTGGGTGAGCATTTGCGCCGGCGTCCAATACATGTCGGCCAACGAGGCCTGGCTCAGTCGGAACGGACGGAGCCTCCCTTCACGCATCAGAAGCGATCTGATGTAAACCTCGATATTGAGATCGATTCCGCCTTCTGTCTTGTTCTTCTCAGAGGAGAGATAAGGCAGGGGCTGTGGATCGCTCGACGGCCGGAAAAAAGCAGGGACGCGGTAAGGCTCCAGCGCCTCCCAGGTGACCACCCACGGGGAAATGGTCGTGGCGAAATTCTTGGCGAGGAACGGACCGAGGGGTTGGTACTCCCACGACTGGATGTCACGGGCCGACCAGTCGTTGACGAGGCAAATACCGAAGATCCGGTCCTCTGCCTCCTCCAGCGACAAAGTTTGACCGATCGCGGTTCCCTGTCCGACGAAGAAACCAACTTCAGCTTCGTAGTCGAGCATCTCGCTCGGTCCGAACGTCGGAGGACCGGCTGGTTTCGCCGCTACCTGTCCTTTCGGTCGTGTCACATCGGTGCCGCTGATCACGAGCGATGACGACCGCCCATGATAGGCGATGGGGACGTACTTGTAGTTCGGCAGCAGCGGATTGTCGGGACGGAACAGCTTTCCGACGTTGGTGGCGTGGTAGACAGATGCGTAGAAGTCGGTGTAGTCGCCAATATCCGCCGGGAGATACATGTCGGCTTCGCTCATCGGAACGAGCGCGCCCGGCGGCAGCGGATTGATGACGCTGGAATCCCCGGGTGTCCCGGACAGGAGCTCGCTCAGCCGGGCGCGAAACTCTGAGATGGCGTCGCGCGGCGCCTGCATCAGCTCATTCAGGTTCGGGCGATCGCACCACCGCGCAACGTCGCGCGCCTTGCCACTCCACAGGTTCGCGCTCAGCGATTCTCCAACGTCGACGATTTGATCTCCGATTGCGACACCGACCCTCCGCTCGGCATCGCCCTTCCGGGAAAAAACGCCGAACGGGAGGTTTTGAATCGGAAAGTCCGCGTCGGCCGAGTTGGCGGATTCGATCCAGGAAGTGAGGGACGGGTCGTGGGTCTCGTTCACTTGTCTGTTACTCTCTGTTGGCGCGTAAGATGGGTGAGCTCGTCGACAGGCTCACGAAATGAACACGAGCCGAACGCAATGGCAAATTCAGCGCGGGCAGCGGCGAGTTGTTCCGCCGAGAGGAGCTTCCCCCGCCACTTGATGCCGTCGTCCGCAAACTCGAAAGTCGAAGGACCGTGCTCCTCGATCAGCGAGAGTGCGGTCTCTTCGTCTGCACCGTGGTAGATGAACGCGGCAGCCAGAAACACGTTGAGATACCCGTACATGGACCCCCGCGGCGGGTCCGGCTCATACGTGAGACGATACTCCCCACCAACAGGGTGGTGCAGCCCAGCCGTTGCCTTGAATGGAACCGACTTATCCCGGCAGGCGACGAGGAAGCTCACGATGGAATCAGCTCTCGGAAATGCATCGACTGCGATGCCACCGGTTCGCATTTTGGCGCGGGCACCTGCATGCGCGAGTCTTTCCACTAGCGGAGCGACGTTCCCGCCGAGCGGAAGCTCGAAGTATGCGGTGAGAGTTTCCGGCAATTCGCGCCGCCGGCCGATTATCTGATCGCCAGTACTCGCTTTGAGCTCGACGACGTCGACAATGGCCTGCCCCCGCTTCGAACCGGGTTCGTGCCGTCGGTTGAACTCTTCGATCTGTTTGACGGCCGCCGGAATGTCGTCGGCGGCGAGCACCGCAAGCTGCCACGGCTCGTCGCTTCTGCCGCGCGGCAACAGATCGCCGGCGGCATCCTCCAGCTCAGTCAGTCGAGTGACTGGAACGATGAACCGGCCAAGCGCCCATCTGTCTGGACCGTTCAGGTATCCCGCGTAATTCTCGAGCGCAGGTCGCATATCTTCGCCTGCGGGCGGGAACAGGCCGGCGTAGTCGATCAGTCCCGTGAGAAGTGCTTCGACTGCTCTCACCAGGCGGAAACCAGTCTTGTCATCGCGGGAAAATTACCGAACCGGGGACGCCTGAGAAATCAGCGGTCCCGAAGTCTTCGCACGAATTTGAGTCCCGACCAGGTGTCGTCGATTGCGCAGATCTTGACATCGACGAGTCCCGCCTCGAGCCCGTACTCCCGGACCACACCTTCCGTTAGATCGGAAGCAATTCCGGACGTCTTCTTCGGCCACCCGACCCAGAGCATTCCATTTGACTCGAGACGATCCCGCAGGCTCGAAAAGCGTTTTTCCAGCTCGGATCTGGACTTGACGAACAGAATCGCAAAATCGAGCGGCCCCTTGCGCGCCGTGACTGTTCCGCCCGGAAGCGGACCCAGGAGCTTGTCGAAATTCCCGGGAGGAGAAACGAACTCGAGCCGGGCGTCAGGCTTGATACCCAGTTTCTTTACCAGCGGCGTTCCAGAATAGCCGAACGAAGGGGCCTGTCTGGGAGTCATCGCCATCGGGCGGTGACTTTCGCCTCACGCGCGGCAGACAACCGCGGTGCGTGCGCTGTAAGAAGATCGCTGCGGGAAACGATGCCGACGACGACACGCGGCTTGTCCCGCGCGACAACAGGTAATCGACCGACTCCCTCGAGAACCATATGGTCGGCGGCGTCGCGCAGGGTGCTGTCTTCGTAGACGACCGCAGGCGGACGCTTGATTGTCTCCGCTACGTATTCCTCGTCAGCGTACCGTCCATCCATGATGTCGCGTCGCGTCACCACGCCGATAAGGAGACCCGCTTCATCGAGCACCGGAAAACCCTGATGCGTTGATGGGCCCGATGGTCCGTTGTTGGGACCTTGCAGCCAGCCGCGTACTTCGCCCAGCGATTGATCGGCGCGCAACGAAACGGCGGGCCGGGTTGCAGCCTGTTTCACCATTACGTGCGAAAGGTGATCCACCTCGTACTCCGTGCGGACACTGCCCTCTCGGCGCGCCAGCTTCTCCGTCAACAATGAATGGCGGTTCGACAGAAGCGAGACCAGGTATGCAGCCGCGCAGCCCAAGAGCAGCGGCAACAGTCCAACCGGTTGCCTCGTTGTCTCGAAAGCGAAGACGATCGAGGTGAGAAGGGCGTGCGTCGCACCCGCGAAGATTGCCGCCATCCCGACAAGCGCCGCCATCTTCGGGTCGATGCCGATCGATGGCGCAGCGGCAGCGGCCAGTGCGCCAAGCCATCCTCCCAATCCGCTGCCGATGGTAAAGAGCGGAGCAAGCACTCCGCCGGAGGTGCCGCTGGCCAGGTAAACCGACCAGGCGATGAGCTTGAGCACGACGAGAACCAGGAGTGCTCGCCCGATTATCGACCCGGAGAGCGCTCCGGTGATGTTCCCATAACCGACGCCGAGGATGCGCGGCTCGATGATCCCGAGCGCGCCGACGACCACAGCACCGATTGCCGGCCACCACATCCAGTGAACGTGGAATCGCTCGCCAAGCGATTCGAAGCCATCCTCGATACGGTAGGTGACTTTCGTAATCCAGACAGAAACGAGCCCGATCACGGCGCCGAGCACGAGATAAAACGCGAGCGCGGAATCGGTCGGCTGCAACAGGTCATTGATCGGAAATACAGGCTGGCTGCCGCTGAAAGCGATGCGGATGCTCGTTGCCACCGCCGATGCCAGTGCGACCGGTATAATGGACCGTGGACGATATTCGAACAGCAACAGCTCTATCGCGAGAAGAACTGCCGAGACTGGGCTCCCGAAGGTCGCCGCCATGCCCGCCGCTGCGCCCGCGGCGAGCAGCGTCTTCCGCTCGTCAGCGGTAACGTGTAGGTGCTGGCCGATGAGCGATCCGAGCGCGCCACCGGTGGCGATAATCGGACCTTCGGCGCCAAACGGCCCTCCAGTGCCGATCGCCACCGCAGCTGACAGTGGCTTGAGGATCGTAACCCGCGCCGGAATGCGGCTCTCTCCGTACAGAACGCGCTGCATCACTTCGGGGATTCCGTGTCCGCGGATGGCCGACGATCCATAGCGTGCCATGAGGCCGACGATCAAACCGCCGATCACCGGAATGAGGAGGATCATCAGCGGTCCACGCACACCGCCCGCCGGATCGACCACGGAGCTGGAGAACCGTCCGTAGAACGCGACATTGGTCGCGAAACCGATCAGTCGCAGAAACAGCTGCGCTACAAATGCGCCGGCGGCGCCAATCGCGATCGAGAGCAGCGCGACGAAGACGGTTCTTGCGCCGAGCACCTCGTAATCGCGCGGCGCGCGCAGATCGCCGCTTTCCGGCGATATGTCGTCATCGGCTTTTTCGATTTCAGGAGCCAGCGCGGCCGCGATCGGCAGAGACCCCTCGGCGCGCGATCCGTGTCCGAGATCAGAGCTCAAATTTCACTTTCCGCATGAGATGCGTTGATCACCGGCCCTGATACGGGCCGGATTCATACTCAGATCAACTTAACGGAACGCGGGCCCCGGACAAATGCGTCGGTACCGACGCATTGTGTCAGGCTCGTCGCGTCGATCCCCTGATGAGGCGCAGAATGAACAGCAGGACCACGGCGCCGCAGAAGGCGACGAATATCTGGCCACCCATTCCTCCCATCGGTGACGACACGCCGAGCGCGCTGAAAAGCCAACCGCCGACGAAGGCGCCGACGATGCCGATGACGATGTCACCGATGATGCCGTATCCAGTGCCTCCCATTACCAGCGAAGCGAGCACTCCGGCAACGAGACCAACGACGATCCAGGCGAGTATACCCATTGTGTCAGTCCTCGAAAGAGTTTCTAAGCCTTACGGTCGGTGCGGGAGACGGTTTCCAGCTGGGCATAGCATAACAAAAAAGGGGCGCTCCGACGAGAGCGCCCCTTTACTACGACTACCGATGACTTAGCGTTTGTACTCGAAGGAGCTGAACCCGCCTGCCCCATCGGATTCCTGATAGTTGATTGTATATCTGCCATTAAAATCCGCAACCAGGGTCCCGCTGTCCTGCATCGCCGGGAAGCCATTCTGCGCCGGGAAGAAGAGCGTCAGCTGCGAGCCGTTCAGCTGGTAAGTGCCGTCGCGGGAGAACGTAGTCTGAACCTGTGAGCCTCCGTTGGGCGTGATGACAATAAAGTTCGTCTCGGTGAGCGACCCGTCACTGCGCAGCACGAAGTCCCCATCGGTGACGACATAGGTCGCTCCGTTCGGGTACTGCGGATAATTGGGATCGCCGGGCTGGATCTGGTATGTTGCCGGTGGAGTCCTGCCGTCATAAACGGTGAGCGTATAGGTACCAGCCGCATCCGAGAACGGGTTGGTGATACCGTTTTCCGTACACGCAGCTATTAGCACCACCGCAATGAGGCTCAGGAGTCCTTTCGTCTGTCTCATGAGCATGCGACCTCGCGCGTTACTGGTTTCGCCGGGCACCGCAAGGCCCGCGGTCCGACGTTCGTTCGTATACAATTGTGCTGCTCCACTGTTGTGTGCTGCTCCAGTGTTGTGTGCTGCTTCACAGCTAGCCTCGGACTACGGAATGTCCCCCACACCGACGCGGGTAAAGATCTGCTGCATCTCTTCCCGGGCCGAAGCCGCGCTCGCCGTTCGCCATGGCGCGTCGGCGATCGGGCTGGTGTCCCGAATGCCGAGCGGCCCAGGTCCGATTCCGGAATCGTTGATACGAGATATTGCGGAAAGTGTGCCGCCAGCCGTCGCAACGTTCCTGTTGACGTGTGAAACGACGGCCCCGCCAATCATCGCGCAACAACGTTATTGCCGCACGAACACGCTACAGCTCGTTGACGACGTCGCAGAGGGGGTTTACGACGCTTTGCGCGACGCGCTGCCGGGAATCTCAATCGTGCAGGTTATCCACGTTCGCGACGAAGAGGCACTTCGCCAGGCGGCACATGTGTCCGCAAAAGTGGACGCGATTTTGCTCGATTCTGGACATCCGCAGCTGGCAATCAAAGAGCTGGGCGGCACCGGCCGAACTCACGATTGGGCGATCAGTCGGCGCATTTGCGACGAAGTAGAGATCCCCGTTTTTCTCGCCGGGGGTCTCAATGGTTCGAACGTCGCCGATGCGATTGGCCAGGTCAGGCCGTTTGGCGTCGACGCCTGCAGCGGGTTGCGAACCAACGGACATCTCGACGAGACAAAAGTCAGCAGCTTCATGACGTCGGTGCGCCAGCTCACGATCGCGCGATGAGCCGCGTCGCGGCGTGAGACCCCTTGCCGACAAGTGAAGAGACCTCCTCCAGCGCTGCTCTAGTCAACGCCCGCACAACGAGGCGAATCGGGGCGCCACCGCTGAATGCTCCCGCTATCGCGTAGAGCGCGCGGGGTGGAAAGTTTTTTCCTTCCGCGATGGCGTAGATCGGCTCCCAGACTTCCGGGTTGAACTTCGCTTTGAAAGCATCGAGACCTCGAAAATTGTAGAAGCGGCTGCCGTGGAGCCGCAGCCAGCGAAGCAGCAGGCGCAGCCATAGCGGTTGCCGCAACTCCGTCGCGCCCCGCTCCGAGAGTGGTGAAAGCCCAAGCGTGCCGTAAGTAGCGCCGGAAGATGCGACTGCCTGCATGGCCACGTCGATGAGAAGCTCCGCTGTTCCATTCGGCGCATTGCGCCCGCGAACTATCTGCTCGAAGAGCCAGCCGTTGCGCGCCGGTACCGGTGACAGCACGGTGAACGCTATGGCGTCGTCGAATCCATCGCGCGTCGCCACGAAAACGCGCCGATCGTGCATTGTGCTCAGCGTCTCCGGCTCGACGAGGAAATGAAGCGGCGGCAGGTTTCGCGTCGATAGCCACTCGCCAAGACACTTTCGCAGCTGCGGATTGTTCTCCGCGCGCGTCGATTCCCATTCCGTGATACGCACGCCTTTGTTGCGTGCGCGATTGAACTGCGCCCGCACCGACGATCGTTTTGCAACGGCCGCTGCCCAGTGGTGCGGATCCCATGAAGGCTGCGCTCCCAGCAGCACGCGAGACCAGCCTTTGCTTGCGGCGTAGCGCGTTTCAAGGCGCTCACCTGCGCCGAAGTAACAGACACCTCGCCCGCGGTCGTGAGCCGCGCGAGTAAACTCCGCCGTAACGGCGTCGAGCTGGGATATGTCGCAGACCGGCGCGCCGGCGACGACGAGCGTCCGACCGAAGTCAACGTAGCCGATTACAGCATCAGAAACTGCGGAGAACCACAGGGAAATCCCCGGGTTCAGAATCTGATAGGCGGTAGCGTTCCAGCCGTGCCGAATAACCAGCTCGCGCGCCCGCGCATACTCGGCGCCGTTGGACAAAGGAAGTCGAATCGACCCATCCACAGGCGTCGACCATTTGTCGCGGGTCATAAAACTTTATTTGCGCATGCCCCGCACCACGTCGTTCCTCGCCTGCGAAAGGACCTTCACCGCTTGCAATGAGTCGCTCGCCCGAACGGCGCGTTCCTCCGCCAAAACGTGACTCGTCTGATCATGTGAACGGCGTACCTTCTACGCTGCCGACGAGGAAACCCTTTCGGGGGCATCCCCAAGGAGACCTCAATGTTTTCCAACCTTGCCAAGCAAATCAGGCCGCTGGCAGGCATTGCAGCTCTGACCGTACTCGCGTCCTGTTCGAGCGATTTGACGGGCAGCAACAGACACAACGTTCAACTCTCGGTTACCACCAGAAGCACCGCAGCGAGCTCGGCAAATCGGATTGCCGCCGATCTCCTCGTCGGACCGAACGACGAGCTGGTGCTTCAGAAAGTGCAGCTGGTATTCGGAAAGCTGGAGCTCGATCGAAGCGGCGCGTCGGATTGCGTGGGCGAGATCGAAGATGAAAATGACGATCGCGGCGGCGATGATCACGACTCAATGAACGGTGAATGCGAGGAAGTCGAGCTGGATCCTTTGCTGATCGACGTCCCCGTTGACGACGCGCTTCATCCGGTCATCAACGTTCCACTTCCGGAAGGCACCTTTGCGGAGCTGGAGGCAAAGCTCCGCCCGGCTGCAGAAAAGTTTACTGCCTTCAACACCGCTCATCCGGATCTCGTTGGGAAGAGCGTGCGCGTCGAGGGCACGTTCAAGGGAACAGCATTCGTCTTTACTTCGGCGGTCCGCTCCAAACTGGAAATGGATTTCGACCCGCCACTCGTCATAGACGAGACGACAAAGAATGCGACCGTTGCCATCGATGTCAGGCAGTGGTTCCTGAGTGCGGGCGGCGCCGTAATCGATCCGAGTACGGCGACTCCAGGCAGCGCAAGCATGCTCCAGATAGAGAACAACATTCGCCGGTCATTCCACGCATTTGAGGACGACGACGAGCGCGGCGAAGATCATCATGAGGGTCACCACGGCAACGACGACGGCGAGCACGATTAAGCCGGCGTCGGGGGTAGCAGGTACCTCGTCGGCCTGCTACCCCAGCCACCTCCCAGCAGTCAAATTCAATTGATGCAGCTATTCGCGACTCCATCGTTCGCGCCTCCTCCAAGCCTACGTCTTAGACGCGATCGCGCCGAGCGCATCCTGAATGCACTTCGCGCGGCGGTGGTCTTTCTGCTGGGGGCTGCCGCGTTAATGTACGCGCCGCACCTCTCGCACGCACTCAACGTCGCGAACGTGCTGGTCCTCGCTCCGACGCTTCTCTGGACCGTCGCGCAATACCAGATCTGGTACCGGCGAGATGAGCTGCCGGACTGGCTGTCGGTCGTCAACCCCATCGTCGACATCACAGCGGTCACCGCGATCATCGGCGGTTATGCCGTGGCGCAGTCTGGTGTGCTGGCGCTACGCTCACCGATTTTTCTGATGTACTTCGTGGTGCTCGCCGGACGGCCGGTGGCATCGTCGGTGAGAAAAGCGGCTTTCATATCCGTGCTCGCCGTGCTGGAGTACTCGCTGCTCCTTTCCTGGCTCTGGGCGACCGGCCGGGTTCCCGTTGTCGTCAATCCGATGGACGCGGTGCTGATGGCGCGTGTGACACCGCTCGACGAAGCCGCCAAGCTCATTCTTCTGGGCGTGTTCGGCATCGTTTCGACTTATGCGACCCATTGGGTGGAGCACCTCGTTCGTGAGGCGAGCAAGGAGTCTGCTGAGCGGCAGCGTGTCGTCACCAGACTCGTCCAGTCCGAGCTCGACACTCTCAAGCTGCAGCTGAATCCGCACTTCCTCTTCAATGCGCTCAACGGTGCGATGGCGTTGATCGCTACGGACCCCCCAGCTGCCGAGCGAATGGTGTCGGAGCTGAGTGATTTCCTGCGCCTTGTACTCTCCACTTCAAGCGAGCAGGAAGTTCCGCTCGAGCGTGAGCTGGGACTGCTCGACCGCTACGTTGCCATCCAGCGCGTGCGCTTCCAGGACCGGCTGACCGTAAACTGCAATATCGAGGACGGCGTCCGCGGCGCTCTCGTCCCGAGCCTGATCCTGCAGCCGCTCGTAGAGAACGCAATCCGGCACGGAATAAGCCCGCGTGCCGGAGCCGGTTACGTGCAGGTCACTGCGCGGCGACTGGGCGACAGGCTGGTGATCAGCATTCTTGACGACGGCGTCGGCGTGCGCGCTCGCAGATCGCGGGAACGGTCACGCGGAACCGGGCTCGGCCTGACGAATACCACTACACGACTCATTCACTTGTACGGCGAAAACCACGAATTCAAGAGCGGCCCGCGCGACGAAGGCGGCTACGCCGTTCATATCACAATTCCATTCAAGCTCGGGCGGCTCGCGTCGCCTCGTAACGGCTCACAGCCCGCCGACAAAACCAGGGCGGCGGTTCAGACATGATTCAGTCAATGCGTGTGTTGGTGGTCGACGATGAACCATTGGCGCGTCAGCGGCTTTGCTCGCTGCTGTCCCGTGTGCCCGATGTCGAAGTCGTCGGCGAATGCCAGAACGGTCTCGAGGCAGTAGCCGCAATCCGCACCGAGCAGCCAGACCTGGTCTTCCTGGATGTGCAAATGCCGGAGCTCGACGGATTCGACGTCATCACCGAAGTCGGAACCGACAAAATGCCGCCCGTCATATTCGTAACCGCGTTTGACGATTATGCGGTATCGGCTTTCGAGTTCGGCGCGTTCGACTATCTGCTCAAGCCGGTCGATCACGTGCGCTTTCATCAGACACTCGATCGCGCCAAGAAGCGCCTGAGTGATTCTCCCGCACCCAGTGTTTCATCCCAGCTCGGCGCATTGCTGAAGTACGTCGGACAGCTCGATGGACCGAAGAACAGAATCGGAGTGAAGGTTAACGGTAAAATTCTCTTCCTCGATCCTGACGAGATCTACTGGATTCAGGCTCGGGACGACCTCGCCAGGATTCACCTGGCGGAAGTCGCGTACGACGTGCGTGAGCCGCTCAGCCGGCTCGAGGCGCGGTTGCCGCACAATCGATTCCTTCGCGTCCATCGCTCGACGATCGTCAACACCGCTCAGGTGCGCGAAGCGCAGCCTTTCGATCAAGGGGATCAGCTGCTGATCCTCCGCAACGGCAAGCGCATCACAACCGGACGCAGTTATCGCAAGGCTGTCCAGGAATTCCTCAAGCGCGCGACATGAGATACTTGCTGGCGGTCGAGGACCCGCCGAGGCCGCTACTGCTTTCCAGCCCGGAGCGCCTGGAGCGCCGCGCCGAGGAGCTGGATTTCGCGCCCGTACTCCGCCCAGTTCCCCGCTCTCTGCGCCGCGATCGCCCGGTCGTAGTGCGCCTGCGCCTGCCGCAGCAGCTCGTTCGTCGCGCCCGCAGGGCCTGAGGCCGGCGG
>Ga0207708_10002825_pt1 | contig 12766 bp, 9 predicted proteins | sample KBSK5101metaG_FD_184340 | JGI IMG/M metagenome (GOLD analysis project Ga0207708, IMG submission 184340) | Corn, switchgrass and miscanthus rhizosphere microbial communities from Kellogg Biological Station, Michigan, USA - KBS K5-10-1 metaG... | ecosystem: Host-associated > Plants > Roots >...
CGGCGAATCGCAGAACATCACGCACCAGCAGAAAAAAATGGGGACCTCGTCGATCAAGGCGTTTCGCGACCGCTTCGCGATTCCGGTGCCGGACGACAAACTCGAGGAAGCGCCGTACGTCAACTTTCCCGAAGGCTCGCCCGAACTCAAGTACATGCACGAAAGAAGGCAGGCGCTCGGCGGTTATCAGCCGGCGCGCCGGCGTAAAGCGGAGCCGCTGGAGATTCCGCCGCTGTCGGCGTTCGAGACCTTGCTTAAAGCGAGCGGCGAGGGGCGCGAGCTATCCACGACGATGGCGTTCGTGCGGATACTGACGATGCTGGTGCGCGACAAGAAGATCGGCAGGTTCGTGGTGCCTATCGTGCCCGACGAGTCGCGCACGTTCGGCATGGAGGGCATGTTCCGCCAGCTTGGGATTTATTCTCACGTTGGTCAGCTCTATACGCCGCAGGATGCCGACCAGCTGATGTTCTACAAGGAAGACCAGAAGGGCCAGGTCCTGCAGGAAGGCATCAACGAGCCGGGCGCGATGTCGTCTTGGATCGCGGCGGCGACGTCTTACAGCACGCACGGCATTTCGATGATCCCGTTCTACATCTACTATTCGATGTTCGGCTTCCAGCGCGTCGGCGATCTCGCGTGGGCAGCGGGCGACATGCGCGCGCGCGGCTTCCTGCTCGGCGGCACCGCCGGCCGCACGACGTTGAACGGGGAAGGGCTGCAGCACGAAGACGGCCACAGCCACCTGCTGGCGGCGACGATACCTAACTGCGTCGCCTACGATCCGACGTACGCGTACGAGCTCGCGGTCATTATCCAGGACGGCCTGCGCCGCATGTACCAGGAGCAGGAAGACGTCTATTACTACATCACCGTGATGAACGAGAACTACGAGCATCCGGCAATGCTCGAAGGCGTCGAGAAGGGCATCCTGAAAGGGATGTACTTGCTGCGCGAAGGCAAGTCGAAGAAGAACGCGCCCAAGGTGCAGTTGCTCGGCAGCGGCACGATATTGCGCGAAGTCATCGCGGGCGCCGACCTGCTCGAAAAAGATTTCGGCATCGCGGCCGATATCTGGAGCGTGACGAGCTTCAACGAATTGCGCCGCGACGGCCTCGACGTGCAACGCTGGAACATGCTCCATCCCGAAGCGGCGCCGCGCGTTTCCCACATCGAAACCTGTCTCAAGGACCGCGAGGGTCCGGTCATCGCGTCGACCGATTACATGAAGATGTTCGCCGACCAGGTGCGCAGCTTTCTCCCCACGCATCATTTTCACGCGCTCGGCGCCGATGGATTCGGCCGCTCGGACACGCGCGAAAAACTGCGTCAGTTTTTCGAAGTGGATCGCAACTATGTCGCGGTTGCCGCCATGAAGGCGCTCGCCGACATGGAACTCGTGCCGCGCAAGAAGGTCACCGAAGCGATCAAGAAGTACGGGATTAACCCGGAAAAACCCAACCCGACTACAGTATGATCAAAAACCCGTTGGGTTTTCAGTGCAGACTAATGCGCCGCAGGCGCGTTATGTCGAAACTACAAGCCCCTAAGCTGAGCGTATGAGCAACGTTATCGAAGTCAAAGTGCCCGATATCGGCGATTTCAAGGAAATCCCGATCATCGAAATCCTGGTCAAGCCGGGCGACAGCGTCAATGCGGAAGATCCGCTGATCGCGCTGGAGTCGGACAAGGCCACGATGGAAGTGCCGGCGCCGAAGTCGGGCGTCGTCAAGGAAATCAAGGTCAAGGTCGGGGACAAGGTTTCCGAGGGCACGCTCGTGTTGATGCTCGATGCGGCGGAGTCCGCGGCCGCGCCCGCCGCCGCCGCGCCGGCGACGCAACCGGCAGCCGCACAACCCGCCCAAGCGCCGTCCCCGCCGCCCGCAGCAGCAGCGCAGCCGGCTGCTGCCGCGCCATCGCCTGCGCCGGCAGCGACGAGTCCCACGGCGTCGCTCGAGCCGATCGACGAAGCGAAAATGAAGTCGGTGCATGCGGGCCCGTCGGTGCGCCGTTTCGCGCGCGAGCTCGGCGCCGATCTATCCAAAGTCACCGGCAGCGGGCCGAAAGGCCGCATCCTGCGCGAGGACGTGCAGGCTTACGTGAAGGGCGAACTCGCGCGCCCGCGCGGCGCCGGCGGCGGCGGGCTCGGATTCAACCTGCTGCCGATGCCGCAGGTCGATTTTGCGAAGTTCGGGCCCGTGCAAATGCAGGCGTTGTCGCGCATCAAGAAATTGTCGGGCGCCAACCTGCATCGCAACTGGGTCGCGATTCCGCACGTGACGCAGCAGGATGAAGCCGACATCACCGAGCTCGAGGAATTCCGCAAGTCGCAGGCGGAGGCCGCCAAAAAGGAAGGCATCCGCTTCACGCTGCTCGCGTTCCTGATCAAGGCCGTAGTCGTGTCCCTGAAGCAGTACCCGAACTTCAATTCGTCGCTGTCGCCCGACGGCGAGAACCTGGTGCTGAAACAGTATTTCAATATTGGCGTGGCAGTTGATACGCCGCTCGGATTAGTCGTGCCGGTGATTCGAGATTCGGACAAAAAAGGCCTGCTCGAGCTCGCGCGCGAGCTCGGCGTCATCAGCGCGCGCATGCGCGACGGCAAAATCAATTCCGCCGACCTGCAGGGCGGCTGCTTTTCGATTTCGAGCCTCGGCGGACTCGGCGGCACCTACTTCACGCCCATCATCAATGCGCCGGAAGTCGCGATACTCGGCGTCGGCAAGTCGGTCATGAAGCCGGTGTGGGACGGCAAGCAGTTCGCGCCGCGGCTCATGCTGCCGTTGTCGCTGTCGTACGATCACCGCGTAGTCGACGGCGCGCAGGGCGCGCGCTTCATCGCTTATTTGAGCAACGTGCTGTCGGACATCCGCCGATTAGTGCTCTAAAGGCTAGCCGCGCCGTCCCGCAACGCTTATCCTCGAATTTCATGAGCTGCACGCCCAACAGGGTCGATTGACGCATGGCGATCAAGCCCGTCGCCATTTTCGGCGGCACTTTCGACCCCATACACTTCGGCCATTTGCGATTGGCGCAGGAACTCGCCGAGTCGATCCGGCTCGAAGAAGTGCGGTTCATGCCCGGCGGCACGCCGCCGCATCGCGCCGTACCGCAGGTCACCGCCGGTCAGCGGCTCGACATGGCGCGCTTAGCCCTCGGTGACAACCCGCTGTTCAAGATCGACGACCGCGAGGTGAGGCGCAGCGGCCCCGGCTATACGATCGACACGCTGACTGAAGTGCGGCGCGAGCTCGGCGCCACGCGGCCTTTATGTCTGCTCCTGGGCGCCGACGCATTTCTCGAGCTTGCGACGTGGCACCGCTGGCATGAATTATTTACGCTCGCGCACATCGTCATCGCGCACCGGCCCGGATTTCCGCCCGAGTCGTGGCCGGCACGCATGCCCGAGCCGCTCGCGCGCGAATATTCGGCGCGGCTCATGCGCCAGCCGTTCGCGATACATCTGTCGCCCGCCGGCGGCATCGTGACGCAGGCGATCGCGGCGCTCGACATATCGGCGTCGATGATCCGCGATTCGCTGGCGCGCGGCGTGAGCCCGCGCTATTTGCTTCCCGATCCGGTTCTCGACTATATTCGAAGCAACGGACTTTATGTTACGCAGGAGGTGAATGAGGCTCGATAGACTGGTTAAAACCATCGTGGATGCGCTCGAAGACATCAAGGGGCGCGACATTGTGGTACTCGACGTGCGCCGCATGACGGCGCTCTTCGACAAGGTGATCGTGGTGAGCGGGGACTCGACCCGGCAGAACAAGGCGCTCGCCAATCATGTTCAGGACAAGGTCAAGGCGCTCGGCGCCACCGTGTATGGGGTTGAAGGCACGGATCCCGGAGAATGGGTATTGGTCGATCTGGGGGCGGTGGTGGTGCACGTGATGCAGCCGGCGGTCCGCCAGCATTACAATCTCGAGGAACTATGGAGTAACGCGGCCCCCGTGCCAAGGCGGCGCGCGGCCGGCGGCGCACGCTCGTAGGCTGCGTGGCCGATGAAATTGCGCATACTGGCGGTCGGGCACAAGATGCCCGCATGGATCACCGCTGGCTTCACCGAATATGCGCAACGCATGCCGCGCGAGGTGCGCGTCGAGCTGATCGAAATCAAGCCGGCCGCGCGCACCGGCAGCGGCCCGAAATCCATCGAGCAATGGCGTGACCTGGAGGCGCAGCGCATCGGCGCCGCGGTGCCCGCACGCGCCTTCAAGGTGGTGCTCGACGAGCGCGGCAAGACGCTGACGACGGCCGAACTCGCGCGCCGGCTCGAACGCTGGAAGCAGGACGGCGGCGACGTCGCGTTTGTCATCGGCGGCGCCGACGGTACCGCGCGCGCATTGCAGGCGCAAGCCCATTTGTTGTGGTCGCTGTCGCCGCTCACGCTGCCGCACGGCTTGTGCCGCGTCATCCTCGTCGAGCAGCTTTATCGCGCCGTGTCGCTGCTGGCCGGGCATCCGTACCATAGGCAGTGAGGCGTGAGGCGTGAAGGGGCAAAGGCGCGCTGCGTCAGACAAATGTTTTCCGCCTTACGCCTATCGCCTCACGCCTTACGCAAATGCGGATGACGCATAGCGGCGGCCGGATTTATCTCGCATCGCGCAGCCCGCGCCGGCGCGAACTGCTCGCGCAACTCGGCGTTGCGTTCGACGAATTGCTGACCCACGAATTGCACGGCGCCGACGTCGACGAAACGCCGCACGCGGATGAGGCGGCGCCCGCCTACGTCATGCGCGTGGCGCGCGCGAAAGCCGAGCTCGGCTGGCGGCACGTGGAGTCCCGCGCGCTCGCACCGTTGCCGGTGCTGGCGGCGGACACCACCGTCGTGCTCGACGGCGAAATCCTCGGCAAGCCGGCTGACGCAGAGCACGCGGGGCAAATGCTCCGCCGGCTCTCCGCGCATACGCACGAGGTATTGACCGCCGTGGCGATCGCGCGCGGCGACCGCATGGAGACTGCGCTGTCCGCCTCTACGGTAGAATTCCGCAATCTCGACGACGCGGAAATCCGCGCCTACGCAGCGAGCGGCGAACCGCTGGACAAAGCGGGCGCCTATGCAATACAGGGAGGGGCGGCGGTTTTCATAACCCGGCTGGCCGGCAGTTATTCCGGCATCATGGGCCTGCCGCTGATTGCAACCGCGGAATTATTATGGCGTTTCGGCATCGCTTCGAACTGGGGACCGCTTGACTGAGGAAATCCTGATTAACGTCACGCCGCAGGAAACGCGCGTGGCGGTAATCGAGCAGGGTGTCGTACAGGAAGTGCAGGTCGAACGCTCGTCCGCGCGCGGCCTGGTCGGCAACATCTGCATGGGGCGCGTCGTGCGCGTGCTGCCCGGCATGCAATCCGCGTTCATCGACATCGGCGGCGCGCGCGCGGCATTCCTGCATGTCGCCGACATCTGGGGCCATCGCGACGACGGCGCCGAAGCCAGGCCCATCGAACGCTTACTCGCCGAGGGCCAGAACCTGATGGTCCAGGTCGTCAAGGATCCGCTCGGCACCAAAGGCGCGCGATTATCCACGCAGATCAGCATAGCGGGGCGCCTGCTCGTCTATCTGCCGCAGGAGTCGCGCATCGGCATCTCGCAGCGCATCGAAGACGAGGCGGAGCGCGAGCATCTGCGCACGCGCCTGCAGCAGATGATGCCGCCGGATTTCGCCGGCGGCTTCATCGTGCGCACGATGGCGGAAACGGCGAGCGATCGCGAGCTCGCTGCCGACGTCGAATACCTCGCCAAGTGGTGGAAGGACATTCAGGAGAAGGCGAAGTTGGCCGCGCCCGCCGCGCTGCTCTATCAGGACCTGAACCTCTCCCAGCGCGTGCTGCGCGATTTCGCGAACGAGGAAACGGCGCGCATCCTCATCGATTCGCGCGAGACGTTTCAGAAAGTCGAGGCGTTCGCGCGCGAGTTCATGCCGAACGTCGCAGCGCGGCTCGAGCACTACGCGGGCGAGCGGCCTATATTCGATCTCTACAGCGTCGAGGAAGAAATCGAAAAGGCGCTCGCCCGGCGCGTCGACCTCAAATCCGGCGGTTATCTGATCATCGACCAGACCGAGGCGTTGACGACCGTCGACGTCAACACCGGCGGCTTCGTCGGCGGCCGCAGCTTCGACGAGACGATCTTCAAAACCAACCTGGAGGCGTCGCAGGTGATCGCGCGCCAGCTGCGCCTGAGAAATCTCGGCGGCATCATCATCATCGACTTCATCGACATGGACACCGAAGAGCATCGCAACGCTGTGTTGAACGAGTTTCGCAAGGCGCTCGCGCGGGATAGGACGCGGATGACGGTCAACGGCTTCACGCAGCTGGGCTTAGTCGAGATGACGCGCAAGCGCACGCGCGAGAGCCTTGCCCATGTGTTGTGCGAACCATGCCCGGTATGCGAAGGGCGCGGCGAGCTGAAAACCGCGCAGACCGTCTGCTACCAAATACTGCGCGAGCTCCTGCGCGAGGCACGCCAGTTCGATGCACGCGAGTTTCGCATCCTCGCTTCCCAACCCGTGATCGACATGTTTCTCGACGAGGAATCGCAGAGTCTCGCGATGCTGTCGGATTTCATCGCCAAGCCCGTTTCCCTGCAGGTTGAAACGCAGTACAGCCAGGAGCAGTTCGATATCGTGCTAATGTAAGCAGCATGTTTGAATCCGCCGAACTGGGGCACTGCATCCCCGACCGCGAATACGATCGCGCCGAGCCGAAGCTGCGCGAAGCGCTCCTCAAGGCCCAGTACGAGCTGCTTGCGCACAAGGACTTCCCGGTGATCATCGTCATCGGCGGCGTCGATGGCGCGGGCAAAGGCGAGACGGTAAATATTCTTAACGAGTGGATGGACCCGCGGCACATCGTCACCCACGCGTTCGGCGAGATGTCGGATGAAGAGCGCGAACGGCCGCGCATGTGGCGCTACTGGCGCGCCCTGCCGCCGCAAGGCCGCATCGGGATCCTGTTCGGCGCGTGGCACAGCCAGCCCATCCAGGATCGCGTGCGCGGCAGGCTCGACGATACCGAGTTCGAGCTCGCGCTCGAAGAAATCGTGCACTTCGAGCGCATGCTCGCCGACGAAGGCGCGCTGATACTCAAATTCTGGTTTCACCTGTCGAAGAAAGCGCAAAAAAAGCGACTGCAGGCGCTCGAGTCGAATCCGCACACGCGCTGGCGGATTACCGACACCGATTGGGCGCAGTTCAAGGCGTACGACCGCTACCGCAAGGTTTCCGAAACGGCGCTGCGCGAAACGAGCGCCGCACACGCGCCCTGGACCGTAATCGAGGGCACCGATCCGAACTACCGCTATCTGACCGCCGGGCGCACTTTGCTCGATGCCATGCATAAGCGCCTGGCCGGCGCGAGGCCCCGCGTGAGCCAGCCCGCCGCGCTGCCGGAACCGGCGCTCGATCGCCGCACCGTGCTGTCCAGCCTCGACTACGCCCAGCGCATGCCGCACAAGGAGTACGAGCGCAAGCTCGAAAAATACCAGGGCGAACTGAACCTGCTGACGCGGCACAAGAAATTCCGCCGCAAATCGATCATCGTCGTATTCGAAGGCGCCGACGCTGCCGGCAAGGGCGGCAGCATACGGCGAATTACCGGCGCGCTGGATGCGCGTCAGTACCAGGTGGTGCCGGTGGCCGCGCCAACCGAGGAAGAACGCGTACAACCGTATCTGTGGCGGTTCTGGCGCCGACTGCCGCGGCGCGGGCGCGTAACCATATTCGACCGTTCATGGTACGGCCGCGTGCTGGTCGAGCGCGTCGAAAAGCTGTGCTCAGAAGAGGACTGGATGCGCGCCTACCACGAGATCAACGACTTCGAGGAGCAGATCGTGGAAGCCTCCGGCGTCGTCACCAAGTTCTGGCTGACGGTCACCAAGGACGAGCAGCTGCGGCGCTTTCGCGAGCGCCAGAAGACGCCGTTCAAGAGTTTCAAGATTACGCCCGACGACTGGCGTAACCGCAAGCGGTGGGACGATTACGAAGTGGCGGTGTGCGACATGGTCGAGCGCACGAGCAATCGAGATGCGCCGTGGATACTGGTGCCCGCCAACGACAAGTACTCAGCGCGCATTCAAGTATTGAAAACACTGTGCGAGCGCATAGAAGCCTCGCTCTAAGTGCCGCCGGACCGCGCGGCGCGGGCGATTAAGCAACTTCCTCCAGCATCGGTTCCGGCTCGACTTTGGCCACAATACGCTCGCCATCGAGGCTCACCTTGATGCCGGCCAGCACCTGGGTCTGGCTCTCGAGCTCGACCCGCAGTTTTTCGAGCTGCTTGATACGGTCTTCGACCGAGGTGATGTTGTCGCGGATTTTCTTGAAGTTCTCGATCCGCTTGGCGAGCACTTTCTCGTGTTCCTTGATCTGCAGGTTGAGCGGATTCAAGGCCGACTTCAACCAGGTCTCCGCGTCCAGGCGCGTCATCTCGAAAATCTGGCGCGCTTCGGCGACCAGGCTCTCGTAAAAGCGGTTGACCACGAAGTCCTTATACTTCGCCATGTTGACCGGGTCATGGCAGAAAGCACGCGCCGTTTCCTGCATGCCGGTCATCGTCAACGTGTGCCGCTCGAGGTTGAGCGACGGCGGAGATAACCGCGCGAAACCGAACTTCTCGTGAAAATGCAGGTAGGTGGCGTCGACGAGGGTCTTAATCTGGTTGGAGAAATTGAGTATCTTGGCCGACACCGCGGTGAAATGCTGAAACAGCATTTGCATACTTTTCCACAACCCCGCCGTCGTCCATGCGTCCTCGATGAACTTGCGGTCCTTATTCAGAATGTCGTCCAGGCGGTCGTCGTCAAGCTGCTTTAATAGCGTTGCACCCTGATTGGTAACAGTGTTGACCGTCGCGCGGAATGTCTGCACGGTGGCGTGATAATTTTTGCGGTCGACTTCGAGCCGCGCCACCATCGTCTGCGCCATGCCGCGGCTCTTGCCCGACATCACCGCGAGCTCCTGCAATTCGCCCTTGGTGGCGTTCAACTGGCTGGCGACCGCCAGCCGCGACGCGTCGACCATGCTGCCGATTTCACGCTGCACGGCGGCGCGCATGATTTCCTGCTTGGCGGGAATGATCTCCGAAGCAAGCAGGTATTCGAGCTGCTCGATGCCGCTTTTAGTCAGCAGCTCATTGTCGCCGCGCACCCGCGCCAGCAACGCTTTTTGCGCGGAGATCGCCATCACGTGCGTGCGCGGCAACGCGAGCAACGTGGACGTCTGCTCGAGCTGGCGCTCGACATCGATCGCGATCTCGGCGGCGGTTTTCAAGTCATCCCACATCAGGTCGATCTTGTTCAGCACCGCGATGCGGCGGGTGGCCGCGGGCTGCACGTATTTCTGCCATACCTCTAGGTCGGACTTCGTGACGCCGGTGTCCATCGCGAGCAGGAACAGCACCGCGTGCGCGTTCGGGATCATCGACAGCGTCAACTCGGGCTCGGTGCCGAGCGCGTTCAGGCCCGGGGTGTCGAGCACGATCAGGCCGCTTTTCAGCAGCGGATGCGGATAGCTGATCATCGCGTGGCGCCACGCCGGGATCTCAATCTTGTCCCCGTCCTGCTTGACGATGGTCGCTGCCATTGGGTCGTTGTCGTCCCACAGGCCGAGGGTGCGCGCCTCGTCGGTGCTGACTAACTTGACTTCGACCAGGTGCTTCATCGCCTCGGCCATGTCCTCGCGCGAGTCGACGTTCAGCTTGACCTTGATCCACTCGACATGCTGGCGCTTTAACGCGCTCACGGTTTCCTGGCGGCTGCGCGTCTCGATCGGCAGCAGCCGCATGTACGGCTCCTCCGCCGCGTCGTAATAGATCTCCGTCGGGCACATCGTCGTGCGGCCGACGTTCGACGGCAGCAGCCGCTGCTTGAAGTCCGAAAAGAACATCGCGTTGATGAGCTCGGTCTTGCCGCGCGAAAACTCGGCGAGAAATGCCAAAGTCATGCGATCGTTGCGCAGGCTTTCGATCAGGTCGTAAATGCGCAGCGACTGCTGGATATCGGCGTAGCCGTTGGTGTCGAGCCAGGATTTGTAGGATTCGATCCCGGAAATCATCTCGTCGCGCCATTCCTGGTAATGGGCGACTTCTTTTTCGAGTTGACTCGTCATAGTTGCTCAGTAGTGGCGAGCGCTATCTGCCACGTTCTCGATCCGGCAAAAGCCGAACTTTTTCCGGCGCTTATGCGTTGCGCGCCCCATGATAATCCGCTTCGGGTACAGCGCTTACATCGCGCCGGCCCTTTCTCGAGGCGGTCCGCGATTACCCCGACAACGCCGGCTTGGCTTCAGCGACGGGCTTCGCAGCCGCAGGTGCTGTCAGCGCAAGGTTGGTGCGCAGCTGGTCGAGCTGCTCGCCCTGCTTTTTGAGTTCGACGCGCTGTTCATCAAGGATCTTGATGCGTTCCTTCACCGAGGTCATGTTTTCCTTCATGTCGCGCAGGTTCTCGACGCGCTTCAACATGAGTTTCTGGCGCTCCATGATCTGGCCGTTCAACGGGCCCAGTGCGCCGCGCAGCCAGTGCTCGGTATCGAGCCGCGTCAGCTCAAAAGTCTGGCGCGCTTCCTCGACCAGGCCGTCATAGAACTTCTTGACCAGGAAATCCTTGTAGGTCGCGATATTGACCGGGTCGTGACAGAAGGCGCGCGCGTTGGCTTCCAGCGCGTGCATCGATTCCAGGTGCTTTTGCAGCGTGAGCGGCGGTGGGCTCAATTTCGCCAACCCGAAATTCTCGTGAAACTGCTGATAAATCCCTTCGACCGCCTCACGCAGCTTGACCGCGTAGTTGAGGATTTTCTCGACTTGCGTGGTGAAGTAGCCGAACAGTCCCTGAATGCTCTTCCACATGCCGGCAGTGGTCCACGCGCCCTGGATAAAGTCGCGATCATGCGAAAGGATTTCCTCAATGCGGTCGTCGTGCAGGGTAGCCAGCAGTTCCTGGCCCTTCGCGGTCAGGTCGGAATAGGTGACATTGAAAGCCGCGACGCTTTTCTGATAGGTCTTGCGCTCGTTTTCCAGGCGCGTGAGCATGTCCTGCGCGACGTTCTGGTTTTTGCCGGCCGTCGAGGTCAGGTCCTGCATTTCCTTGATCGTCGAAATGAACCGCGCGGCCACTGCCTGGCGCGCCGACTGGACAAGCGGACCGATTTCCTTGGAGACCGAGGCCAGCAGCAGCGCCTGGCGCTCGGGCACGAGCTTCTCGGCATGCAATTTTTCCAGCCGCTCGATGCCGTTGGACGGATCCGCGGCGGCTGCGTGGCCCAGGCGGCCCGCGACAGCCTGCTTGATCGGCAGCGACAACACGTTGGATTCCGCGATGCCGAAAGCATCGACGACCGCGCGTTCGGCGGCGGCGTCGGCGCCGGAGCCGCTGTCGAGCACGGTGAACTTATGCGCAAGCGAATTCTGCGCGTACTGTTTCCACACGTCGCGCGCCGCCGGCGTGACCTCTTTGCCGAGCACCATCAGCAGCGATTGCGAGCTTGACGTGATGCGCATCGCGACTTCCGGCTCCGCGGCGAGAATTTGCGAGCCGGGGGTGTAGAGCGCGATCAAGCCGCTCTTGAGCGCGGGATGGGGGAGATTGATAAGCGCATAGCGCCACGCCGGGATCATCACCGCATCGCCGCTGCGCTCGACGTTCGTCAGGTTGAGTGATTTGGCTTCGTCGACGCTGACGGCGCGCGACTCCATCAGGCTGTGCGTGGCTTCTGCAATCGATTCCGGCGAATCCGGATTCAGGCGCATCGTGATCCAGTCGACGGGGCTGCGGCGCAAATTGGCGATACTGTCTTCGCGCTTGCGCGTCTCCATCGGCAGCACGCGCACATACGGCGACTCGCTGGGGTCGTGAAAGATTTCGGTCGCGCACAGGAATTCGCAGCCCGGACCCAGCGGCAGCAATCCGCCGGGCATGTTCGCGAACAGCAGCGCATTGATGAGCCCGATCTTGTCTTCAGCCGATTCGCCCAAGAAGGCGAGCCGAATGCGGTCGTTGCGCAGGCCTTCGACGAGATCGTATATGCGCAGCGTCTGTTCGATGTCCGCCTGGCCGTACGTGTCCTGCCAGGCGCGAAATTCGTCGATCGATGCGACGAGTTTCTCGCGCCAGCCGGTGAATTGCGCTATGCGTTGTTCTAATTGGTTTGGCATATGGCGTCCGTGTCGGCAAGTTTTGCCACGACGGCGGGGCCGGCATTGTTCAGTTCCACAATCTTGCGCCGGCCGCGCACTCCCTGTTTGATTGTAATATCTAGGATTGGTAGCTTAAACCATTGATGTAAAAAGTCAATCAGCTTCCTATTCGCCCGATCCTCGACGGCCGGTGCGGCGACCTTCACTTTGAGCGCGTCGCCGTGCCGCCCGGCAATCGCGTTATCCGCGCATTCGGTTGAATATGCAGCGTCAGAGTGGCCCGGCGGGCCGCTGGCTCGTAGCGAAACCAGCTTGAATATCCGCCCAAGCGGGGCCTAGAGAAGCCGCCCGACGGTGGCTTCAAGCCAAACCAGAGGGACGGCGAGGAGCAATTGGCAGACGATCAATACAATAAACGGCGTTAGATCGACGTTCGCGACAGTTGGCACCCGTTTCTGCAGCGGACGCAGGAAAGGCCGAGTAAGCGTGTTAAGCACCGGCGTTAACGCGTTGTAAGGCTGAACCCAGCTTAAAACAGCTTGCACGACGACCGCGAACATCACTATGTATATAGCCAGCCTAAGCAGGTTAAGCGCGCCAAGCGCCGCTACCGCAGCGCCGGTCA
>Ga0207708_10002826_pt1 | contig 12765 bp, 11 predicted proteins | sample KBSK5101metaG_FD_184340 | JGI IMG/M metagenome (GOLD analysis project Ga0207708, IMG submission 184340) | Corn, switchgrass and miscanthus rhizosphere microbial communities from Kellogg Biological Station, Michigan, USA - KBS K5-10-1 metaG... | ecosystem: Host-associated > Plants > Roots >...
CGGCGCGGCCGATGCGCTGCAGGCCGCTGGCCACCGACGGCGGCGCCTCGATCTGAATCACGAGATCGATCGCGCCCATGTCGATGCCGAGCTCGAGCGACGAGGTCGCGACCAGCGCGCGCAAGTGGCCGCCCTTCAGCAGATCTTCGATCTCGGTGCGCTGCGCCCGCGCCAGCGATCCATGATGCGCGCGCACCAGCGGCTCGCCGGCGATCTCGTTGAGCGCGCCGGCCAGCCGCTCCGCGAGCCGGCGGCTGTTCACGAACAACAACGTCGATCGATGCGCGCGGATCAACTCGACCAGGCGGGGGTGGATCGAGCTCCAGATGGATTGCGCCACCGGCCCTTGCGATGCCGGGCCACTCGGCTGCTGGACGGGTTGTCCCATCGCTGCCATGTCTTCGACCGGCGTCTGCACGCTGATCGACAGCTGTTTCGGCGCGCTCGCATCGATGATCGTGACGTCGCGATACTTGACGGTGTGATCGTCCTCGAATTCGTCGTGCACGGACTCTGCGAAGTCGGTCTTGACGGAGGTCTTGAGGACTTGAGGTCTTGAGGTCTTGAGGTTTTGAGGTTTTGAGGTTTTGGACTTCGCGCCTCCCAGAAAACGCGCGACTTCATCCAGTGGTCGCTGAGTAGCTGACAGCCCGATCCGCTGAATCGGACGGTTGGCGATCCGCTCGAGCCGCTCGAGCGACAACGCCAGGTGGGCGCCGCGCTTGGTCGCGACCATCGCGTGAATCTCGTCGATGATCACCGTCTCGACCGACTTCAGGCTCTCGTGCGCGTTCGACGTCAGCAACAGGAACAGCGATTCCGGCGTCGTGATCAGGATGTCCGCGGGTGTTCGCTGAAATTTTGCGCGCTCCGACGCCGGCGTATCGCCGGTCCGCACCGCAATCGCCGGCGGATGAAAGGGCGTGCCCTTCGCCGCCGCCATGTTCGAAATGCCCGCCAGCGGCGCGCGCAGATTGCGCTCGACGTCCACGGCCAGCGCCTTGAGCGGAGATATATAGAGAACGCGGCACCGGGCGGCGGGCTCCGGCGGCTCGTCGAACATCAAACGGTTGAGCGACCACAAAAACGCGGTCAGCGTCTTGCCGCTGCCGGTCGGCGCGAGGATCAGCGTCGATTCGCCGCGCGCGATCGCCGGCCAGCCGCGCTTTTGCGGCGCGGTTGGCTCGGCAAAGACGGCGCTGAACCACTCCGAGACCGCAGGATGGAAATCCTTCACCTACACATCTAATTACAAAATACGGGATCGTGCACACATGGCGCACCATGTGCACCCCGTGCACCTGTTATAATCAACACTATTCATGGGTGATGCCGGAGAAGGTTTAATCGACGCTGAAGCGCGCTTGCAAGAGCGCATGGACGAACTCGAGGAAGCTCGCAAGGTCGCCAAGGATCGCGGCCCGAAGGTTGACCCCGAGCACGTGAGAGCGGTGGAATCGCTCCGCCTCGCGAAAGTCGAATTGCAGCGGCAGTTGGAAACAACGACGCATGCGACTCGCAAGGATCAAATCGGCCAGGCGATCGCGGAGATCGACCGTCGCATGGCTGAGATGAACAAGAAGAAATAGATCTCAGATCTCGGATCTCAGATCTCAGATTTGACTAGAGCCTTCAAGTCGTTCGCGAACTCGAGCGGCGTGGCGGGCCGCTTGTCTTTTTCGTAGGCGATCGCTCGGCCGATCACCGCGGCGAGCTCCGGCGGCATGCCGCTCGGATCCACTTTCCCTTCCACCTGCTTCAAGCCGATGTCGATGAGCGACGCGCCCGCGTAGGGCAGCCGCGCCGTCAGCATCTCGTAGGCCATCACGCCGAGGCTGTACACGTCGGCGCGCGCGTCGACGACTTCGCCGCGCAGTTGCTCGGGCGGCATATACGCCGGCGTGCCGACGATGGTCCCGACCACCGAGATTGTCCCGCCGTCGCCGGTGCCGGTGAACTTGGCGACGCCGAAGTCCACGACCTTGGGGCCGGTGCCGCCATCCGGCAGCAGGATGTTTTCCGGCTTGAGATCGCGATGGTAGATGCCGGACTTGTGCGCAATCTCCACGCCGCCGCAAATGCCCGTCATCAACGCCGACATCCGCGATGGCGCGAGCCGGCCCTCGCGCTTGAGCAGGCGCCGCAGATCCTCGCCGGGAATGAACTCCATGACCAGGAAGGCCGCACCGTCGGCGAGGTTGCCGTAGTCGTAGACGGTCACGATCGACGGATGCTGCAGCCGCGCGACGATCTGCGACTCGCGGCGGAACCGCGCGCGCGATTCGGGATGGGCGATCAAATCGGCGCGCACCACCTTGATCGCGACCGGCCGCTCGAGCCGCAGGTCCCAGGCGCGGAACACCGCGCCCATGCCGCCCTGGCCGATCACCGAGTCGACGCGGTATTTGCCGTCAACCACGGCGCCGACGCTGATCCCCGAGCTGCCGCCGCCAACGACGACGGTGGGTGTCAGCGTTGGCGTGGCGGCCAGGCCTCCCATTCCGCTCCCCGCCATGGAGGATCCGGCCTGCTTGCGCAAGCGCGACAAGTCCAGCGCCACGCCCATCTGCACCGCGATGCCGCGCAGCAAGTCGCGATCTTCAGGTGTGTAGGGCTCTTCCGATCGCTTCCGGCCGAGCGCAATCACGCCGATCAGCGGCCGCGGATCGCTGCCGCCGGCAAAGATCGGCACCAGCAACGCGGCGTTGATCGAGGCGAGCCACGCCCGATCGGCGGGAGGCACTCGCGCCACCGGCGATTGCTCATCGTCCAGGAAGATCTCGAGCGGCTTGTCGGACCATCGCAGCAGCGTAATCAGGCCGCTGTCGCCCCCGAGCGGCGCCGCGGTGACGCGCAGCGCCGACACCGGCTCGAATTTCGCCCCCGGACTGGAGCCGTGCGGCGAATCCGACGCGAGCACCGCCAGCGATTCGGGATGCAGCGCCGAATCGATCTGCGTGACGACCATCGACACCAGCTCGCGCGAATCCGCCTCGTAGGGCACGCGCCCGGCCAACGCCACCAGGATCTCGCGGGCGTCGTATTCCGTCCGGAAGAATCGCTGATCGAGCCATTGCTGCGCCGCGACGCGGTATTTCAAGCCGAGTCCGAGCATGGCCAGGAAGAACAGATAGAACAGCGGCCGCCCGGAAACGATCATCGAGAGCGACATGTCGCGCTGCTGCACCAGCGAGGCGAGGAGCGCGACGATCGGCAGCACCACGAGAACGGTCAACGTCCGGCGCGCGAAGGCGTACTGCAGGCTGCGGCGGAGAATCGTGCGCGGGCTGAACACGTGCTCCACGGCCACGGCGTAGGGCAGGCCGAACGCGGGCAGCAGCACGATCGCCTGCAGCACCGCCTCGATCGGCCACGGCAATTCGATCGGCATGCCGAGCAACCCGAACACGATCGGCAGGCCGGTCTTGAGCGCATACGCAAACACCGCGGGCACGCCGGTGAAGACGACGATCTGGATGCGGCGGCGCTCGTCGGGATCGATGTTGATGCGGTAGCGCCCGATGCCTTCGATGACGATCAGGACGTTGGCGGCGAGGGCGATCGCGAAGGAGGCCTCGAAGGTCCAGCCGTGCATCGCCAGCCACGACAGCGCCGGCAGCGCGGCATCCGATCCGTTCAGAAACGCCGCCGTGACCAGGCTGATCACGAACATCGGCAACGCCGCGGCGATCACCGCCGGGATGATCCACTTGTGGCGATCGAGGATCGCGTTGCGATGCGGGAAGTAGAGCACCGCGAGGCCGATGATCGGGAACGACAGCGGCGTGGCGAGCCAGTTGAAGATCAACAGCAGCGGTCCGATCAGCGGCACGACGTGTTCCGATCCGAGCAGCGGGCCGCTGTTCGCGGTCGCGGTGGCGATCAGCGCCAGGGTCACCAGCGTCGCGGTCGAGCCGTGGGCGCCGAGCGCGATCAGCACGAGCGCGCCGGCCAGAAACGCGGTCATCTGTGCGAGCGGCGCGAGATGTTGACGCAGCCACGCGCCCCACGGCGGATTGGCCATCGCCCAGATCGCCGGTTGTTCGAGCGTCACCTCCACCGTTCTGGCATCGTCTCCAGCGACCTCGAGGTCGAGGTTCTCGCCGGGCGCGAGGCGTTGCACGTTGCGCCACACGCGCAGCGCGTCCGATCCATCCGGCGGGAATCCATTATCGAGACCGATGCGCGAGGCGGGCAGCGTGAGGCCGCGGATGCGATCGCGCTCGTGAACGCCGGCGCGATCGGCCGTGCCGCCCGGGAAGATGCGAACCACGGTTACTTCGCCGCCGATCATTCCGCTCAGGTCGGGAGGGCGAATGACCGCAACGGGACGCGGCGCCGCGAGCGTGCCCATCACCGTTTCGCCCGACAGCGCGAGCCCGGCGCCCGCAGGCCACAAATGCGGCCGCAATACGCACGCCTGGAGGCCAAGCGTGATGAGGGAGATCGCCATGACCGCGCCGATCAGGGCGCGCTCGGTCGACAGGCGCATGCGCCGCCAATTGTAGTGGGAGAGCATGTGATATCCTTCACAAGCGCTCCGAAATTCGGCGTGTCCGTCGTCGCGGCAGTGCTATTTCGCCGCTACGGCGGGACAGGCATGACATAATTTTTCAGGCGCAAAAGCGATATGGGCTGGGGCGGCATTCTACTGTTGGCAGTCATCGGAGTCGGCTTCGGCATCGTCTCCGTGGTCCTCTCGCGCCTCCTCGGTCCCAGGAATCCCACTCCTGAAAAGTTAGCGGCCTACGAATGCGGCATGCCGCCCGTGGGCGACGCGCGCGAACGGCAGTCGGTGAAGTTCTACATGATCTGCATGATCTTCCTGCTGTTCGACATCGAGATCGCGTTCCTCGGACCGTGGGTGCTCGCCCTGCGCAACCTCGGCTGGGCGGGATTTTTCCAAATCGTCGTCTTCTTCCTGATCCTCTTCGTGGGCTACATCTATATCTGGCGCAAAGGTGTGCTCGATTGGGGCCCCGAGTACGATCCCGACTACCAGCACGCGCCAAAGCCCGGCCCCGCCGTGGTGAAGAGATACCGTTATGGGACTCGAAACTGATTACGAAATCCCCGTCCTGACGACGTCCGCTGAATTCATGATTCAGTGGGCGCGCCGCTCGGCGATCTGGCCGGTGGCGTTCGGCCTGGCCTGCTGCGCGATCGAGATGATGGCCACGGGCGCCGGCCGCTACGACATGGCGCGCTTTGGCGCCGAGGTGTTCCGCGGCTCGCCGCGGCAGGCCGACCTGATGATCATTGCCGGCCGGCTGTCGCGCAAGATGGCGCCGGCGATGCGGCGCATCTACGACCAGATGCCGGAGCCGAAATGGGTGATCTCGATGGGCGCGTGCGCATCGTGCGGCGGCGTGTTCGACAACTACGCCATCGTGCAGGGCGCGGATCAAGTCGTGCCGGTCGACGTGTTCATTCCCGGCTGCCCGCCGCGCCCCGAGGCGCTGATCTACGGCATCGTGCAACTGCAGAAGAAGATCGCCGCCTCGAAGCTCGATCAGACGCCGAGAGTCCGCATCGCATGACCGCTGAAGAGATCATTGCCGCGATCGCTCCGGCGGTACCCGGTGCGACGTACGAGGCGCTTGTCTCGGCGGACGCCGCCGTAACGCCGACGATTCTCGTGCCGCGCGAGCACATCCTGGCCACCTGCCAGGCGCTGCAGCGCCCGGGCCTCGAGTTCGTGGCGTTCTCGGACGTGACCGCGGTGGATTTCCATCCCAATCGAGTGCCGCGCTTCGATCTGGTGTATCACCTGGTCTCGCCGCATCGCCGCGCGCGCGTCCGCTTGAAGGTGCGCATCAACGCGCAGGAGGCGATTGACACGCTGTCGCCGCTGTATCCCGGCGCCGGCTGGCCCGAGCGCGAGGTCTACGACTTGTTCGGCATTGTGTTCGATAACCATACCGACATGCGCCGCATCATGATGCCGGAGGACTGGGAAGGGCATCCGCTTCGCAAGGACTATCCGGTGCAGCTCCGCAAGGACGCGCAGACCTACATGCCGCTGCAGGTGAGCGAGGAAGAGTTCAAGGCGAACATGGAGCGCGATCGCTTTCAGCGAGGATCGAGAAAGCCGCAGTAGTGATGGCGGATGACCGAGCCCGGCTCGCCGAAGCCTCGGCGAAGGCGGCGGCGGCCTTGCGGGAAGCCGCGGCCGCGCACGATCGGATGGCGGGCAACGTCTCGGCGGTCGTCGAGGCCGCCAACGTGATTGCGGCGGCGTTGAAGAACGGCCGCACGGTGCTGGTGTTCGGCAACGGCGGCAGCGCCGCCGACGCGCAGCACTTCGCGGCGGAGCTGGTCGGCCGCTACGAGAAGGAACGGCAGGCCTGGCCTGCGGTGGCGTTGACCACGGACACCAGCGCGCTGACGGCGATCGGCAATGATTACGGCTTCGATCGCGTGTTCGTGCGGCAGATCGAGGCGCTGGGCCGGACCGGCGATGTCGCCATCGGCATCAGCACGAGCGGGAAGTCGCCGAACGTGCTGCGCGCCCTGGAAGCGGCGAACGATCGCGGACTCGTGACGATCGCGTTGACGGGCCGTGGCGGTGAAGCGGGCAAGATTGCAAGAGTGCACGTGCGCGTGGATGAAGCGAAGACGGCCAGAATCCAGGAAGTCCACGCCACGCTGTTGCATGCGATGTGTGAGCTCGTTGAGAGTGACCTGAATGGCTGATCTCCGAACCGAAACGATGACCGTCAACATGGGGCCTCAGCACCCCAGCACGCACGGCGTGCTGCGGCTGGTGCTGGAGCTCGATGGCGAGACCGTCGTGTCGGTGTCGCCGACCGTTGGCTTCCTGCATACCGGCATCGAGAAGACGTGCGAGCAGAAGAAGTGGCAGCAGGTGATTCCGCTCGTCGAGCGCATGGATTATCTCGGTGCGCAGTCGAACAGCCTGGCGTTCTGTCTCTCCGTGGAACGAATGCTCGGCATCGATACGCAGATGCCGGAGCGGGTCAGCGCGATCCGCGTGCTGATCGCCGAGCTGCAGCGCATCAGCAGCCACCTCGTGTGGTTCGGCACGCATGCCATGGAGATCGGCGCCATCACCGGCCTGCTCTACGCGCTGCGCGAGCGCGAGATCCTGATGAACCTCAACGAGCTGCTGGGCGGCTTCCGGTTCTTCCCGAGCTACATTCGCGTCGGCGGGCTGCGCGAAGACATCCCGCGCGGCTACAAGGAAGCGGTGCGCGCGTTCCTCGATCGCTTCCCCGGCAAGCTCGATGAATACGAGACGCTGATCACCAAAAATCCGATCTGGCTCGATCGCACCCGCGGCGTCGGCGTGATTACCTACGAGGACTGCTGCAAGTGGGGCCTGTTCGGCCCGATCGCGCGCGCCGCCGGCGGCGACTACGACGTGCGCCGCGCCTTCCCGTACATCGGCTACGACACCTACGAGTTCGACGTGATCGGCGCGTCGAACGGCGACGTCTACGATCGTTATCTGACGCGCGTCGCGGAGATGCGCGAGAGCGTCAAGATCTGCAACCAGGCGCTCGAGCGCATCGATCCGGTCGGCCCGTGGGCCGTCAACGACAAGCGGGTCGTCCCGCCGCCCAAGGATCAGGTCTACACGGAAATGGAAGCGCTGATTCAGCACTTCCTCATCTACTCGCAGGGCTTCAAGGTGCCCGCCGGCGACGCCTATGTGCCGGTCGAAGGGCCGCGTGGCGAGCACGGGTGTTACGTCGTGTCCGACGGCACCAACCGTCCCTGGCGCGTGCACATGCGCGCGCCCGGGTTGTATGCCTGCCAGGCGCTGCACAAGTTTGTCGTCGGAGGCATGATCGCGGACGTGATCGCGGTGATCGGCTCGCTCGACGTGGTGATGGGAGACGTGGATCGATGAGCTTTCACCCCACGATGCCGTACGGCACGGAGCAGTGGCACCGCTCGATGCGGGCGACGCTGCCCGAGGGACCCGAGTTTTCGTACACGCAGGAGCACCGCGCCAACTTCGAGGAGTTCGCCTCGCACTATGCGCCGGAGAATCGCGTGTCGGCGGTCCTGCATGCGTTGTATCTCGTGCAGGAGCAGCAGGGCTACATCAGCAACAACGCGGTGCGTCACGTGGCGCAAGTGATCGGCTGCACGACGGCGGAAGTCGAAGACGTGGTCTCGTACTACGTGATGTTCCACCGCAACCCGGTGGGCAAGTACGTGCTGCAGGTCTGCACGACGCTGTCGTGCGCGCTCGCCGGCGCCGAGCGCGTCGTCGAAGAGCTGCAGAACAAGCTCGGCATCAAGGCCGGTGAAACCGATCCGACCGGGATGTTCACCATCCAGAAGATGGAATGCCTCGGCGCCTGCGATCGCGCGCCGGTGATGATGGTGAACAACGATCACTGGCACGAGCACTTCAAGCCGGAGCAGGTGAGCGGCCTCGTCGATCGCATGAAGGCCGACGGCCTCAAGGCGCTGAGCAATTGCTATTTGTGCGAGCAGCGCATCGGCCAGGGCACGAACACCACGACGCCCGCGAAAGCGAAGGCGCTCCCGGATTACGAGCCGGTGCTCACCAAATTTGCCTATACGCCCGGCGGCGCGGAGCTCGATCACTACATCAAAAACCAGGCCGGATACGAGGGCCTGAAGAAGGCCTTGAAAATGACGCCCGAGGCGGTGATCGAGGACGTCAAGAAGTCCGGTCTTCGCGGCCGCGGCGGCGCCGGCTTCCCGACCGGCCTCAAGTGGCAGTTCGTCGACAAGAAGTCGCCGAAGCCGAAATTCATCGTCTGCAACGCCGACGAAAGCGAGCCGGGCACCTTCAAGGATCACCTCTTGATGGAGCGCAACCCTCACCTGCTGGTGGAGGGTTGCCTGATCGGCTGCTACGCGATCGGATCGAAAGCCGCCTACATCTACATTCGCGGCGAGTTCTATCACCTGTTCCCGACGATGGAGAAGGCGATCGAGGATGCGCGGAAGGCGGGATTCCTCGGCAAGAACATCCTCGGTTCGGGCTTTGATTGCGAGGTCTACCTGCATCGCGGCGCCGGCGCCTACGAAGCGGGTGAGGAGACGGCGCTGCTCGAATCGCTCGAAGGCAAGCGCGCGCAGCCGCGATTCAAGCCGCCATTCCCCGCGGTCGAGGGCGCGTGGAAGTGCCCGACCGCCGTCAACAACGTCGAGACGCTGTGCAATGTGCCGCTCGTGATGACCCGCGGCGCGGAGTGGTATGCATCGCTTGGTCCGGAGAAGAACGGCGGACCCAAAATGTTCTGCGTCAGCGGCGCGGTGAAGCGCCCCGGCACGTTCGAAGCGCCGATGAAAGTCACGCTCAAGGAATTGATCTACGACTACGCGGGCGGCCCGCTCGATGGCCATACGATCAAGGCGGTGATCCCCGGTGGATCATCGGTGCCGATCCTGATGCCGGATCAGATCGACATCCCGGCGAGCTTCGACGACGTGCAGAAGGCGGGATCGCTCCTCGGCTCGGCGGCGATCATGGTGCTCGACGAGACCACCGATATGGTCTGGCTGGCCGAGAACCTGCTGCATTTCTATCGCCACGAGTCGTGCGGCAAGTGCACGCCGTGCCGTGAGGGCACCGACTGGCTGTATCGCCTGCTGCATCGCATGACGCAGGGCCAGGCGACCGAAAAAGACATCCCGCTGCTCCTGAGCGTGGCCAACCAGATCAACGGCAAGACGCTGTGCGCCTTTGGCGATGCGGCGGCGACGCCGGTGCTGACCACGCTCAAGTGGTTCAGGCCGGAGTTCGAAGCCTACGTGAAGGGCAATCCGCCGGCGCCTGCTTCGTATCGTGCCCGGACGCCGGTGGAGACTCACTGAGGCCATGGCGTCGCTGATCCAAACCCTGACCTCGCCGCCCTACGACTGGTATATCGCCTACGGCATCATCGTCTCGATCGTGTTCATGGGCCTGCAGCTCATGGCCGCGGTGATGGTCTACGCCGAGCGCAAAGTTGCCGCGTTCATGCAGCAGCGCTACGGCCCGTACCGCGTTGGACCGAAAGGCCTGTTCCAGCCGGTCGCCGACATCCTCAAGCTGTTCTTCAAGGAAGAACTGCGGCCCAAGGCCGCGGATGCGTTCCTGTTCTCGCTGGCGCCGATCATCTCGGTGGCGGCGGCGTACCTGGCGTTCGCACCGATTCCGTTCGGCGCGCCGACGACGTTCTTCGGCTTGCTTGATGAGCCGATGGCGCTGCAGATTGCCGACGTCAACGTCGCGGTGCTCGTAATTTTCGCGGTCGCCTCGATGGGCGTGTGGGGCATCGTGCTGGCGGGATGGGCAAGCAACTCGAAGTACTCGCTGCTGGGTGGCCTGCGCAGCTCGGCGCAGATGATCAGCTACGAGCTCGCCTATGGCATCGCGCTGGCGACTGTCGTGCTGATGGCGAACTCGATGTCGCTGCGCGAGATCGTCGACGCGCAACAGGGCTACTGGCTCGGATTCATCCCGAAGTGGTTCGTCTTTCCGCAGCTGATTGGCTTCTTCGTGTTCGCGTGCGCCGGCGTCGCCGAAACCAATCGCGCGCCGTTTGATTTTCCTGAAGCGGAGCAGGAGCTCGTCGCCGGCTATCACACCGAATACAGCTCGATGCGTTTCGCGATGTTCTTCATGGCGGAATACATCAACATGGTCACGGTGTCGGCCGTCGCCACCAACCTCTATCTCGGCGGCTGGCACGGACCGTTCCTTCCGGCCAGCGTCGGCTGGATCTGGTTCGTGATCAAGCTCGGGTTCCTGTTGTTCGTCTACCTGTGGCTGCGCTGGACGCTGCCGCGTTTCCGCTACGACCAGTTGATGTCGTTCGGATGGAAGGTGCTGTTGCCGCTGGCAACGCTGAACCTGCTCGCCACGGCCGCGGGGGTGCTCTACTTTGGCCTCTGACGCCCTGATGTTCTACATCTTCGCCGCGGTCACGGTGATCGGCTCGCTGATCGTCGTGACCCAGAAGAATCCGGTCTACAGCCTGGTCTCGCTGGTTGGCGCGTTCTTCGGCCTGTGCGGCCTCTACGTGCTGCTCGAGGCGCCGTTTCTCGCCGTGGTGCAGATCATCGTCTACGCCGGCGCGATCATGGTGCTGTTCCTGTTCGTGGTGATGGTGTTGAACGTGCCGCGTGAAGACGCCGCGGAGTGGGATCGCGCGCACCCGTTGTACCGGCCGATGGCCGTGCGCGTCGGCGGCGCGCTCGCCGTGCTGATGGCGCTCGAGTTCGGCTGGGCGCTGTCGCGGACCGCCGGCATGTCGGCGGGCGTCGGCGACGACCGTCCAGCGGTGTCGTCGGTCGCCGAGCTGGGCCGCGTGCTGTTCACCGACTACATGTTCGCGTTCGAAGTCACCTCCATCCTGATCATCGCGGCGATGGTCGGCGCCGTCGTGCTCGCGCGCAAGAGGGAAGAGTAACGATGCCGATTGGCCATTACCTGGTGCTGTCGGGCCTGCTGTTCGCGATCGGCGCGGCGGGCGTGTTCCTGCGGCGCAACCTGATCACCCTGCTGATGTCGGTGGAGATCATGTTGAACGCCGTCAACCTGACGTTCGTCGCCTTCGGCCGGCAGATCGGCGAGGTCGACGGGCAGATCATCACCTTCTTCGTGATGACCGTGGCCGCCGCGGAAGCGGCGGTCGGCCTGGCGCTCGTGATCGGCCTGTTCCGCCATCGTGAATCGCTCAATCCCGAAGCGTTCACATCCTTGAAGTGGTGATCCGGTGCTAGCACTCATTCCACTGCTTCCGTTCGGCGGCTTCCTGGTCAACGCCTTCCTCGGGAAGCGGCTGCCGAAATCGATCTCCGGCGGCCTCGCCACCGCGGTCATGGCGCTCTCGTTCGTGATCGCGGTGATGCAGGTGCTGGCGCTTGCCGCCATGCCGCCCGAGAGCCGGCAGATCAACCAGACGCTGTTCACGTGGATCACCGCCGGCGACTTTTCGCTCGATTTGGCGCTCAGGCTCGACGCGCTGTCGGCGGTGATGATCCTGGTCGTCACCGGCATCGGCTCGCTGATTCACCTCTATTCGACCTCGTACATGCACGACGAGACGGATTCGGAGTACGCGCGCTTCTTCTCGTACCTCAACCTGTTCTGTTTCTTCATGCTGATGCTGGTGCTCGGCTCGAACGTCCTGGTGATGTTCGTCGGCTGGGAAGGCGTCGGCCTGTGCTCGTACCTGTTGATCGGCTACTACTACGAGAAGCCGGCGGCGAACGACGCCGCGAAGAAGGCGTTCGTCGTCAATCGCGTCGGCGATTTCGCGTTCATCCTCGGCGCGCTGCTGCTGGTCGTCAACTTCAACTCGCTCGACTTCTACACCATTGCGCTGGCCGTGAAGGCCATGCCGCAGGAAGTCACGTTCGGCACGTTATCGCTCATCACGCTGCTGATGTTCATCGGCGCCACCGGCAAGTCGGCGCAGATTCCGCTCTACGTCTGGCTGCCGGACGCGATGGAAGGCCCGACGCCGGTGTCGGCGCTGATCCATGCCGCAACCATGGTGACGGCAGGCGTCTACATGATTGGACGTAACGCCATGCTCTTCGAGCATGCGCCCATGACGCTGACGATCGTCGCGATCATCGGCGCCGCCACCGCGCTCTTTGCCGGCACGATCGGCCTGGTCCAGAACGACATCAAGCGCGTGCTCGCCTACTCCACGGTGTCGCAGCTGGGCTACATGTTCCTGGCGATGGGCGTCGGCGCCTATGGCGCCGGCATCTTCCATCTCTACACGCACGCGTTCTTCAAGGCCTGCCTGTTCCTCGGAT
>Ga0207708_10002827_pt1 | contig 12765 bp, 9 predicted proteins | sample KBSK5101metaG_FD_184340 | JGI IMG/M metagenome (GOLD analysis project Ga0207708, IMG submission 184340) | Corn, switchgrass and miscanthus rhizosphere microbial communities from Kellogg Biological Station, Michigan, USA - KBS K5-10-1 metaG... | ecosystem: Host-associated > Plants > Roots >...
TGACGCGCGCGAGCGACTTCAGCACCGGCGGGCCGATGGTGATGTTCGGGACGAAGTGGCCATCCATCACGTCGAAGTGAATCAGATCCGCCCCCGCGCGCTCGGCCAGCGCTATCGCGTCGCCGAGCCGTGCGAAGTCGGCGGAGAGCAGCGACGGCGCAATCTGCACGGTGCCGGCGGGCTTCACCGGCTCACCTCGAGTGAAATGGGATCGCTCGGGCCGATCTGGAAACCGCCCTGCGGGCTCTGGCGCAGCACGATGCCGGCCGGGACGCCGGGATAGGGATGATCGCCGACCAGTGAGACGCGGAAGCCGCGCGAGCGAAGCAGGTCGGCGGCGCGATCGCCGTTGACGCCGATGAGATCGGGCATTACGTAGGTGTCGCCGCGCTCGCCGCGATTCACGAGCAGCGCGAGCCTCGCGCCCGAGCTTTTCGGCGGCGGGTTCTGCGCGATGACGGTGCCGACCGGGTAGTCGGCGGATCGGATCTCGGCGACCGGGGCCAGCTGCAGTCCGTCCTGTTGCGCGCGCAGCACCGCCGTGCGCTCCGACTCGCCGAGCAGCGCCGGCACCGACAAGGCGCGCGCGCCCGCGCTGACCCAGACCTTCACGCTGCGCTCGCGCCGCGTTTTGAACCCGGCGGGGGGATCCTGGCTGATGATCCGCCCGGCCGGGACCGCCGCGTCCACGCGGCGCGCTTCTTCGACTTTCAGGTTCAGCCCGGCGCCGCCGACGATGCCGGTCGCCTCGTTCACGGTCTTGCCGCTGAGCGGCGGCACGACGACGTCGCGCGCCTTGATGGCGAGGCGTACCGCGGCGGCGGCAAAGAGAATGTAGGTGAGCACCAGCGCGCCGGCCAGGAGCACCGTCTTTCCGGCGCCCCACACGCGCGTCGATAAGGCCATGTATTCAATAGCTTAGCAGAGGTCGGCGGTTTGCGGTCGGCGGTCCACGGCGGTGTCTTCAGACCCGCCGGAGGGCGGCTGCAAAAAAAGCCTCGAGACCGTCGCGAAAGGGCAGTGTCTTGAAGGCGCCTTCAGCGTCGAGCAGGGCGGACAGCTCCGGACGGGCGCTGAATGTTGAGGGCGTCTCGCGGCGGAAGTCGGGATGCCCGGCGAGGAAGGCGCGGACGACGTCCTCGTTCTCTTCCGGCTCACTCGAGCACGTCGAATAGATCAGCCGTCCGCCCGGGCGCACGATCGTCGCGAGATGGATGAGCATCTCCAGCTGCGCCGCGGCGAGCGACCGCAGATCGGACTCGGCGCGGCGCCAGCGGACGTCGGGATCGCGGCGGATCGTCCCGAGACCCGAGCATGGCGCGTCCACGAGGACCGCGTCGAAGACCTGATGGAACGGCGGCGCGGCGCGCGCGTTCGACTGCACGACGCGGACGTTCATCGCGCCGCTCTCGGCGACCGTGCGCGCCAGCAGATCGAGACGGCGGCCGCGCACGTCCGCAGCGACGACAGTCCCATCGCCGCCCATCGCCGCCGCCATCTGCGTCGTCTTGCCGCCGGGCGACGCGCAGGCGTCGAGAATCCGCTCCCCCGGCCCGGCCGCGGCAAAGGCGCCGACGAGCTGCGACGCTTCGTCCTGGACGAGGAACATCCCGGTCCGGGCCAGCGGCGTCAGCAGCGGATTGCCTCCGGTCACGACCAGCGCGTCGGGCGCGAAGCGCGCCGCCTCGGCGATCACGCCCTCGCGCGCCAGGTCGCCGGCCAGTTGCTCGCGAGTCGTCTTCAGCAGGTTCGCGCGCAGCGTCAGCGGCGCGGGCGCGTTGTCGAACCGCGCCCACGCGGTTGCCGCGTCGACGCCGTGCCGCGCGATCCAGCGCTCGGCCAGCCAGCGCGGGTGCGACAGCGTGATCGAGAGGTAGTCGATCGGCGGCTGCTCGGGCAACGGAAGATGTGCGCGCTCCCGCGAGACACGCCGCAGCAGCGCGTTGACGAACCCCGACGCGCTCCGCTTGCCCGCCTTGCGCGCCAGTTCGACCGCATCGTCCACGACCGCGGCCGCCGGCACGCGATCGAGATGCAGCAGCTGGAACATCCCGATGCGAAGGATCGCAAGGATCTCAGGGTCGAGTTTCGCCGGCGGGCGTCCGGCGAAGAGCGCGATCACGTGATCGAACGCCGCCTGCCAGCGCAGCGTTCCGGTCGCGATCTCCCCGGCCAGGGCGCGGTCGCGGTCGTCGGCGAGGTGCCTACGCGCGCGCGCCAGCGCGCTCGGCAGGTCGGCGCGGCCTGCGGCGACCGCAAGGACGGTCTCATACGCCGCAACGCGCGCGGGAGCTATCACGACTCGAAGCGGGATCCTTCAAGGTGGCCGTGGCCCGCAAGGAACTCGCGTGCGGTCATGGTTCGCCGGCCTTCCGGCTGCACTTCTCGGATCTGGAGCACAGTGCCCTCGCCGCAGAGGACGAGAAACTCATCGCCGCGCGCACGGATGATGGTGCCGGGGTCGACGCCTTCGCTCGAAATCAAGGGTCCGCCTGAAGGCGGAAGCCACACGGCGGTCCCGCGAACGACGTAGCGCGTGCCGCGAAGGCGCGCCGATGCCAGCGGCCACGGCTGCAGGCCCCGGACCTGGTTGTGGATGACACCCGCGGGACGGCGCCAGTCGATGACCCCTTCGTCCTTGGTGATCTTGGCGGCGTGCGTCGCCTGGCTGTGATCCTGCGGCGTTTCGACGGCGCGGCCCTCCGCGAGCGCATCGACGACCGGCACCAGCAGCTCGGCGCCGAGGACGGCCAGCTTCGCTTCGACGTCCCCGCTCGTCGCGTCGGGCGGGATCGGCAGCGTGGCCTTCGAAAACATCGGACCCGCGTCGAGCTCTGTTTCCACCCGCATGATGGTCACGCCCGTCTCGGTATCGCCAGCGAGCACGGCGCGCTGAATCGGCGCCGCGCCGCGGTAGCGCGGAAGCAGCGACGCGTGGACGTTGATCATGCCGAGCCGCGGAATCGCGAGCAGCGCATCGGGAAGGATCCGGCCGAACGCGACGACGACGCCGAGATCGGGATGCAGCGCGCGGATCGCCTGGAGAAACCCCTCCTCGCGAATCTTCGTCGGCTGCAGCACCGGCAGGCCGTGCCGCGCCGCGACGACGTGCGTCGGCGTCAGCAGCAGCTGCTGGCCGCGCCCCTTCGGCCGATCGGGCTGCGAGATGACGCCGGCGACCTGATGCCGGGATCGGATCAGCGCCTCGAGCGTCGGCACCGCGAACGCGGGTGTGCCAAAAAAGACGACGCGGAGACTCACCACTTGCCGGTCTTCTTCAGCTTCTGGATCTTGCGCACCATCATGTCGCGCTTGATGCCGCGCAGGCGATCGATGAAGACGACGCCGTCGAGATGATCCATCTCGTGCTGAAAGGCGCGGGCGAGGAGGTCGGTGCCTTCGACGGTCTGCTCCTCGTTGTGACGCGTCAGTCCCTTGACGACGACATGCTTTGGCCGCAGCACCGTGGCGTTGAAGCCGGGGGCGCTGAGGCAGCCTTCCTCCTCCAGCTGCGTGCCGTCGCGCGCCACGAACGTCGGGTTCACCATGACGATGAGATCGGCGGCGTTGCGGCCGACCGAAATGTCCACGACGAACACGCGCAGCGGGACGCCGATCTGCGTCGCGGCGAGGCCGATGCCGGGGGCCGCGTACATCGTCTCGATCATGTCGTCGATGAGCCGCTGCAGGGTATCGTCGAAGGTGGTGACGTCGGCGGCCGTCTCGTGCAAGGGTCGCTCGCCGTACCTGAGTATCGGTCTAATCATTCTTGGCCGGGGGGCTCCGCCCCGCCGGACCCCCCGACATACTCGCTCGCGGGGGCCCCGCGCCCCGCTCCGCTCGTGTGACTCGCTCGCTTTCGCTCGCTCGTTCTCATCTCACCTGGGCTTCCGAAACCGCGCGCGGACGGTCTCGTCGGTCGAGGCCATCGCGCGGTCGAGCGCGGCGATCGAGTCGCCGCCGAACCGCTCGAGCAGGGCGTCGGCCAGCACCAGCGACACCATCGCTTCGCCGACGACGGCGGCGGCGGGCACGGCGCAGACGTCGCTGCGCTCGATCGCAGCCGGCGACTCGGCCATCGTCGACAAATCGACGGAGCGGAGCGGCTTCATCAGCGTCGAGATCGGCTTCATGTAGGCCGAGACGCGCAGGTCCTCCCCGTTGGTGACCCCTCCCTCGAGGCCGCCGGCGCGGTTGGTTGGGCGAGCCAGGCCGGTCGCGCGCGACTCGTCGCCGATCACGATCTCGTCGTGGACGCGCGAGCCGGGCAGCGAGGCGACGGCCGGCCCGATGCCGATCCCGACGGCCTTGATCGCCGGAATCGACATCAACGCCTGCGCGAGGCGGCCGTCGAGCTTCCGATCCCACTGGACGTAACTGCCGAGGCCCACCGGGACGCCCGTGGCGATGATCTCGAAGGCGCCGCCGAGCGTATCGCCGGCCTCGCGCGCGCGATCGATCTCCGCGATCATCTGGCGCTCGAGATCGGCGTCGACGCAGCGCAACGGGGCATCGTCAGGCAGACCGCTGGCGCGGGTGAAATCGACCGCGCCGGGATCGGGCAGCGAGACGCTGCCGAGCGTGAAGACGTGGCTGGTGATGCGGAGACCGGCGTGTGCGAGCAACTGTCGTGCGACGGCGCCCGCCGCGACGCGGGCCGCGGTCTCGCGCGCGCTGGCGCGCTCCAGGATGTCGCGCAGATCGTCGCGCTCGTACTTGGCGCCGCCGGCGAGATCGGCATGACCGGGGCGCGGCCGGGTCACCGGCGCGCGGCGCGCGCCGCCGGCGTCGGGCGGGGCTTCTTCCGTCGCGCGCATGGTGTATTGCCAGTTTGGCCAATCGCGGTTCTCGATCACCATCGCGAGCGGGCCGCCGAGCGTCTGGCCGGCGCGGACGCCCGACATGATCTCGGCGCGATCGGACTCGATGGCCATGCGGCGGCCGCGCCCGTACCCGCCCTGGCGGCGGCGGAGGTCGCGCGTGATGGCGTCGGCATCGATCGGGAGTCCGGCGGGAAGGCCCTCGAGAATCACCACGAGCGCGCGCCCGTGTGATTCACCGGCGGTGAGAAACCGCAGCATTCGCCGGAAATTGTATACGAAGATTCTGCGACCTTTGGCGTGCGCGGATCCGGCGTGGCGCGGATCTGCACGGAAATCCTCCCGGTCGTCTTCTTGCAATTACGCGGCGGCACATGCCCATCGTCGCGGATCGCTTCCTCGTGGACGAGGAGCGGCGCGAGGTTGTCGATCTGGCAATCAACGCACCGGTCCGCCTGTTCGTCGAGCCCGCGCCGGCCGACGTGCGGGCGCGCGCGGCGCTGTGCGATCGGCTGGCGGTGCTGCGCCATCCGCTGCTGCTGCCGCTGGTCGACTATGGGATGTGCGGACAGCGCTGGTTCGAGGCGTACGCGCCGGCGCCGCCGCTGCACGCCCCCGCCTCGCTGGTGCGGCAGCACGCGCTGCACCTGGTGCGGTTCCTGCGCGCCGGCGGCGTCGAGCTGCAGGCGCGCAGCGTCAACCGCATCGTGCGGCAGGTCGTGAGCCACGGGTCGTTCGGCTGGCGGCCGGTCGGCGTGTTCCTGCAGCCGCGGTGGATCCTCGACGCGATGCGCACGATCGTGGAGGCGAACGGACCGCCCGGGGTGACGGCGATCGCCCTCCACGCGCCGCACGGCGCCGGCCTTCAGACCGCGCGGCTGCAGATCGCGCGCCTGGCGCGGCTGGCGGGCTACCACGCGATCGACAGCCGGCTGGGATGGATGGAGGAGATCGGCCGGCCGGCGCGGCACATCTGCGTGCTCGACTGGATGCCGCAGGCCGCGGTGCTGCCGCCGCTGCTGTCGGTGATCGCCGCCGCGGGAGCGCGGCGGCACGTGTGGATCCGATTCTGCCGCGAGCCGGCGCCGGGCCCCGGCTCGATCGGCCTGGAGCCGTTGATGACGCGAGAGCTGACCGCTGCGATCTACGTGGACTCGGAACTCGGTCCCTCGGCGGCCGAGGTCAACCGCGCGCTGGCCGACGCGGGCGGTCTGCCCGGCGAGTTGATCGCCGCGCTGTCCCTGGCCGGGCGCCGCCGCAGCCCGCTGATGTGGGTGCACGAAACGGCCCCCGAGTACATCGTGCCTCGTGTGAGCGTCGCGGCCGCGGCGATCGCGCCGGCGGGCGTCGCGCGTCTCGAACGTGCGGCGGAGGCGGCGCTGGCGCTCGCAGGCCGGGGACGCCACGGCCGGGCGATCCGTGTGCTGGCGCGGTGCGCGCGGGCGCTCGCGGCACGCGCCGCCATGCAGGCGGCCGCAGGCGCGGCGTGCGACCTCGGCGACCTTCTGCTGCAGCGGGCGCGGCCGGCGCGCGCGAGCCAGGCGTTCGAAGACGCGGCACGGTGGCATCCGCAGGGGGCGCTCGGCCTGCGCGCGCTCATCGGCCGCGGCCGCGCGCTCATGGATCAAGGACGGTTGCAGGATGCGGAGGCGGCGTTTCGCACGGCGGCGCTCGGCGAAGACGCCGCGGCCGCCAGCCGCGCGAGCGCGTGGCTTGCCGAGATCCTCTGCCTCCGCGGACGCGTCGACGCGGCGGAAGCGATCGCGTGCAACCACGCACCGGCGACGCTGTCGGAGATTCGTCGCCTTCGCGGAGATCTGAGGGGAGCTGCGCAGGCGGCAAGCCAGGCGTTGGCTGACGCGGCCAGCGCGGATCACCGCGCCCTCTGCGCGGCCCACCTGGCGGCCGCGCACGTGCACGCGGCGCTCGGTCAGCTCGAAGACGTGAAACGCCGCATCGCGCAGGCCCGGGCGGCGGCAAAGGGTGCAGGCGTCCCGGCGCTGCGGCTGCAGGCGGCCGCAGAGAGCCTGGCCTGCCTGCAGCAGTGCGGCGTGCCGATGCGTCCGTCGGCGCGCGAACGACTGCTGCGCGGCGCGCGCCGGCTGCCGCCGCTGCCAGGTGCGCGCGTGCGCATGCCGCTGGGCGCGGCGACCGAAGACGACACCGCGCTGATCGCGCCGCTCGGCGACAAGCTGGACTTGATCCACCGCTTCCAGGCGATCCTCGGGGCGGTTCACGAGGCGCCGGACGAGAGCGCCGCGCTCGAGACCATCGGCGCCGATCTCCTGGCCGCGCTCGACGCGTGCTCGCTGGTGATCAGATCGGCCGTGCTCCAGCGCATCGTCGCCATCACCGGCCGTCCCTGGCCCGGGGAAGAGGAGTTCGCGCAGTCGGTCCTCGACGGCGGCGGGCCGTTGCTGCGCCGCCCGCTCATGACCGAAGCCTGCGAGCCGATCCGCGCCGGCGGGGCAGTGCTGGGATCGATTGCGGCGCGCTGGGTGCCCGGTGCGGAGCCTTCGCCGGCTCGGGGGAGCGACCTGATGCGCGTCGCCGCAGCCGCGGCGGTGCCGCTCCTCAAGAGCCTCGCGGCGAGCGAGCGCACGGCCCGCAGCACCGACGCCGTGCCGTACCCGGATGCACTCCTCGGCCGCGGCCCGTCCGCGGAGGAGGTGCGCGAGGCGATCTGCCGGGCGGCGATCGCGCCCTATCCGGTGCTGATCGAAGGGGAGAGTGGCAGCGGCAAGGAGCTCGTCGCGCGCGCGATTCACGCGCGCGGCCCGCGCCGGGTCCGCCGCTTCTGCGCGGTGAACTGCGCCGCGCTGGCCGATGACCTGCTCGAGGCCGAGCTCTTCGGGCACGCGCGCGGCGCATTCACGGGGGCCGTCTCGGAGCGTCCCGGCCTTTTCGAGGAAGCCGACCAGGGGACGATCCTTCTCGACGAGGCAGGCGAGCTGACGGCGCGCGCGCAGGCCAAGCTGCTGCGCGTCCTGCAGGAAGGGGAAGTCAGGCGGATCGGCGAGAACGTGCCGCGCAAGGTCGACGCGAGGGTCGTCGCCGCCACCAACCGCTCGCTCGAAGAGGAGGTGCGCAGCGGCCGCTTCCGCGCCGATCTGCGCTTCCGGCTCGACGTGATCCGGATCCGCGTGCCGCCGCTGCGCGAGCGCGCCGACGAGATCCCGTGGCTGGCCGAGCGGATCTGGGTCGATGCGGCGGCGCGGGTCGGCACGCGCGCGCGGCTCGGGGAAGACCTGCTGGCTGCGCTCGCGCGCTACGACTGGCCCGGCAACGTGCGCGAGCTGCAGAACGTGATCGCGTCGCTCGCCGTGCACGGACCCCGGCGCGGACGCGTGCCCGCCTCGCAGTTGCCGGCGCACATCGGCGGCGCCGGCTTCGGCCGCATCATGGGGTTCTACGAGGCGCGCGTGGACTTCGACCGCCGCTACCTGCGGGCGACGCTGGCGCGCGCCGGCGGGTCGCGCAAGCTCGCCGCCGCGCAGCTCGGGCTCACCCGGCAGGGGTTCACGAAGATGCTCAAGCGGCTCGGCATCGACGACGGCGAGGTCGCGCCTCAGTGATCGTCGGTGGCCTTGCGCACGGACGCCGCGACGGCCTCGGCGATGAGCCGCTGACCCGACTGGCTCGGGTGCACGTCGCACGCGCCCGCAATCAACGGATTCGCCTTCAGCAGGCCGGCAAGGCACGGGCTGCCGTGGACCGCCGGCGCCTGGACGACGGCGGCGAATGCCGTGAAGGTGTCGGCGACCACGGCGCCGCCCCGACCCGCGGCGTCGGCGATCGCCGCGTTCAAGGCCTGGATCAGCGCGGTGGTCTGCGTGTCGCGAAGGTCGAGCGGAAAGTAATTGACGAGCACGATCGGCCGCCGATAGCCGGCCGCGCGCAGATCCGCGATCGTGGTCAGGATGTTCTGCTCGAGGATGGCGAGCGTGAAGGGCAGGATCGCGGCGATGCACGAGGGCACGCCGAAGCAGCGATCGCGCAGCTGGAACAGGTCGTTGGCGCCCAGTTGAATGGTCACCAGCCGGGTACTGCGGTTGGCCTTCACGAATTCGACGGCGAACGCCTCCTGGGTCCCCGCATACGCGGCGTGCAGCGGCGCCTGCGCGCGGTAGTCGCGGCAGCCACTGTCCTCCGCGAACGTGTCGAGGAAGCTGCCCGAGGCCTCGCCGGGGCAGGCGGCGTTGATCGGCGTCAGCCGCAGCGCACGCCCGACGAAGTCGGGGAAGCCGACGAAGTTCGACGCGTTCACCGCCTCGAAGCCGGGCATCGGCATGAAGCCGAAGGCGACGCTGTCGCCGAGCGCCAGATACGGTTTGTCGTTGTCTCGATCGTCTGTGGCACCGAGCGGCGCGGTTCCGAGCAGACTGAGGCCCAGGATGATGGCCAGGCGGAATCCCTTCATGACACTTCTCCTTCGTCGCTTCGCAGAGGCGCAGCAGCGCCTCATTATGAGGGGTCGTCAGGACCCGCCCGCATATAGAACTCGCGAAAAAATCCGGGATGGCGTGACGCGCTGTCAGGCGTCCGACCGCGGAGGCCGCTGCACGCGCGCCAGGATCAGGCACAGTACCAATGCCGGGATGCCGAGCAGTCCGGCGCCGATGAAGAACAGCGCGTAGCCGTCGAGCAGTGTGCGGCCCGAGGCAAGCGACTCCACCATCACCCCCGAGAAGCCCTTCGCGAATTTCCCGACGTAGGTATACGCGGAACTGAGCAGGGCGTACTGCGTCGCGGTGTACCCCAGTGTCGTCAGCGTGGACATGTAGGTGACGAGCGCGACGCCGGCGAAGGACGCACCGAAATTGTCGAACACCAGGATCGCGCCGAACGCGCGCACGTCGGGGCCGGTATAGGCCAGGATCGCGAACGATGCGATAGCCACACTCTGCAGGAAGAGTCCGACAATCAGCGATCGGAAATAGCCGAAGCGGACGGCGCTCAACCCGCCTGCGGTGATCCCGAGCAGCGATCCCACCAGGCCGATCGACGCCCGCATCGCGCCCACGACGTCTTTCGACAGCCCGAGGTCGTGGTAATACGGGTTCGCCATCGGGCCCATCAAGTATTCCGGCAGCCGGTAGAGACTGATCATCGCGAGCATCAGGAACGCGACAGGCCCATGCGCCTTGAAGAACTCGATGAACGGGCCGACGACCGCTTCGGTGAACCCGCGCAGGCTGGCGAGGCGCGCCGGCGCGCGGCCGCTGGGGGGCGCCTGCGAGCGCCGCGGCTCGATCGCCAGCAGGGTCGCCGTGATCCCGACTCCGACCAGGACCGCCATCGCGCCGTACGAGAACCGCCAGCCGAAGTGGCTCGCGGAAATGAGAATCAGCGCTTCGGTGACGATGATCGCGGCGCGGTAGCCGAGCTGATACGCCGCCGACAGCAGGCCGAGCTCGTCGGAGTCCTGCGCCGCCTCGATTCGCCAGGCGTCCACCACGATGTCCTGGGTGGCGGAAGCAAAGGCGACGAGCACGGCGAGCGCGCCAATCGCGGCGAGCCCGTGCGACGTGCCGGTCGAGGCCATCCCGAAGAGCCCGATCGCGATCACCGACTGCGTCAGCAGCATCCAGCTGCGGCGCCGCCCCAGGCGGTGGAAGATGGGGCCGTCGAGGCGATCGACGATCGGCGCCCACAGGAACTTCAGGGAATAGGCGAGCCCGACCCAGGAGAGAAAGCCGATCGCCTGCAGGGTCGTGCCCTGGTCCCGCAGCCAGTAGCCGAGCGTGTTGCCGGTGAGGAAGAAGGGAAGCCCGGAGGAAAACCCCAGCATCAGCATCACCGCGACCTTGGGCTGACCGAGCGAGGACAGCACGGTGCGCTTGGTCACCGGACGTGTGGCGGATGTCGGCATGGGGTCAGCTGCGGCCGCGCGCGATACGGCGCTGGACCGACAGGGCGAGCGCGTTCGCCGGATCCTTCTCCATCGCTTTCGACGCCGTGTCCCACGCCGCGTCGACGTTGCCGGCGCGGAGCTGCGCGTCGGCGGCGCGGGCGAGCAGCGCCGGATCCGATCCCTGCGCGGCGCGCAGGAAGTAGGCCGCGGCCGCCGGCATGTCCTGCATCCGGGACGAGAGATCGCCGAGCCGCGTCGCAAAGGCGATCGTGCGGCGGTCGTCCGGCTCGTCGCCGCGAAGCGCCTCGTAGTCGAGGAGCGCCTGGCGCGCCACCGCCGGATGGTCGAGACGCTCGGCGGCGTCGGCGAGATAGGAGAAGGCGAGGGGATCGACGGGCTTCTTCTCGGTCGCGTCCTGCAGCATCCGCTCGGCCGCGTCGGCGTCGTTGGTCAGCAGCAGCGCCCGGCCGAACAGCGTGAGCGCCTCGCTGCTGTCGTCGTTGCCGACGGCTTCCTGCAGCGCGGCGAGCGCCTTGGTCAGGGACACGCGATCGCCGCGGGCCTGCGCCGCCTCCAGCCACACGCGCCCGAGCGCGACGTAGGCGTAGGGATAGTCCGGGTAGCGCTCGACCGCGCGCGAGAGCGTGCTGACGGCGTTGTCGTGCTGCCCGACCCGGGCATACGCCAGGCCGAGCGTGACCTGGCGCGACGCTCCGGGATCGATCGCCGCCAGGTAGTCCAGCTGCCGCAGCCGCGACTCGGTCCGCCCGAGCGCGCCGTACAGATCGGCGAGCTCCTCGCGCGCCTGCAGCATCGCCGGCTGCAGCCGGATGACTTTCTCGAGCGCATCGCGGGCGGCGTCGAGCTGCTGCGCGTCGCGGCGGCAGAGCCCGAGCAGGTAGTAGGCTTCCGCGAAGTTGGCGTCGAGCCCGATCGCGCGCTGCAGCGCGTCGATGGCCTGGTCCAGGTGCCGTTCGTTGTACCGCGCGAAGGCCAGCTTGTAGAGGACGCGCGGCGCGCGGTTGTCGAGCCGCACGTATTCCTCGTAGCGCTCGGCCGCCGACTGGTAGCGGTGCGGCGTGTCGGCCATGTAGGCGTCGCCGAGCTCCTCGAGCGCGCGGGCGGCCCCGGGATCGATGTCGGTGGCGCGCCGCAGGTCGCGGATGGCGGCGACATACTCCCCCCGGCGCCGGTAGGTCTGGCCGCGCTTCAGGTACCCGACCATGGCCTCGTCCTTCAGGGTGATCGCGCCGCTGAAGGCCTCGATCGCGGCCGCCGTGTTGTCGCGTGCCAGGGCCGCGTCGCCGTCGGCAAGATGTTGACGGTAGGCACGTTCCCGTTCGCTCAAGGTGTAGCCGTAGACCCCGGCGACGCTCAAGCCAATCAGGAACAGGCCGGCCAGGACCCGCTTCACGGCGTCCATCTTATCAGCCGGGAACATTCCGATTGGCGCGGTATCTAAGCATCCAGGGGGCAGTGCTACTATGGGCGGAGAGCTGTCCGTGAAACCCGTTCGCGCGATTACCTGGACCGACGTCGGCGGCCGGGAAGCCTCGTTGATCCAGCGGTGCGCCGTACGCGACGAGGACGCGTGCGCCGAGCTCGTGACCGAGCACCAGCGCATGGTCTACCAGCTCTCGCTGAACCTCCTCAACGACCACAACGAAGCGCTCGATCTCTCGCAGGAAGTCTTCCTGCGCGTCTTCCGCACCATCCACTCGTTCCGCGGCCAGTCCAGCCTCCGCACCTGGATCTACCGCATCGTCGTCAACCAGGCGCGCAACCGGCAGCGGTGGTGGCGGCGCCGCTACCGGTCGCAGCAGATCTCGCTGGATCAGCACATCCAGGATCACGGCGACCTGCCCGAGATGGTGAGCAGCGGGCCCGACCGCCTGGTCGGCCAGAAGCAGCTCGCCGAGCGGATCCGCGTGGCGCTCGACAACCTGCCGTTCGATCAGAAGACAGCCATCGTGCTGCGGGAAATCGACGGACTGAGCTACGAAGAGATCGGGTTCTCGCTCGGCATCGCCGTCGGCACCGTGAAATCGCGCCTGGCGCGGGCTCGCGAAGGGCTTCGCGCGGAGGTGAGGG
>Ga0207708_10002831_pt1 | contig 12760 bp, 6 predicted proteins | sample KBSK5101metaG_FD_184340 | JGI IMG/M metagenome (GOLD analysis project Ga0207708, IMG submission 184340) | Corn, switchgrass and miscanthus rhizosphere microbial communities from Kellogg Biological Station, Michigan, USA - KBS K5-10-1 metaG... | ecosystem: Host-associated > Plants > Roots >...
AGTAACAACTTTTTCGATCGCCCGCTTGGTTTCGCGTTCGATACGAGCGCGCCACACCCAAGCTTCCGAACAGAACGGCGCCCGGACAAAACAAAATTCCTAGATAGGGCACGAGGGAATAGGTTGCGAACGCTTTCGCTGTTGCCGCGAGGCCGCCGCGGTCATCTTCCATAACGGTCGATACCGGTTTCTTCGGTCTTTACTTCGCGAAAGGTTTTACGCGCTCAACTGATTCTTTAAAGTCAGCATCACCCGGCGCCAACGTCAAGCCTCGTTGATAGGCAGCGAGCGCCTTCGTGTACTGCTTTGTCACTTCGTACGCGTATCCGAGTTCTCGATACACGTTCACGTCTTCGGGCGATTTCTTTGCTCCTGCTTCCAGAGCAGCAATCGCTTTCGGGAAATTGTTGGATCGCGAATGCGCCACTCCGAGCAGATAGAATGTCACACCGGTGGCATCCGCACCAGTACTCGCCTTCTCCAGAACTGACGCTGCGCGAACATACTGCTTCGATCCAATGAGCGCCTGGCCAAACAGCGTTACCGCTTCGGCGTCGGTCCGCAAACGAATTAGTCCCTCACCAGCTCGTACCGCGCTAACGTAATCGGCGTCAGCTTTCGCTTGATCGTTACTGGTCGCCGCACGTCGAAGATACGCAGTGACGAGTAGGGTCCAAGCGTTCGTCATTCGCGCGTCAACTACAGTCGCCCGATTCAACCAGGCGATTGCCCCATCGAGATCGTTTTTGGAGAGCGCTATTTGGGCAAGGTAGAAGAGCGACAATGAATCTTTCGCGTTCGCTTTAATCGCTGCGTTGAAACTGTGTTCCGCGTCTGCGGTCTTACCTGTTTTGTATTCCGCGACGCCACGGTAGTAGAGCATTAATGGATCTGGAGCGCCGCCGGTGTTCGAAGTTGCCGCCGTAAGAAGAGGCAATGCCTGCTCATACCTTTCAGCCAGCACGTATGCCTGGGCCAAAGCGGTGCGCGTGTTCACATCCTCTTGTTTGTTTTGCCGCTGCAACGTTAGCGCCTTTTCCAGATCGGTCGCCGCCTCGGCATATTGCTTCAGGTTCAGTTCAGCAAAGCCCGCGATCTTCCACGCTTCGGAATCGTTGGGATAGCGCACCGTCAATTCCTTTGCTTCCTTTGCAGCCGCTGCAAACTGCTTCGACTCGAGCAACGTATAGGCATGTGTTGTATCGGCAGGAGCCACCGTGTTCACGACTGGCTTAACCGGTTGGACGTCGAGCAACGGACTATTCGGATCGCTGCGGCGCGCACTTGGCGATGTCGTCGGTTCTGGCCTGAGTAGCGGATCAGATGCCGGTCGCTCAGACGTAGAAGTCGTGGGTTTTGTCGTTTGCCGTGAAGCACGACGCGGTCGCGTCGATTGAGCGGTCACGGTCACAGACATCAACAGGACAACGCCTGTCAGGCTAATGAGTCGAGTAAAAACAGATCCAGTCATGGCTAGCGATTGTATGCGGGAGAAGGTTAGGTTTGGAAGTCCGGACAAACTCCTCGAAAACACCCTTTCGGATGCTCATGATGCCTGATAGCGTTGCCGCCTTCCCCCGGGGATTGTTCTGGTCAGCCCCCCGATTTCCCCGCTGAATCCCCGTGGAAGACGCTGATAAGCTTGAAAAATGTGGGCACTCCCGCGGTTATAGCTGTGATGATCGGCAATGTCGAATTGTAGATCTCGCGTTGGGTCAGCAGCAAAAAGACAATCACGCTGGCGACACCAATCGACAGCGGCACCTTCAACGCCTCCCAATTACTGCTCTTTCTCGCCTTCGCTTCGCAATGGGCCAGTGCCTCCTCATCCTCAACGCTCAGCACGAAACACTTGAAACTTTCATTCATCAATCGAACCGCCGGCTCACGAACTATCAGACCTTTCTTCATGAGCCGCTCGAGATCAGGATCGTTTGAGCTGAGCAGGCCATCGTGGGCCAAATGTGACAACGTCAGTTTTTCATCGTCGGAACAGACACGCCAGATTGATTTGTAGTAAGGCATCGCCTGCACGAACACTTGCCTGGTGATGCCTTCCGGCGTTTGCGTGCCGATGTTGCGCTGATTCGCAATGCCTTCGCCAATGCTCTGCAAACACGCCCTGGGTGAGCACTCTCGCTCTATCCGCACAAACACAGCCTCGATTTGCTGTTTTGCTTCAGGCGTGAGTTTGTCGTCTGACAACACTTGCTTCTTCCGATTTGTTACGGTCGTCTTAAAAGCCCCAGGCTCGCCAAAGTCCTCGAGCGAAACTCTGAGAAACCGGCTTACCGCGCCGGTCCATCGTTCAGTCATGACCGGAGAAGTTCCGTTCTCAGTGTTTCCGTCGCTCTTCCCACTCATGAATCTATCCGGCTCAAGATTCGACACCGCAATAGCCACGCGTTTGAGCTCGAACAACTTCTCAAGAAGCCTCAGTCTCTGCTGATTGTAGGCGGCGTTCTCACATCCATAATCGAAGTTATCGAGGATTATCGGCAGAGCTTGAGTAGGGGGTTGTGTGGTCCCAGGCGACGCCGGTGGGTTTCTATGCTTGAACCACTTTTCAACTTCGGCGCTTTGCTGCACATCAATTCTTTCAAAAGTCCCTTTATCTAAACCCAATCGCCTTAGAAGTTCGCGACGGCCGACAAATGGAGGGTTCAGTACAAGAAAAAGGTTTTGCGAGACTGAGTCGGCAGTAAACCCATTCAATTCGTCGGAGGCTCTCTCATTTCGTTTAAACAGAAATATCTGCCGGCACATGTACGTAACCAGCAGCGCCACGATTGTCAGCAGAACCGGCCAGATAAACCACCACACTGAACCGTTCATGCGTGGGAGTGTTGAAACGATGTGGAGCGCAGGTGTGGCCTGGGAAGAAGTAAGCGACTGGTTCACATGCAAGATCAGCTCGCCTGATGACCGCTCCTCCCATTTCCACGATTGGTCGGCAGCCGGCCACAGCAGAGCATGCCTTTGTATGCTGCTTTGATTGAATAGCGGGACGAAGTTCTTGAAGAACCTGATTAATTTATTGTCGCGCTCTTCGCTATGATTGGCAGCAGCGTCCTCAAGTTTCGTCTGAAAAAAGAAGCTGTTGTAAACATCATAGCCAGTGTCGTCCAATCGGTTCGCGAGGAATTTTTTCATCGCATCCTGTCTAGAGGCGACATTAGTTGTTATCGAGTACTGACTGCGTAGTCGCTCTTCGCGTTGGGCCAAGTCCCGCGCCAGATCAAGTTGTCCCTCCTTGATGAATAGTTTCATCTCCTCAACGTAAGCCAGCTTAAAACACGCGTAAGCGGGAATGATGCTGATAAGAGCGAAGAGCAGCGTTGCGTTAAGCGTGTAGACCGCCCGATGATTAAGAAAATTGCGTTTCGTTAGGCGCTCGATAAGCTTCGTCGAAAGGTGCGATTCCTTCTCGCGCTTGATCAACCAAACAAACAGGAGAATCGCGGACAGAGAAGTCGCTACGGGAACGCCAATCTTCCACAAACCAGGTAGCCAACGCACGGCAGCCAAAGATAGAAAGATCAGAAAAATGTTGAGCACCGTCAGCGAAGTGTAGATTCGCGTCTTATCCGGGGCTGGCCATAACCATGCCACTGGATCACGACTCGTCCGATTGATCAGATAGACCACCAGCAACACGATCAGTGTGAAAATTAAATGGGCAAAAAACAAAACCAGGCACAGCGACATGATCTCGCTGAAGGTTGTGCGCAGAAAGTCTTTGTTGCGGAACGCGATTACGGTCCAGCCAAATTGGCTCACGCCCATGGGCCGCACGTACATACTGTGGCCTTTGCCGAGATACGAGACACTCAGTAATTGGTTGGAGCGTCCGAGAACGGCAGCGCGCAACTCCTGGTTGTTATCTGATTCTTCAAAGAAGTTCTCACCGAGGTGACGCTTTTCATCTGAGTGAAAGAGCACCTTCCCTGAACCGTCGATCACTGCAAATCCGAATCCAGATGGTATGACCGGCTGCGCCAACGAAAGCATTCTCGTGTTGATAGCCGAGATCCAAACCTGTGGATTGTTGAATGGCGTAATGGCCTTTGAGATTGTTACCTCATTCTGGCCTGTCGTTTTTGAGACTATCGGCTGCAAATAAAACTTGTGTTCGCCATAGGTGTAGTGCTGTTCCATGCGCGGCTTGAAGAAGTATTCGCGATCAACTACTGAGACGTTATTGGTTAGGTTTTGCCGGGTGGTCCACTTGATTTGTTGTTTGCCGGACGTGTTCACCCAAAATGCGGAGATGAAGTAAGGGTAGTAGCTGAGTTGTTCGTCCGTCAGGATTAGCCGACGGTCTATCGATGCAAGGGTCTCAGATGCACTAAGCCGCTCTAGCAACTGCTGCGCTAACGGCGCTTGCTGCTGAGCTAATGGCCCTTGCTGCTGAGCTAATGGCGCTTGCTGCTGCGCTAACGGCGCTTGTTGCCGAGCTAATGGCGCTTGCTGAGCTAATGACGCTTGCGTTTCCCGCGAAGGCACCGTCGGAGCGGCCTGTGTTTTAGGGCAATTTCTTGGCGCTTGAAAGCCTCCAAACCTTTTGGTCACTAACAAGTATTTCGTCGAATCAATTAGTTTCGGAGAACAGTTCAGTTCGTCAATTTCTGTAAGCGCATTGCCGAGCTCTTTCTCGAAGTTCTTCTGAAGGTCACCTGCGAAGGACTCGAGCGCGGTATCCAGCAACTTCTCGGCTCTTGTATAACTGGCGCTGAAAATGCCAAAGAGAGTTAGCAGCGCCGTGATCATTACAGCAGACACAACCAGCAGGTACGTGTCGATTGGTCGCAAACGATCCTTTGGACCAATTAGCAACAGCTTCAGGAAAGGCCAACTCAGTGCTACCAGCGCAGCAAGAAAGAAAAAGATGATCAGGACGGTGTACGACACTGCCCAACTCTCTCGACGAAAGCGACCGCTTTCCACGAAGCCACACACCATCCAACTGATTTGCTTCTTGTCGTTACTACCGAGCCTCTCTAATGGCAACTGAACCGGTTGAAAGAAGAGCTTGTAGTCTCCGGCGCCAACCTTTACGTCGGCCATATTCGTCGATTGGCCCAACAGCTTTAAGTCGATCTTGGAGCCATCTGAGGCTCCTGTAAGATTATTAAGTGAGGCGAGACGCAGCTTTGCCGAACTTTCCTGAAAGATGACGTTAACAGCATCATCGACCTCTGCAAGAACGATTGCATCAAACCCGTCGCCGCCGTACGAATCCTCGTTGTCTTCGATTTGACGTTTGTCAACGAACTGTCCGATCAGATCCGCCAGGTTTGTTTTGACTTTGAAGTTGAGATAGAGCGGTTCTTGCCCCTTTCCTTCGATGGCTGCCTTACCAAAGTTTGAATCGAGAGCCGGATACACCGTCGTGTAACTGAAATATAGGAATCGCTGATTATCTTCTTGCTTGACCTCGATCTTCGGACTTGCCAGCAACGATTCGTCCGCGGGTTTAGAAACCAGATCCAAGTTAGTAACGGTGAGATTAGTGCCATCCCCTCTTACCAAATTCAGTGACTGCCGTTGGAATTCTAGCTTCACACTTTCACGGTCGGTTTGGAGTCGTTTGTAGGCAGTGGTGGGTTTATCCACAGCATTCTCTTCGGTGTCTTCTTCCGCTGGGTTGAGCTCGAGGTTCGCCAGGAATTTCTTTACGGCATTAGTAAAGACGTCTCCCTGACTTTTCACGCTCTCTTCGACGTGCCTGGTCAGCGCGGCCAAAACGCGAAGGTCGCGGCCGGTGAAGTATTTCGTTTGATTCGAAACCCAGAAGTAGTAGTAGACAACGAAAGGCACGAGTACCAGGAGCAGGCTGAAGCCAATGATGCGGACTCGCTTGAGGCTGGAATCGGAAGGCATCCGGAACATATGAACACCTCGGAGGCAAAGGCGCGACGAAACGATTCGTCACGCGAAGGGTCAAATGAACGAAAGAACGAGATGGTGTCGGAACTTCGACACCGGTGGAACAGCGAGGACATCTGATGGTGTGCCCGAATGTGGCGGAAACCCGGGCACCCAATAGTAATGGTTCTGGCCCGATTATGTTTCGTTCCGCGGATTAGTCAAGCCCTCGGGGCAGCCTGGGCGCGAAAAACCAGGAACGCAAAAAGTTCATTGACTGCCGAATAGCGCAATCTGTATAAGCGTTAGAGGTTCTCTCGTTCTTGAATTGAAGGGGTTTTAAGCATGAAAAAGTTCTTAACCATATCCGCAATTGCGCTGGCGTTGAGCTATTCCCTTAGTGCCCAGGAACACGGCAGACCGCGCAGCAGTACTCCCGCTCCCACTCCCGTTCCTCCCAGGACCAGCACGCCCCCGACGACATTGCGCGACTCGAGCGTGCGAGACGTTAGCGGTTGGATTAAGTTTTCATCAGCTGCCGGCCGGTTTTCTGTGCTAATGCCGGAAGCGCCGACTGACAAAGCTGAGACGACGCAAAGCGAGCACGGCCCGTACACAACTCACTTGTTTATTGTAAGAGACACTATAAGCGTTTATCTGATCGGTTGGGTTGATTACGATCCATCGTTCAACTTCAACCGGCAAGCTGAGCTGGAAGCCAATCGCGATAACTTTGTTAAGGGGATTAATGCGACGCTTCTTACGAGTAGCCCGACAACGATTGATGGGTATCAGGCAATCGAGTTCGTTGCGGAAACTACGGAGCGGGTTTTCAAATCGCGCGTGTACCTGGTTGGCCGCCGCCCCTACCAGATAGTGATCGGCACAACAAAGGGGAAGGACGACTCCGTCCAGACCAGCAGATTCTTTAATTCATTCAAGATCACTCCAAGTTAAAAATAAGAGACCACCGACATAAAGTTGGTGGTCTCAGGCTAGAGTCCCGTTTCTGGTTAGGCTGAAATTGAAGGACCACCGACATAAAGTCGGTGGTCTCTTGTCTTAGAAGTTTAACTTCAATCCAAACTGAAACTGCCGTGGATCAAACGAGGCTGTCGGCCGACTGTAGTACCGTCCGTTGCCGGCTCGTTGGTTGAATGCACGAACGTCTTCGATAAACGGCGAGGCCGCCGCTTCATTGAAGCGATTGAAAAGATTGAAACCTTCTGCAATAAGCTCCAGCCGCACACGGTCGCTGAGACGAACCAACTTAGCCACACGCATGTCAAACGACATGTAGTTGTGGATCAAGCCAAAGTTGCGTGGCAAGTTTCCGCGCGTGAAATCACCGTTCGTGATTCCCGCTACGCAGCCAAATTCTCCGGCCACGCACAAGGTTCCGTCTGCTAACACAGTAGGCCGATCTGTCTGGTTCGATTGGTCGTTGTTTGTATCCTGATTGCTCAGAATGTTGAGCGGTCGACCAGATGACCATTCAAATATCGGAGCCACCGTGAAGTCTGACAGGAAGCGGTGGAATCCGTCGCCTGAGCGCCAGGCAGCGGGTGAAGTAATCACACCGCTGAAAACAAATCGATGCCGTTGATCGAAAAGCGCATCAGCGCGTTCTTCATTGAAGCGACGATTGTCCTGCGGCAGCAGTAGTGTTTGCAGGTCAGAAGAGTCATCGATTGAATGCGACCAAGTGTAGGAGGCGAGAAACTGGAAGTGATTCGAAAAGCGTTTCTTCAGATCAGCGTTCAAGGCGTGGTACGTAGAGTTGCCGTCGGAGGTCTGCGCGTTAATCGACCCGAATGGCGAAATCGTACCAGGGGTTCTTAAGGTACCCGGAAGTTGTGAATTCAGCACTGCCGGAGTAACTGCCCCACCACTTGCCGCCTGCGCCAGGAAATAGTTCGGCGCATTCGGTCGGAAGAAGTTTGCGATCGCCGGTGCAATAATCCTGCCTCGAGTCGGCGAGAAAACGATCATTCCAGGAACAATCACTACGAGGGGGTCTGGGGTGGTCAGGAGCGGGTTTTGAAACACCGTTCCGGGCGCGCTGGTTGGAAAGCAGGTCCCTCCAGCACATGAAGCCATTGCGACTTCCGTGGTGTTCGCAGGATCGCGATTAGCATAACGGCGGAAGTTCGCGATCTGCAGGTCAGTGCGCGGCGCATTCACATCCAGCGGGTGTGGCAGGTGACGCGCTCCCACGTAGATGTAGCTACCTGATAGCGACATGTCCTTCGTAATCTGCCGCTCAACAGTGAAGTTGCCCTGGTTCGCGTATGCGTATTCAAAGTCTTTCTGAACGTGTAGCGTGAAAGGAAGTACCGGTCCAAATCCAGGGAACGTCTGGTCGTCGAATCGTTGACGGCCAAACTGGTAGATCGAACCTGCCGCGACACCTGGAGTTACAACGCCCGCAGGACAAATCGGCGTTGCTGGTCCACCCGGTACGCAAACTGTTCCCTGAAATACTTGCACCGCATTGAGCAGTGCAGTTTGGGAAGGTGAGCCTGGAACCAGAATCCCTTGCTGTTGTTGGACCGCATCGGCGATGTCCGAGTTGAACGCAATCGCCAGCAGTGGGTGATCGTAGAAAATTCCGAAGGCGCCACGAATCACCGTCTTGCCGTCGTTATGTGGATCCCAGGCGATCGCAAATCGCGGGGCCCAGTTGTTCTTGTCGCGGGGGAATCCCTGTTGTACTCCCATTGCATCCTGCGCAGCGAGAACATCACTCGGCGAGAGAAGGATCCCTGAAAGTGGATCTCGGAATCCGAGAGTCGGTACCTGTTCGGTGATCTCGTAGTCGTAGCGGACACCATAGTTCAATGTGATGTTCGGCCGAATCTTCCACGAGTCCTGAGCAAAGAACGCCAAAGGCTTGTTGCTGATGCTGCTGACAGGGTTACCAAAGCCCTGGACAAAGTTCGTTGGAAAACCGAGGCCGTACTGCTGAACGGCCGTAAAGTTTGGTAACCCTGCAAACGCGGAATTCAAGGTTGAGGCCGCCAAACCACCGAAGTTGAAGAGTCCGGCGAAGTTCAATTCGAAGATCGCTTCGGGAATTTTTATGAACGCTATGTCACCGCCGAACTTGAGCGTGTGATTGCCCGCTACCATATTCACGTGATCAGTGAACTCGTAGCGCGTCTCGGTCCGGACGACCGGTGAAAACAGTTCGCGACCTATGAATGCGGTGCCGGAAATATTGAAAGCAACCGCGTCGCCGTTTTGTGACTTAAACGTCGCGCGTCGTTCGCCGAAATTGAATCGGCCCTCATTGATAACGTTGTTCGACAACGTCGACGTTAACGTCGACACCGCTGAGAAGTCGCGTAGCGTTTGAATACCGGTCCTTGAAAAATCGTTCTGGCCCAACGACTGATTCTGCGACTCCACCTGAATGCCGGTGATGGTGCTCGGGTTGTATCCAAAGCGGAAACTAAATTGATGTCGATTCGTTATGAGGTGATCCAGCCGGAACGAATTGAAGGTTGTTCGATCCGTGATTGGAAAGATTTTTTGTAAGTTGTTCAGCGCGCGGAAAGCAATCGGCTGACCAGCCGCATTGGTAGTTCCATTCGGGACTGGCGCGCCTGACAAGATAAAGCGCGGGCCAATAGCGCCAGGGGTAATTGGACTGATCGCAGGACACAGACTCCCGTCGTTCGGTGAGATCAGTGGGTTCGATCCAGTTAGCGCTGTCGTGCCGCCGCTTGAGGCGAAGAATGCGTAAGCGCGCGCACCGCAAATGTTAGTGGGATTCCCGCTTGCGACAAGGTTGTTAATAAAGGTCGCCTGCTGTGGTGTGATGTTATTGAACGTTCGCGCAATCGGATTCAACCCGGGAATCACAGGAATGGTCGCTGAGCCATTGAGCCCTCGTGCCACATCGCTTGTGAAAAAGCCGGATTCATTTCGACGCCGTTGCTCAAACGCGTAGAAGAAAAATGTTCGATCTCGATCAAAAGGACCGCCGATAGTGAACCCATACTGCGTGCGCGTGAATGGAGGATCCTCGATCGGAGCAAATGGATTGCGTGCCTGAAAACTGCGGTGACGCAGGAAACCGAAAATATTGCCGTGGACATCATTCGTACCCGATTTCGTTACCACGTTTACCACGCCGCCAGAAGAACGACCGAACTCAGCCGCAAAGGAGTTGGTAACAACCTGAAATTCCTGAACCGCTTCCTGACTGACAGTCGACCGCGAAGCGTTAACCGAGTTGTCGGTGTTGTCTGCACCATCGACTTGAACAAGATTTGAACGGCCGCGTTGACCACCGAAGTTCAATCCAGTCGTGGGCGCTGGTCCAATCGGTCGACCATTGTCCCGGCCCACGGTCGATGTGGTTAATGCAAACGACAGATAGTTGCGTTCATTGATCGGCAGGTTGTTGATTCTCTGCTGATCGATGGTTGTGGCAACCGCCGTTTTGGAGGTCTCTACAATTTCGGACGTGGCGTCTGAAATGGTGACGCTTTCGGTGATTTGCCCTGCTTCAAGAGTCACGTCGAGGTCGGCGGTTTGACCTACCGTCAAAGTCACTTTTGTCAGCACTGCCTTCTTGAAATTCGGCGCTTCAACCGTAATTTCGTAATCACCCGGTGGCAGGTTAACGATTCGATAGTTTCCTCCGTCGTCACTCGTCGTGCTGCGCGAGATATTCGTGGCAGGATTGCGCGCAGTGACAGTCGCATTCGGAACGACTGCGCCCGTGCCGTCTTTCACAAAACCATGTAAATCGGCGGCGTTCGATTGCGCCTGGCCGAGGGCAACACTTGCACACATCAGGCCAATAACGAGCAAAGCACCGGCTTGACAGAACCTGGCAAGCGAAGTTTTCAAGGATACAAACATCGTCAATTCTCCTTAGGTGAGTTACGAATGCATTTGACCTTCGCGCAGTTCAAGATTGTTCGCTAACGTTTGAGCTTTGGCGAGATTGGAGATCACTCTCCTAAACAAGCTGCTATGGTCGCGTGGGATCCGTGACACCGAATCTATAGTTTGGTTTTAGACGGAACCGATTGAGAGACCTTTACACTTGCTCAGTCTTTGTACTCCAAAAAGCGTGAACGTGGCAAGCAGAAGGTTTTGGCGGAGTCTACCGAGTGAACCGGCCGCGATGTGTGGCGATCTGCCACTTGTTTCCCCACTGATCACGGATCATGGCGCGCCGATCTCCGTACGGAGTGTCTTGAGGTTCGTCGAGCGACTCCGCACCCAGTTCAACCGCACGTCGGTAGGCAGCATCAGCGTTTTGTACGTAGACGTAGAGAAATGCAGGCATCGCCTCTCGCTCGATTGTGGAACCTATCATGATGAGGGAGTTATCTATCCGAAGCTCTGAGGGGCGCTCTGAATTGTATTCTCCTTGCGCCCCGAACACATCGCGGAGGAACTCCACAAGAGACTTCGGATCATCGACTGCAATTCTCGGAATCACGGCGGGCCAGCCAGCCGGTGCGTAACTCGACATTAGGCCTCCTTCCTGTCAAACGCATTCTGGTTTTGGTTCCACAGAAGCCATATTTCTTTAGACAGCGGGCGGTATTTTTCCTGACCTCCTGCGATGTCTGGACCAAACCACTTTTGGAATTCTTCAAACACGACGGCAATGACTTCCTCAGTGTTGGCGCACGTTCTTAATCGTGGAAGAATTGTTCGGGCTTCTGGCTCGTACTCATCGGTATTATCCTCGAAGTTGATCCCAATCGGATCATGTCGAAAAAGAACCTCGGCGACGTCATCGAAAAGCTTTCCATATTGAGCCTTCAGCCGTTTGTTTTCAGCAAGAATGTCTTCTCTTGTTGTCATTGACCTCTAGGTTGTTATGTGTCATTCGACAACCGTCCATGCAGTTCCCTGACACCGGGCATTTGATCATTGATTCCCATGGATTCGGCGCAGACTTCGCGGCTGTTAGATTACGGCTTAAACCCGAGGCTATCATTTACTCAGATCACTCCTCGGCTCTAAAATCATCCGCCGTCGCGAGTAGTCGAAGATCACTTTGAAACGGCGAAACAGTGCCCCGCCAATGAACCCATCGGCATCAGTGTTCGGGTCGGCCAAACGAAACTCCGTCACCGGAGCGGCAACCTTAAACTCACCAAGCTGCAACGCTTCTAATGTGCCGATCCACGATTTCTCCTTTTCATGACCGCCAAGTCCGCACGCTGGAAGTGACGTCATCCCTTCGGTCGAGGGTAAGAGATTGTGTTCATTCATAAATTGCTTCATCAGGCTCACGGCCTGCGCGCTTCCTGTATCGAGCAGAAAACGCCCCGCCAGCGGCGCACGTCCCACCGCCTTGATCTGAGCTCGTGCGAAAATGTGTTGCTCGCCTACTTCGAGCGGGATGTCTTTGCCACTACCTGCGTACTTGTAACTTGATCGGTCATACACATTGAGAAGCCGGCGCGCATAATCTATTTCGACAACAAATTGATCAAAGAACTCTTTACCAAGTATGCCATCCACGTCTCGTTTAGCTGAGCTTTGCTGGGTCGGGGGAGAAGGGATATTACGACCGTCTTCATCTATGTTGAACTCATTGACGCAAGATTCCACTGCGTCGAGCGCCACAGCAAGAAGCTTCCGAGGGGAAAGCACAACACCCGGTAAGCTGAAAGACACCTTCTCCATTAACAGATAAAGATCTGGCTGGTTAGCACCGATTCCGCGCGCCTGCCCGATCAACTTCAGTTTTAGCCCGATTGAGCGCGCGTGTTTTGTATGGATGATTGAGTGCGCCCCCGTATCCAGGATAAACGAGAGCGGTCGAGAGCCGTTTACGCTCACCCGAACATAGATGAGGTTATCGTCGAGTTCAAAAGGAATGGCGAGGGCGCTTTTGCCGGCACTGAAGCGA
>Ga0207708_10002833_pt1 | contig 12757 bp, 12 predicted proteins | sample KBSK5101metaG_FD_184340 | JGI IMG/M metagenome (GOLD analysis project Ga0207708, IMG submission 184340) | Corn, switchgrass and miscanthus rhizosphere microbial communities from Kellogg Biological Station, Michigan, USA - KBS K5-10-1 metaG... | ecosystem: Host-associated > Plants > Roots >...
AAGAAGAAAATCTTCGACGTTGAAGGCGGCACCTGGTCGGAATGCATGGGCATTCTCCGCCATGAAGCCGGGCATGTGGTGCAGCACGCGTATCAGCTTCATCGCCGCCGCCGGTGGCAGCAACTGTTCGGCCCCTCGTCGAGGCGCTATCCGAGATATTACCAGCCCAACCCCGCCAGCCGGAATTTCGTCCAGCATCTGCGGCTCTGGTACGCGCAGAGCCATCCCGACGAGGACTTCGCCGAAACATTTGCAGTGTGGCTCCGCCCCCGCTCGAACTGGCGCGCGCGCTACGCCGGCTGGCCGGTCCTGAAGAAACTTGAATTCGTCGATGAGCTGATGGGCGAAATCGCCACGCAACGCCCTTTGCTGACCCGCCGGGAACGGGTCGAACCGCTGAGTCAGCTGACCGACACGCTTGCCGAACACTACCGGAAGAAACTGGCTCTCTACGCCTTCGACACGCCGAAGACCTACGATCGCGATCTGCGGCGGCTGTTCTCCGACGATCCGAGACATCATCGGTCGCAAGCGGCGTCGACCTTCATCCGGCACAACCGCGCGAGGATCAGAGAGCTGGTCTCGAAGTGGACGGGTGAATATCAGCTCACGCTGGATGCAATCCTCGACGACATGATAGTACGATGCCGGGAACTGAACTTGCGCGCGGTCGGTTCGGAACGGAAGCTGATGATGGAATTCACCGTCTTGTTGACCGCCAAGACGGTGCATGCGCTCTTCGGTCCGTTACGGCGGAAGTGGATCGCGCTATGAAACGTCTACGCGTCCTTGTGCTTTTGCATCCGGACTTGATACCGCCGGAGTCGAGCGCCGGCTACACTGAACAAGAGATCAACGTATGGAAAACCGAGTATGACGTCGTAAGCACGCTACGAGCGGCTGGCCACGAGGTTCGCCCGCTCGGCGTGCATGACGAGCTCAAGCCCATCCGTGATGAAATCGACAGCTGGAAGCCGGATGTCGCTTTCAGCCTGCTCGAGCAGTTCCACGGCGAAGTCATCTACGATCAGAACGTCGTCAGTTATCTCGAGCTGATGCGCGTTCCCTATACCGGTTGCAATCCACGTGGCCTGATGCTGGCGCGCGGCAAGGACCTGTCGAAGACGCTCGTTCATTACCATCGGATTCCGGTGCCGGCGTTCGCGGTATTCCCCAAGCACCGCAAGGTTCGCCGTCCGACACGTCTTGGCCTGCCGCTGATCGTCAAGAGCGTAAGCGAGGATTCGTCTTGGGGCATCTCGCAGGCTTCCGTCGTCGACACCGACGAGAAGCTGGAGGAGCGGGTCACATTCATCCACGAGCGAATCGGGACGGCGGCCATCGCGGAGCAATATGTCGAGGGGCGCGAACTCTATGTCGGCGTGCTCGGCAACGACCGGCTGCGGGTGCTGCCGGTCTGGGAGCTGGAATTCGGCAACATGGTGCAGGGCGCATGGCCCATCGCGACGGAGAAGGTCAAGCACGATCCCGACTATCAGGAGCGTCGCGGGATCAGGCACGGGCCGGCTAAGGATCTCGCTCCGGAAGTGCGCGCCCTTATCCAACGATCGGCCAAGCGGATCTTCCGGACCTTGGGTCTCGACGGATACGCTCGCATCGATTTTCGCTTATCGGCGGACGGTATTCCATATTTTCTCGAGGCGAATCCCAATCCTGAGATTGCCGAGAGCCAGGAATTCTCCGCGGCGGCGCTGCACGACGGAATCGAGTACCGCGACCTCCTGCATCGTATTATCGGACTGGGTATCAGACGGGCAATGCCGGCGGCGTTTGTTTGAATCCGGCGACTCGTGCCGTCTGTCAGTTCTGCTTTTCGAGTCCCGCGGCCTTGGTGACCCGCTGATACAGTTCAATGTCCTTGCGAATGCTTTCGACGAACTCGGCGGCCGTACTGCCCACCGCGGTGACCGACAGGTTTCGCAGCCGCGCAATCGCGGTTGGGGACCTGGCTGCTGCAATCGCTTGCTGTTCGAGACGGCTTACAATCTGGGGAGGGGTCCGAGCCGGCGCGAGCAGTCCCTGCCAACCCGCCATCTGGAAGCCCGGCAAAGTCTCCGCAATCGTAGGCAGGTCGGGCGTTTGGGCCAGCCGCTCGCGCGTGGCGACGGCCAACAGTCGGAGCTTCCCTGCCTCGACCAGGGGATGCAATTCGGCGAAGTTGCCGACGTAAACTTGCACTTGGTCGGACAGAAGCGCTTGCACGGCAGGAAACGCCCCCTTGTACGGTACATGCAGCAATTCGATGCCTGCCCGCGACGTAAACATAGCCCCGCCCAGATGGGAGAACGAGCCGAAACCGGCGGAGGAATAGGCGAGCTTGCCCGGATTGGCTTTGGCATGGGCGATCAGGTCGGCAGTCGTTTTCGCGGTGACCCCTGTGCTGACAGCCAACGCAATAAAGCCGCTGCTGAACATGCTGATGGGGACGAAATCGTTCAACGGATCATACTTCACGCTCTGAATGAGCGGCGCGATCGCGATCTGCGCCACTGACGCGACCAGCAGCGTACCGCCGTCGGGATTGGCGCGCGCGACATACTGGGTGCCGATCGTTCCTCCTGCACCCGCCCGGTTCTCGATGATGAACGGTTGCGGGAATACCTTCGCCATGTGGTCGGCGAGCAGCCTGGCCGTCAAATCCACAATGCCGCCGGGCTCGTAAGGCACGACCATGGTGACGGGCCTATTGGGCCAATCCTCGACCTGCGCGGCGGCCTGCCCGCAGAGAAAGAACGTTCCAAGCAGCATCAGAGTGACGCGGGCGCTTCGCGACCTTCCGTGCTCGGGCGTGCCGACCGCCGAGCGCCGAACGACGGCTCTCGGCTGCCCAATAGCGATTGCTCTGTCCGACACGTTATTCCCTTCGCTGCCCGTTTGCCCCTCGACTTCCGACGCCTGCGTTCAGCCTAACGCCGAGGCAAACCCTTTGCCATCGTTCCAGCACCGGCGTCGGCATGACCTCCCGATGGAAAACGCGACGGATCGCAGCGACCCTTCGCGCGCGACGGTCGAGCATGCACACCTCTTCGAACACCCGAAGCTGATGATACATGCTCAAATGCGCAGATCAGCGACCCGAACCGCAGCCGTCGCGTGCGCCGTGCAACTGTCGAGAGCAAGACGTGGGGCAGGGCTCAGACGCCCGGCACGCAAAGGTGCCCGGCCACGAAACAGCGCCCAATTCCGACCCAGGGAGCGAGGTTCATGTCGTCTCCGTTTCGATCTCGGTGTATGGACACGGGGCGCGGGACTCGCTGGGCGCCGGAGACTACAAAGCCCATGTGCAGGTGTCGTGAGCTTCTTCCCCGCGCCGGTGTCTGTCATGAGGAATGGTAATGGAATTCGGCATCTTCTCGAACGGCTTTCGCCCGCATACCAGCGCGTCCCAGACTTACGAGGAAGACCTCAATGAGATCGTCCTCGCCGATCGACTTGGTTTTCGCGACGCCTATATCAGCGAGCACCATGGCGAACCGGTCTATATCAACAAGGTGGACACCTTGCCGGTCCCCGAACTCCTGATGTGCAAGGTGGCCGGATTGACCAAGCAGATCCGCATGGGTGCGGCGGTGAAGCTCATCCACCTCGCGCATCCCGTCGACACGGCCATCCAGGCGGCGGTCACCGATCATGTGGTCGGCGGCGGCCGCTTCATCTTCGGCTTTGGCTCAGGATTTCCCAATCCACTTTTCGCCAACGAACGCGGGCTCTCCCACGAAGACCGCCATCCGCGCCTGCGGGAATCGCTCGATCTCATTTTGAAGTGCTGGGCCGCGGAGGAACCATTCGACTGGAATGGCAAATATTGGCAGGGAAAAAACATTGTCGCCACCCCGCGCCCGTTGCATGCGCCGCACATGCCGATGGCGACTGCAACCGACACCGAGGCGATGATCGAGCTCGCCGGCAGCCGCGGTTACACGCTCCTCGCGGCGCAGCTTGAACCCGCATCATTCATACGGAGAAAAGCTGACCGCTATGCGCGAGCTGCCAAAGCTGCGGGACGAAGCAGCCCGCTCAAGAACATCGCCGTGGCTCGCTACGTGTACCTGGCGGACTCCCCGCGCGAAGCGATGGAGGACCTGCGTCCGGCGATCACCTACGAGCTGGGCTTCCAGATCAAGCGCGGCCTGATCAGGATGCTGAAGTCCAACTACAATTGGCAATTCACGGGTGATGTCTCCTTCGACCAACTCGCCGAGGCCGGCATGTATTTCCTGGGTGATCCGGATTCGGTCGCGCGCCAGCTCAGGGATTTCTACGAGGCATCGGGTGGGTTCGGCACGCTGCTGATCGTGACGGGCAAGGATTGGGCAACCCGCGAGAAGCGCGCACGATCCATGAAGCTTTTCATGGAACACGTGGCGCCGCAGCTCCGAGACCTGGAGCCGGTCCGCGAGCCCCGCGAAGTTGCGGCCTGACCACGCGCATTCGGGTTGTTCAGGAAGGACGCTTGCGGGTTTGGGTTAACGATCGGGGCTCAGGTGTCTCCCGAGCGCCGCCCGGGCGATAAGACTTTGCACACCATAATTGACGGAGGCACCCGTCAGCGGCGACTTTTAGGGCTATAACCTCGCCTTGGGGGGCCTTATGGTCAAACACGGCGCACTTTCGAAATCACATGTGCACCAAATGCTCGCTTCGAAAGATGCACGGGTGCGCCGCGCCGCCTACACCCTCCTGGAGGCAAGCAATCCCGGCCTCAGGAGAAACAGTGAACTGTTTCTGGAAATCATACGCTTCATCTGGGAAGCCAATCCGAGTTACGACATCTATCGAGAATTCAACAAGCGTCATCTGATCGTCCCGTACAAGGTCCACGAACTCATCAGCGCGCGTCTAAAAGTGGAAAAGCAGGAGCAACAACGTGCCGCTGCCGATCAGCACGCTGACGAGGTGCGCCGGCAGGAAGGGGGATTTTTCCAGCGGCTTTTCAGACGGCGTATGCCTGCGCTTCAAAGCGCGAGGTGCGAGAATCGTCACGCCCGCACCGGCCTTTCGCGATCATGATCCCATCGTTGTGCGGTCGAAGCGCGTCTCCTCTTTCTCCCGTCTAACGTGCGACCGCAGGCCTCGTCCCGAGCGTGCCGAAGCATGTCAGCCGATCGGGTGACGGCTCTCGCTCAGATCAATTGCCCGATGGTGTTGTCTTCATGTGCTGATCAAAGAACATGATCGAGTCTCTCACCGCCTTGATCTGCACCGGATCGGGATCGTAGACGCCGTCGTCATTGCGGCGGACATAGATGAATCCATGTTCGTCATGATCGTAGGACGCCCACCACGCCTCCTTGCCGGCTTCCTTGAGCAGATCGTAGCAGACACGGAAAATTCCCTGCAGTTCATCGCTATCGCGGCCCTGGACCAGGATCGGCGTCCCGATGGTGCCGATCCGCTGCATGGCGACGTCTTCGGTAATCCTGGCGCGCACTTTTTCCGGCTCGCGCATCAGCATCTTCTCGACGTTGAGCAGGCCGGTGGCAGGGTCGATCTGCGCGGTCGCGTCGGGTTTCAGCCTGAGGAACTCGTGTGACGCCGGCTCGTTCGCCACCATGGCGCGCACGCCCGCGTACTCCGCTGCGATCTTGAACGCCATTTCACCCCCGTGGCTCATGCCCAGGTATCCGATCCTGTCCGGGTCAATGGAGGGTAGCGTCTTGACGTGCTTGATGATTGCAATGACGTCCTCGTATTCCAGCGGACCCCGATTGAGAAGTTGCCGCCGCTGCCGCCGATCCTCGATCAGCTTGCCGATCCGGTCGTAGGCGTAGTCGACCTCGGCACGATAGCGCATCCACGCCACGGCGTAGCCGGCTGCCAGGAACTGTTCCTGAGTCCAACTTCGGTTCTGGGTGAAGTCGCGCACGACCGCCATGCCGCCGCCGCCGTTACCGGCGGCGAACAGAACGAGCGGAAACGGGCCGCCGGAATTTGGTGTGCGGAGCCCGAGGGGGGTATACAGCCCATCTATGGTTTCCACATACATCAGGTGGACCGGAATGTCCGAGCCCCTGACCGGCTCGATGATCGCGACATGTTCCGGATCAAGCTTTGCGTGGCTCGCATTGGCGCTGGCGTTCATGTTCCTTGCATCCTTGTAGATGTCGCTTCCGAAAGCCGCGTCCTGTCGGACTGGCGGCTGGTACCGGATTAGCATTGCTGTTGATGATCTCAATTCCCTTCAGTTCCGTCGTCATCGCTCGTCGCACGCGGGGCAGATGAGGCGCGCGGGCAAAGGAGTGAACGCGAGCCGCACTTTCAACCCTGGCGTGGCGGCCGCTTCCTGCCGGTTGCGCTGCCGCCGCGATGTCGGCTCTACGCTGGCATGGATTCTGCATTGCGATGGAGTCTGCATGATGATGTATCTGCCGATCACATGGAGGCCATGGTGCCGAGGACGCCTGTCTTGATGATTGCCGCGGCTTTGCTCGCCGTGTCGCCGGCGTCCGCCCAGAACGCGGCAACGACATATCCCGCCCGCGCAATCAAGATCATCGTCGGCTTTGCGGCCGGTGGCGGCACTGACATCGTGGCTCGGCTGGTGGCGCAGAAGATGCAGGAGAGCTTTGGCCAGAGCGTCTTTGTCGAGAACCGGCCGGGCGGCAACAGCATGCTCGGCCCTGACATCGCGGCAAGGTCGGCGCCCGACGGCTATACGCTGCTGTTTGCCGCGACCGGCCAGATGGCCGTAAGCCCGGCCGTCTATCCGAAGATTCCCTATCAGCCGCTCAGAGACTTCGTTCCGGTGTCGATGGTATCGAGCTATCCATTGATCATGGTCGTGAACGGGCAGCATCCCGCAACCACCATGAAGGACTTCATTGCCTGGACCAAGGCCAATCCCGACAAGACCAATTACGCGAGCACGTCGGCAGCCTTCACGCTGACGTCGGAGCTATTCAAGCTCAGGACCGGTACGCCGGGGCAGGCCATTCCGTTCAAGAGTGGAAACGATTCGGTGATGAGCGTGGTAAGCAACCAGGTCACGTACGCGATCGCCGAACCGCCGCCGATCGTGCCGCAGATTGCGTCCGGGAATGTGCGCGCGCTCGCGGTTGCGTCGCCGGTTCGGCTTCCTGAGCTGGAAAACGTGCCGACCATGCAGGAGAGCGGCGTCAACATGAATGTCGCGCTCTGGCTCGGGTTGTTTGCCCCTGCGGGTACTCCTCCTGCAATCGTCGCCAAGCTCGAGGCCGAATGCCGCCGCATCGCGCAGCTACCCGATTTCAAGGCGAGATTGCGCTCGATGTCGACGGACGCACTCGGCACCTCGTCGGCGGAGTTCATCCAGGCGATCGATGCGGAGATCAAGCTGTGGACTGACGTTGCCCGGCAGTCGGACGTGAAGTTCGAGCAATAATCGTCTTTCTGAAGATTTAGTCTGTTTTGTCAGCGGGGTCCTCGAGCCGCAGCCCCCGAGCGTGGGGCGCGATCGGATCGGGCCCGACGGTCAAAAATGGCCCCGCCTTTTCACGGCCATTCGCCCTGTTCCTGGTTTGCTCAGGAGTCGGTGCATCAAAGAGCAATCGACCAAGCCCAGAATTAACGAAGTGCTAACCAGTGTTTGCAAGGTTGCCACGTTGCTCACCCTGGCCTGCGCCTCGGGTGCCCGATCCAATGCAAGGCGGCTGCGTGATCTACAACCCTCACTGCTGGAGAGCATGAGATGAAACTCATGGCGTTAAGTCTGGTCGTGGGATGTGTCTGCTTTCCTTCGATGGGGCACGCGCAGGCAGCGCCTTGGACTTCAGCCAAACTTCCCGGCGAGCAGAACCGGGCCGTCCAGGGATGCGCTAACGATCCGCAGAAGGCCGGCGATTGGCTGTGCATATTCGTCCGTTGCGACCAGCCGGGGTCGCCGGTGAGCCTGTACTTCTCGGTGATGGGACCGGATATCCAAGGCAACATCGAACTGGTCGTCGATGAAGACGCATTCGCCGTTTCCGTGCCGGGAACGCTCAAGTCAGCGCTTCCTCTGTCTACGCGTGCTGGAGGCGTGCCTAATGGTCTTCTGGATGCAATGAAGGCGGGGCGGACGCTCTCGATTCAGGGGTCTCACCTCCAACCTCCGCATAACCAGATCTCATTAGAAAATTCGCGAAAGGCCATCGAGAGCGTAGAGCGGACATGCACGCGTCCATATCCAGGCCCCGCGGCCTTCTGGAGGCGCATATCGCGGAGCGTAGGCTTCTATTGATGGCTTGCAGGGGTCTTGCGCCCGTGGCGTCTGCGGATATGGCCCAGGAGTTCTCGCTTCAGCGCGGCGGCGCGGCCTTTAAGATCCGCCATACGGGTTCGAGAAGGCGCCGCGTGCGCCTTCATTATCTTTAGGACGAATAGGCTATTTCTCGACGAGATTCGCTTCGAGCCGCTGCCTTCGAAATTCGCGCAGCAGTCCTCGATGAGCGACGCGACCGGTCACTTGTGCGGGCGGCCGACACGCCGGGTCGGGCCGTCGCCCATCATGCTCATGACATTCTCCATGCCAGGCATGTCTCCGCCCGGCGGCATCATGCTCGCCACCATCGGCGCAACCATTTGCATCATTTGTCCCATGCGCTTCTTGCCAATTTTGCTGGTCATCCGCTGCATCATCGGGGCAAATTGCTCCATCATGGGGGCAAATTGAGCCATCTGATCGCCCGTGCCTTGGAACTGGGCACGCGCCGGGGCTGCGCTGAACGCGACTGTCACCAGAAGCGCCAAGGAATAAGAAAGTCTGGTTAGGGTGCTCATCGCGCTCTCCTCATCAGGCCGAGCACCCTGGCTGGTCGGGTGCTGATTCATCCACTCTGATGATCTAGGCGACGCCGCTGGTGCTCGACTGTGATGGCCATCACAATTTTGGCGTTGGGCCGCGGAAATCTCCGAAGCCAAGAAATCTCCGACTTTTCCGGCATTCAGGGCTTTTGAATTGGGGCAATGTGCCCGGCTCCTCCTCGGCGCCACGCATCCCGCCGATGGCCATCATGCCGATCTGGAGTTCGCCTGGAGCTCGTCGTTGTTAGGCGCGGGGCCGAGGTAGCGTTCGACGACTCTCCCGGTATACTGCCAGCGTCGATCGCAGGAGCGCTGACATGGCTGACACATCTTCCTCTGAAGACTCGCAGCTGTTTTCGACCGATATTTCCCGCAGGCGCGTCGTGGCCGGTGCGGTCACGCATCCATTGCGGGCACGATCTCGTCTGCCTTCGCGCAGTCAACCGACAGGAGCCCAAGCATGCCGGACAACCTTCGTTTTTCGAATCCAGACACCATGCAGAAGCCGCCGGGCTACAGCCACGTGGTGGAAGTGACCGGACCCGGTCGCACGGTCTATTTCGCCGGTCAGCTCGGCATCGACAAGTCCGGCAAGATGGGCGCCAATGCGCGCGAGCAGGTGGAGATCGCGTTCGAGAACGTAAAGGCGGCGCTGGCCTCGGTCGGCGCGACCTTCGATCATGTCGTGAAGCTCAACAATTATATCGTCGACATCAGCACGAACATCGCTCACTACCGCGAGGTACGCGACAAGTACGTGAATAAAGCAGCGCCGCCCGCCAGTACCACGATTGGCGTGCCGCAGCTGGCACGCCCGGGCGCGTTGTTCGAAGTCGAGGCGATCGCGGTATTGCCGCCGAAGTGACCGCACGTCTTGCTCTTGGCGCAGTGCTCGACCGAGCAGGCCGGACGGTGAGGGGATTCGTACCGCTGTATCCGCTGGGTTCGATCGACGTTGACCGCACCGGGATTAGAGGGCGATGGGACAAGGCGAAATCGATGCAATCCGCGCGCTGCTGTCGGCCAAGCCACGTCCGGTCGGATGGGGGGAGCGGCGTCAGCGCCTCGACGAAGTCGGCTCGGTCTGGCCGGTGGCCACCGACGTGAAACTCGAGCCTGCCGATCTCGGCGGCGTGCCGGGAGAGTGGTCGAGCGTGGCCGGCAGCGACGCCTCCCGCGTTCTGATGTTCTTCCATGGCGGAGGTTATTGCTCCGGCTCCATCCGCAGCCATCGTCGGCTGGTGACCGAGGCCGGTCGGTCAGCGGGGATAAGAACGCTGGCGGTGGGATATCGGCTGGCGCCCGAGCATCCGTTCCCGGCGGCAATGGAGGATGCCCTGACCGCGTGGCACTTTCTGCGCCAACAAGGCATCGCAGCCCGACATATCGCGATCGGCGGAGACAGTGCAGGTGGCGGGCTCACGGTGGTGCTGAACAACCGATTGCGCGATGCCGACGAGGAGCTTCCGGGTTGCGTGTGGTTGGTGTCGCCCTGGACGGACCTGACGATGTCCGGATCGACGCTCATCACCAAGGACAATGTGGATCCCATCATTCACAAGGGCTATCTCGGCGAACTGGCCGACGCGTACGTTCCCCTCGGGATGGGCAGGAAAGATCCTCGAGTGTCGCCACTCTATGCTGATTTGAAGGGCCTTCCGCCGATGCTGGTACAGGTCGGCTCTGCCGAAACACTGCTCGAAGACGCCACGCGTTTTGCGGCGGCGGCGGGAGCCGCCGATGTGTCCGTCACTCTGGAGATTTGGCCGCACATGGTCCATGCATGGCCCATGTGGAACGCGGGTCTCAAGCCCGGCCGCTCCGCGCTCGCTCACGCCGGCGCGTTCATGCGTGCTCACCTGTAGCGCCTGCAGCCGCCGCAGGTCTGAACGCGATCGCCCTGTCCACAGCGAGGGTAATGCCGATGCGGGTGCCGGCCGGCCATAACGACATGCCTTCGCGTCCGGGCACACGTATCAGAACGCGTCCCGACGCGGCCTCCGGCACGTCGACGTAGAGGTCGACGTGGCCCCCTTGATAGATTTGCGCCGCAACGATGCCGTGTACCGCGACTGGCGTGCCGTCCCCGGCCACGCGCAGTTGTTCGGGCCGCACGAACAGGTCGACCATGGCACCGGGTGCCGCGCCCTGCAGCGTCGACGCGGGGACCAGCACCCGCGCTGGACCAAGCGCGAGCGTCGCGGATGGCCCGTCGACCTGCTCAAGGCGTGCGTGCAGCACGTTGACGTCGCCGACGAACGACGCGACGAAACGATCGACCGGATGGCAATAGATTTCGTCCGGAGTGCCCAGTTGGCGGATGCGGCCCTCCGCAAGGATGGCGATCCGGTCGGACAGGCTGAGCGCCTCGCTCTGGTCGTGGGTGACGAAGATGGTCGTCACGCCGAGCTTGCGCTGAATCTCCTTGATCTCGACCTGCATTGACGCCCGCAGGTTCCGGTCGAGCGCCGAGAACGGCTCGTCGAGCAATAGCACCTTGGGGCGGATGACGAGCGCGCGTGCCAGCGCGACGCGCTGCTGCTGCCCGCCCGAGAGTTGGCGAGGCTTGCGATCCTCGAGGCCCTCGAGCTTGATGAGCGCGAGTGCCTCGGCGACCCGGCGCGCGATCTCGGGCTTTGCGATCCGGCGCATCTTGAGGCCGTAGCCGACATTGGCCGCCACGCTCATATGCGGGAACAGCGCGTATTGCTGGAACATGATCCCGCTTTCCCGCCGATAGGGGGGGACATCGGTGACCCGCCGCCCGTCGATCGCGATCTCGCCGCCGTCCGGCATCAGAAAGCCGGCAACGAGGTTGAGCAGCGTGGTCTTGCCGCAGCCCGAGGGCCCGAGGAGCGTCATCAGCTCGCCGCGGCGGACCAGCAAGGACACCTCATCGAGCGCGGTGGTCTTCCCGAAGCGTTTGGTAACGCGATCGAGCTGGACCGCGATGTCCTCGCCGTTCGGGCGGGATGCCATCGTCGCGGAGGGAGCGAAAGGCGTACGTTCAGCGCGGGTGCTCAACGTTCAACACCTTTGCGAGACCGAGGAATACATTGGCAAAAGTCAGCAGCGTGGCGGTGACCACGATATACATGACCGAGATCGCAGCCATCGAGGGGTCTGCATACTCGCGCACGTAATTGTACAGTGCGACGGGTAGCGTTTGCGTGCTTTGCGCGGTGACGAACAGCGAAGCGGTGAATTCGTTGAACGACAGGATCGCCGCGAACAGCCAGCCGCTGACAAGCCCCGGAAGCAGCAACGGCAGCGTGACGGTGATGAGAACGCGCAGTGGTGTTGCCCCCAAGCTCGCTGCGGCGAGCTCCAGGCGCGGATCGAGGTTGCGCAGCGAGATATAGACGCTGCGCAGCACGAACGGCAGCACAAGCACGACATGGCAGGCAACGATCACGGCATAACCGCGGGCCTGCCCGATATGCGCGGCGAGGATCAGAAAACCGAGACCGACCGTGAAGTGCGGCACCACGAGCGGGGAGAGCAGCACGGTCTCGAGCGCTCGCTTGAAGCGGAACTCGTAGCGCTCGAGCGCGAGCGCGAAAGCCGCCCCTACCACTAGTGCGATGGAGGAGGCCCACGCCGTCACGATCAGCCCGTTGCGGAAGCCGAGCTGAAAGTCCTGATACTCGATCGCCTTGATGAACCAACGCCATGACCAAGTTTCGGGGGGGAAGGACAGAATCGCCCTGCCGTTGAAGGCAGCCAGCGTGACGACCAGTGCCGGCAAAAGCAGGAAGCCGACAATCGCGGTCACGGTGATGACGCCCAGGAAACGCAAGAGCTTGTGCGACAGCCAGTGCGGCATTTCAGTGCGGTCCAAACCGTTCCAGCGGCCGGGCCGCCGCACGCATCAGTGCCAACACCGCGAAAGTGAGTGCGAGGCCGGCAACCGACAGGCTGGCCGCGAAGGGGAAGTTGAAGCTCGCGAATCCGAGCTGATAGACAAGGTTCGAGA
>Ga0207708_10002834_pt1 | contig 12756 bp, 10 predicted proteins | sample KBSK5101metaG_FD_184340 | JGI IMG/M metagenome (GOLD analysis project Ga0207708, IMG submission 184340) | Corn, switchgrass and miscanthus rhizosphere microbial communities from Kellogg Biological Station, Michigan, USA - KBS K5-10-1 metaG... | ecosystem: Host-associated > Plants > Roots >...
TCTCGCCGCTGCCGCAGGTCGACTTCCCGACCATCTCGGTGAGCGCCAACCTCCCGGGCGCGAGCCCGGAGGTGATGGCGGCGACCGTCGCCACGCCGCTCGAGCGCGCGCTCGGACGCATCGCGGGCGTGACCGAGATCACCTCGTCGTCCTCGCTCGGCTCCACCCGCGTGACGCTGCAGTTCGAGCTCTCGCGCGACATCGACGGCGCGGCGCGCGACGTGCAGGCGGCGATCAACGCCGCCCGCGGCACGCTGCCGACCAGCCTGCCCGACAACCCGACCTACCGCAAAGTGAACCCGGCCGACGCGCCGATCATGATCCTGGGGCTGACCTCGGACACCTACACCCAGGGCCAGATGTACGACGCCGCCTCGACGATCATCGCGCAGAAGCTCTCGCAGGTGAGCGGCATCGGCCAGGTGACGGTCGGCGGCGGCGCGCTGCCCGCCGTGCGCGTGGAGCTCGATCCGGAGGCGGTGAGCAAGTACGGCATCGCGTTCTCCGACGTGCGCGCGGCGATCAACGCCACCAACGTGAACCGCCCCAAGGGCGCGCTCGACTCGAGCGACCTCCACTGGCAGATCTATTCGAACGACCAGGCCAAGCGCGCGGCCGACTACGCCCCCATCATCGTGAGCTACCGCAACGGCGCCGCGGTGCGCCTCTCGGACATCGCCGAGGTGGTCGACTCGGTGCAGGACCTGCGCACGGCGGGCTCGGCCAACGGCCGGCCGGCGGTGTTCGTCATCCTCAACCGCCAGCCCGGCGCCAACATCATCGACACCACCGACCGGGTGCGCGAGCTGCTGCCGCTCCTGCGCGCCTCGATCCCCGGGGCGATCAACCTCGAGGTGATGATGGAGCGCACCACGACCATCCGGGCGTCGCTGCGCGAAGTGGGGCTCGCGCTCGCGATCGCCATCGGCCTGGTCATCTTGGTGGTGCTCGTCTTCCTGCGCAGCCTGCGCGCGACGCTGATCCCGGCGGTGGCCGTGCCGGTGTCGCTGATCGCCAGCTTCGGCGTCATGTATCTCGCCGGGTTCAGCATCAACAACCTCTCGCTGATGGCGCTCACCATCGCCACCGGCTTCGTGGTCGACGACGCGGTGGTGGTGCTGGAGAACGTGTCGCGCCACATCGAGGAAGGCATGGCGCCGATGCAGGCGGCGCTGCGCGGAGCGCGCGAGGTCGGCTTCACCGTGCTGTCGATGAGCCTCTCCCTGATCGCGGTGTTCATTCCCATCCTGCTGATGGGCGGCATCGTCGGGCGCCTGTTCCGCGAGTTCTCGGTCACCCTGGCGGTGGCGATCCTGGTATCGCTGGTGATCTCCCTCACCACCACGCCGATGATGTGCGCCAGGCTACTCAAGCCTCGTTCCCATCCCCAGTCAACAGCGACAGACCGGTGGAGCGGGTGGTTCGACGTGATGCTTTCCGGCTATCGCTCGAGCCTGGGCTGGTCGCTGCGCAACCCGCTGCTCGTGCTCCTCATCCTGCTCGCGACCATCGGGCTGAACGTCTACCTCTACGCGAAGGTGCAGAAAGGCTTCTTCCCGCAGCAGGACACCGGCCGCCTGGTGGGCTTCATCCGCGCCGACCAGGGCATCTCGTTCCAGGCGATGCGCGCCAAGCTCGCCGCATTCGTCGACAGCGTGAAGAGCGATCCCGCGGTCGACAACGTGGTCGCGTTCACCGGCGGCGGCCAGAGGAACCGCGGCTCGATGTTCATCGCGCTGAAGCCTCTCGCCGAGCGCGGGGTGACTGCGGACCGGGTGATCGCCCGGCTGCGCATCAAGCTCGCGCAGGAGCCCGGCGCGCAGCTCTTCCTCAACCCGGTGCAGGACATCCGCGTCGGCGGGCGGCTCTCCGACGCCACCTACCAGTTCACGCTGCAGGCCGACGACCTCGCGGACCTGCGCCGCTGGACGCCGCGCCTCGAGGCTGAGGTGCGGCGCCTGCCCGAGCTCGCCGACGTGAACACCGACCAGGAGGCCCGCGGCCTGCAGACCACGCTGGTGCTCGATCGCGAGAGCGCGGCGCGCCTGGGCATCAACGCGAGCCAGATCGATTCCGCGCTCAACCTCGCCTTCGGCCAGTCGCTGGTTTCGACCATCTACTCGGAGCTCAACCAGTACCGCGTGGTGCTCGAGGCCGCGCCGCGCTACTGGCAGAGCCCGGACGGCCTGAACGCGATCTGGCTCGTCTCGCCCGCCAAGGGGCTGGTTCCGCTTTCTTCGGTTGCGCACTGGGAGACCACGACCACCGCGCTCTCGGTGAACCACCAGGGCCAGTTCGTCGCCACCACGCTGTCCTTCAACCTGCCGCCCAACGTGTCGCTGTCGCAAGCCACCGAGGCCGTGCAGCAGGCGATGGTCCGGATCGGCATGCCCACCACCATCCACGGCAGCTTCCAGGGCACGGCGCGCGCGTTCCAGCAGTCGCTCGAGAGCCAGCCGTGGCTGATCCTCGCCGCGCTGATCGCGGTCTACATCGTCCTCGGCATCCTGTACGAGAGCGTGGTGCACCCGGTCACGATCCTCTCCACGCTGCCCTCGGCCGGCGTCGGCGCGCTGCTCGCGCTGATGGCCTTCGGCAAGGACTTCAGCATCATCGCCCTGATCGGCGTGATCCTGCTCATCGGCATCGTGAAGAAGAACGCGATCATGATGATCGACTTCGCGCTCGACATCGAGCGCCGCCAGGGCAAGCCCCCGGAAGAGGCGATCTTCGAGGCCTGCCTGCTGCGCTTCCGGCCGATCATGATGACCACCTCGGCGGCGCTCCTCGGCGCAGTGCCGCTCGCCATCGGCTTCGGCTACGGCGCGGAGCTGCGCCAGCCGCTCGGCATCTCGATCATCGGCGGGCTGGTCCTGTCCCAGCTCCTCACGCTCTACACCACGCCCGTGGTCTACCTCTATCTCGACCGCCTGCGCCTGAGAATTCTCAGGAGGCGCGCGGCGCGGAGCCCGGCATGAAGGCCTGGCCGGCGGTTCTTCTCGCCGTCGTCGCGGGCTGCACGGTCGGCCCCGACTATCGCCGGCCGGACACGCCCGCCGTGGAAGCATTCAGGGAAACGCCGCCGGGATGGAAGGAAGCCCAGCCGCGCGACGACCTCGAGCGCGGCAAGTGGTGGGAGGTCTTCGGCGACGAGCAGTTGAACGGCCTGATCGAGAAGATCGACGTCTCCAACCAGACGCTCGCGGCTTCGGAGGCGCAGTTCCGCCAGGCGCTCGCCGCCCTCGGCATCTCGCGCGCAGCGCTTTATCCGACGCTGGACGCGAACGGCACCGTGGTGCGCAGCCATTCTCCCGGCAGCACGCTCGGCGGCACGACCGCCGGCCGCACGCTTACGAGCTACGGCGCCAGGCTCACGGCGCAGTGGGAGGTCGACCTTTGGGGCCGGGTGCGCCGCAGCGTCGAGGCCGCCGAGGCCGCGGCGCGAGCGAGCGCCGGCGACGTCGCCGCGGCGCGCCTTTCGCTCCAGGCACAGCTCGCGACGAGCTACTTCCAGTTGCGCGCGCTCGATGCGCAGGCGCGGCTTCTCGACGACGCGGTAGCGGCGCTCAGGAAGTCGCTCGAGCTCACCGACAACCGCTACAAGGCGGGCGTCGCGGCCAGGGCCGACGTGGTGCAGGCCGATGCGCAGCTCAAGAGCACTCTGGTGCAGACGATCGATCTCGGCGTGCAGCGCGCGCAGCTCGAGCACGCGATCGCCGTGCTCACCGGCGTGCCGCCTTCGGCGCTCGCGATCGCCGGCTCGGCGTCGTTCGAGACCGTCGTCCCGGCCGTCCCGCCCGGCATGCCTTCGGCGCTTCTCGAGCGCCGTCCCGACGTCGCTGCCGCCGAGCGGCGCGTGCACGCATCGAACGCTCAGATCGGCGTGGCGAAGGCGGCGTACTTCCCGCAGATCACGCTCACGGCCCTCTTCGGATTCACCAGCCCCGACGTCTCGGTTCTCTTCACCGGGCCGAGCCGGCAATGGTCGATCGGCCCGTCGATCGCGCAGTCGATCTTCGACGCCGGCCTGCGCCGCTCGCAGACCGAGCAGGCGATCGCGGCGTACGACGCGACGGTGGCGAATTACCGCCAGGTCACGCTGACCGCGTTCCAGGAGGTCGAGGACAACCTCGCCGCGCTGCGCATTCTCGAGGAGGAGGCGCGCTCGGAACAGGAAGCGGTGGAAGCGGCGCGCCTCGCGCTTTCGCTCGTGCTTAACCAATACAAGGCCGGCACGGTGAGCTTCCTCAACGTGGTCACCGCGCAGACCGCGCTCCTCAACGAGGAGCGCAACGCCGTGGGCATCCAGTCGCGGCGCCTCGCCGCGGTGGTGGCGCTGATCCGGGCGCTCGGCGGCGGCTGGCACGAAAGTTAGCCGAAAGCTTCGGGTCAGCGTCGCGCAATCGCGCTGGCCGATCATGCTGCACCATGAAAATAATCCTGTTCGTGCTTCTGATGGTTGGCATGGTGAGCGCGCAGGCCCAGCACCGCGAATTTGCCCGCGAGCGCTTCCATACCCAGCATTGGGTCTACGACGATCGCTTTCACCATAACCACTACTATCCCGCGCTTGGCTACTCCGTCGCGGTGCTGCCGCCGGGAAACGTGGGGGTCAATTTTCGCGGCGGCCGCTTCTGGTTCCACTCGGGCGTGTGGTACCAGCAGGCGGGTCCGAGCTACGTGGTGGTGAGGCCGCCGGTCGGCATCGTGGTTCCGGTCCTGCCGCCCGCCTACACGACGGTGTGGGTTGGAGGCTTCCCCTACTACTACGCCAACGACGTGTATTACAGCGCTGCGCCTGCAGGCGGCTACGTCGTGGCGAATCCGCCGACCGAAGAAGCGGCCGGCCCGACACCCGGCCTGCAGGCGGCCGCGCCTCAAGGCGCGGCGCCTCAGGCGGCGAACTGGTACTACTGCGACTCAACGAAGACGTACTACCCGTACGTCACCGAATGCAAGGAAGGCTGGCGCCAGGTTCCGGCGACGCCGCCCCAGAAGTAAGACCAAGAACTAGGCCAGGGGCAATTCGATCTCCACGCGCAGGCCGCCGTCCTCCCGGTTGCGCGCGCTGATGCGGCCGCCGTGCGCCATGACGGCGCGACGCGCGATGGCGAGGCCCAGCCCGAATCCCTTCACGGTGTCGCCGCTGATGCGGTAGAAGGGCTCGAACACCCGCTCGAGCTCGCCCGGGGGAATGCCGGGCCCGCGATCCGACACCACGAGCACCGCGCACGCGCCGGCCATGAAAAGGTCGATCTCGACCGCGGTGCCATCGGCGGTGTACTTCACCGCGTTGCGGACCACGTTCTCGACCGCGCGATGCAGAAGCTCGCTGTGGCCGCGCACCAGCAGCTTGTCGACCGACTGGAGCGCCAGGTCCCGCCCGGCCGCCTGCGCCTCGAAGCGCGCGTCCTCGGCGACGTCGGCCACCAGGTCGGCGAGGTCGATCGTTTCGACCGCTGCCTCCGGCGCGCCGCTTTCCAGCCTGGCGAGCGTGAGCGCCTCGCCGACCAGCTCGTCCAGGCGAGTCACTTCACGCTCGATGCGCTCGAGCGTGCCCTCGAGCCTGGCGGGGTTCTGGCGCGCCAGTCCGATCGCCGCCTGCAGCCGCGCGAGCGGCGAGCGCAGCTCGTGGGACACGTCGTGCAGCAGGCGCCGCTGCGCCGCCACGAGGCCCTGAAGCTGCACCGCCATGCGGTCGAAGTCGTCGCCGAGATCGGCGATCTCGTCGCGGCGGCCTTGCATGAGCGGCCGCGCGCGGGTCTCGAGGCGTCCCTCGGCGGCGGCGCTGAAGGCCCAGCGCAAGGCGCGGATCGGCCTGGCCAGGTACCACGCGAGCAGCCCGCTGACCGCGAAGCTTGCGATGCCGACGATGATGGCGAGCTCCCAGGGCGGGGGCGGGGGCGCCGGGCGCCGCGGCCTGCGCGCCTCGCCCTCGAGCGGTGTGAACAGCAGGTAGCGCTCGCCGTCGGCCACGGCGACTTCGCGTGCGGCGCGCGGGCTGTCCTCCGAAGAGGCGAGCGCACGCGCGCGGGCGAGGGCGTTCAGGGGAACGGGACGGCCGAGGAGGTCGCGTCCCTGCGTATCGACAACAAGGAGCGAAGGCCCCTGCGTGCGGTGCGTCTCCTTCAGCCATTCGCGCAGCGCCTCGACGCCGCCGTGGCGCAGCGTCGCGGACGCGAGCTCGCCGGCGAGCATCGCTCCGGGCCCCTGCGCGAGCTCGGGCTCGGCCGCCGAGCGCGGGTGGTGCTGCAGCCAGACCGCGGTGCCGGTCGCCGCCGCGGCCGCGAGCGCCGTGAGCCAGAACGCGAAGAAAATCTTCCAGAAGAGCCGCCCCATCGCCTATTCCCGGGCGAGGTGATAGCCCTGGCCGCGCACGGTCCGGATGAGCGTCGCCGCATCGCCGAGCTTCTGCCGGATGCTGCTCAGGTGGACGTCCACGCTGCGCTCGAAGCGCGCGAGCGGCCGGCCGAGCGCCTGCTCGGAGAGGTCTTTCTTGCTCACCACGCGGCCCGCGTTGCGCATCAAGACCTCGAGCAGGTTGAACTCCATGCTGGTGAGCTCGATTGGATGGCCTTGCCATTCGACCCGCCGCTTCTCCGGCCAGAGTGCCAGGCCGCTGACCGTGAGCGGCCCGGCGCCCTCCGCCTGCGGCTGCATGCGCCGCAGGATCGCTCGCAGCCGCGCCGCGAGCTCGCGCGGGGTGCAGGGCTTGGCCACGTAGTCGTCGGCACCGAGCTCGAGTCCGATGATCCGGTCCACGTCGTCGCCGCGGGCGGTGAGCATGATGACCGGCACCCGGCTCCCCTGCCGGATGCGGCGCAGCGCCTCGACGCCGTCGATGCGCGGCATCATGACGTCGAGCACTACGATCTGGTATGCGCCGCCCGCCGCGAGACGCGCCGCGCTCTCGCCGTCGTACACCGCCGTCACGGAAAAGCCCTCGCGCTCGAGGTACTCCGCGAGCATGCCCGAGAGCTCGATGTCGTCGTCCGCCAGAAGGACCGCAGTCACGGCGCGATGATACTAAGCAGTCACTTCGCGTAGCGCCTCTTTACCCAGCTTTACGGGAGGCTTACGCAGCTTTGGGCCGCACGGGCGGAAACTCTGCGGGGGCGAGCCGGCCCGTCGATCCGGGGACCAAATCATGCGCGAGCACATCAAGGCCTTCCTGCTGGCGAGCAGCCTCGCCTTCGGCATTCCCACCTTCGTCGAGGCCGAGCCGCTCGGGCGCGCTCCGGAGGGGGCGCACGAGATGCGGGCCATGCGCCGGCTGCGCAAGCTCGAGCTCACCGAGGCGCAGCGCGACCGGATCTTCGGCATCTTCCACGAGCAGGCTGACGCGACACGCCAGCAGATGAAGCTCGTGCACCGCGCACACGAGGCGCTGCGCCAGGCCGCGCTCTCGCCGGGCTTCGACCGCGCGCGGGCGCGCCGCCTCGCCGATGCCGCGGGCAACGCGCTCTCCGAGCTGGCCGTGATGCGCGCCGAAACTCTGAGCCGGGTGGCGGCGGTTCTCACCCCCGCGCAGCGCGACAAGCTGGCTCTGTTTCATCTGCATTGAAGGGCTTACGCGACTTTACGTCCGGCTGACCGCGCTTTACGCGCTCGCCGTCCAAGCTTGCCGCCGGGCAATCCAGCTCACTATCGAAAGGGATGATCATGCTCAAGAGGCTCATGATTGCAGCATCGCTCGCGCTCGGCGCGTCGGGCGCGTACGCGCAGGAGGCCGGCTGGTACGGCGGGCTCGACGTCGGCGGCAGCCACCTCTCCGGAATCAACACGGACGGGCTCGACTCGTTCGACAAGAGCGACACCGGCTTCGACGTCAACCTCGGCTACCGGCTCAACCGCAACTTCGCGGTCGAGGGCGCCTATACCGACCTCGGCAAGTTTCATTTCAGCTCGGCCGCCGTGGGCGACGGCGACGTGAAGCCGACGGCGGTCTCGCTTTCGGCGGTCGGCATCCTGCCGCTGCAGTCGAACTTCTCGCTCTACGGCAAGGCCGGCGTCGCCCACACCGAAACCAAGGCTCTCGGTGCGTCCGACACGAAGGACGGGCTCCTCGCCGGCGCCGGCGTGATGTACGACTTCAACCGCAACGTGTACGCCAAGGCGGGGTGGGACCACTTCGATGACGTCGGCAACGACGCCACGGGCAAGGGCCACGCCGATCTCTACTCCCTCGGAGTGGGTTATCGATTCTGAAACGGAGGATAGACCGGGGCTTCAGGCTCCGGTTTTTCCCAGTTTCTTTTCAACCAGGCGCACGAAGAACGCGGCGCCGTAGGGCAGCGCGGCGTCGTTGAAGTCGTATCCCGGGTTGTGGACCTCGCAGGCGCCTTCGCCGTCGCCGTTGCCGATGTTGACGTAGCAGCCCGGCACCTCGGCGAGCATGTAGGAGAAGTCCTCGGAGGCCATGATGAGCGGCGGATCGCGCCGCACCTTGTCCGGGCCGACGAGCTCGGCGCAGACTGCGGCGGCGACCTCGGCCTCCCGGGCGTCGTTCACGAGCGGCGGAAAGATGGGGCGAAAATCGGTCTTCGCGCTCGCGCCGAAGCCAGCGGCCACGCCCTGCGCGATACGCGCGAGGTTGCGGCCGATCATCTCCATGATCTCGGTCGAGAACGCCCTGACCGTGCCCGACAGGCGCGCGCTCTGCGGGATGACGTTGTAGGCGTCGCCGGCGTGGATCTGGGTCACCGAGACCACCGCGGTCTCGACCGGACGCACGTTTCTCGAAACGATGCTCTGGATCGCGGTCGCGATGTGGGCCGCCGCGAGCACCGGGTCGATGCCCGATTCCGGGCGCGCGCCGTGCGCGCCGCGGCCGGCGACGTCGATGTCGAAGAAGGCGCCGCCCGCCATCATCGGGCCCGAGCGCACGGCAAAGCGCCCGAGCGCCATGCCCGGGCGGTTGTGCATGCCGAAGAGCGACTCGCAGGGGAAGCGGCGGAACAGGCCGTCGTCGACCATCGCCTTGGCGCCGCCGATGCCCTCTTCGGCCGGCTGGAAAATAAGATGCACCGTGCCGTCGAAGTGCCGCGTGCGCGCGAGGTGCTGCGCCGCGCCGAGCAGCATCGCGGTGTGGCCGTCGTGCCCGCACGCGTGCATCACGCCGTCGTGGCGCGAGCGGTGCCCGAACGTGTTCGCTTCCTGGATCGGCAGCGCGTCCATGTCCGCGCGCAAGCCGACGCTTCTTCCGGAGGCCCCGCTTTTCAGCACGCCGACCACGCCGGTCTTTCCGATGCCGCGGTGGACTTCGATGCCGAACGACTCGAGCCGCGCCGCGACGAGCTCGGACGTGCGCTTCTCCTGGAAACCGAGCTCCGGGTGGGCGTGAATGTCCCGCCGCCACTCGCTCATCTCGTCTTGCAGTTTTTCAGGGATGAACATCTTCGGAGAACCAGTCGTCCGGCAATTCGGTGCCGATTTTCATCTGCCGCGCCTTCTCGAGCACCGCGGCGCCGGCGGCGGCGAACTGCAGGCCCGTGCCGACGTTGCTGGCGAAGCAGGTGATCTCTGCGGCTTCGCGCCGTCCCGGCGCCTTGCCCGCGAGGAGATCGCCGAGGTCGGGGTAGCTGCGCGCCGGGTCCTTCCACCAGCCGCCGTCGCTCTCTTTCCTCGCGTTGGCCGTGCCGGGAAGCACGTTGCTGATCTGCTTGGCCTGCTGCCGCGTGTGCACGAACACGCGCTGGCAGCGGTCGAGCACCTCGCCGTCAATCTCCTGCGTCTTGATGCAGCCGACGTGCATGCCGGGCCGCAGCCACTTCGGATCGATCACGCGCACCATGGAGGAGGTCGCGGCGAGGATCACGTCGGCGCCCTCGACACAGGCCTCGACGGTGTCGACGATCTTCACGTCTTGGTTCTGGGAGGCAAACGCTGAGCGACTTTCGGGCCGGGGGCTGAAGACGCGGACTTCCCTGAAACGCCGCACGGCGCGTGCCGCCATGAGCTGGGCGCCGGCCTGCCAGCCGGTGCCGACGAGCGCGAGCGTCGAGACGTCCCCGCGCGCCAGGTGCTTGAGCGCGAGGCCGCTTGCGGCGCCCACGCGCAGGCGCTGCATCACGCCGTCGGGGAACATCGCGAGCAGCGCGCCGGTCTCGGTGCTGAAAAGGAGCACCAGGCCGACCCAGCGGCCCTTGCCGTCACGTCCCGGGGCGAGCGGCTGCTTGACGCGGCGCGGCTTGCCCGCGACGAGCGGGTGCGTCACCACATCGGAGTTGATGCGCAGCGCCTGGATGCTGCGCGCGGGCCAGGTGCCGCCCATGTGCTTGAAGCCGTAGTAGCCGCCGGGATGCGTCGCCGGCGCGATGTTGTCCACGCGCGGCGAGAGCAGCGCCTGCCCGTTCGCGTAGTCGCGGTACATCGGCTCGAGCGCGGCCATGCAGTCCTCGATGCTGAGGAGCCGCGCGACCTCGTCGTTCGTCAGGACGAGCATTGGAGCTGGCGCTCGCGCGCGTGGACGAGGCCGGTGATCGCCTCGTTCACCGGCGCGGCGACGCCGATGCCGCGGCCGACGCGAGGAATCGAGCCGTTGATCACGTCGATCTCGCTCTTTCGCTTCGCCATCAGATCGAGCAGCACCGAGGGGCGCGCGCCGGGGATTTTCGAGGCGAATTCGCGCGTGTAGGCGACCGGGTCGTCGAAGCCCAGCCGCACGCCTTTCTTGAGCGCGACGCTGAACGCCTCCGTCGCGCATGCCGCGGAGACGCTCGCCATGTCCGGATCGGCCATGACCTCGCCCACCGTCTGACCGGTGACCGCGCACGGCCCGGACACGGAACAGTTGCAGATCAGCTTCTCCCACACCAGCTGGTCGATGTCGTCGAACACCTTGACGCGGAAGCCGGCGCTTGCCCAGGTGTCCTCGACTTTCTTGAGGCGCGGCGTGATCGGACCGCCGAACTCGCCCAGGCGCACGAGCTCCATGCCGTTGTGGTGCGCGTGACCCGGCGCGCGCATCGAGGCGCCGAAGCCGCCGACCACGCCGACCATGACTCTGTCCTTTCCCAGGACGGAGGCGGCCGTCTCCGGTCCGCCGAGACCGTTCTGGATGGAAAGGACCGGCGTATCGCTTTTCAACAGGGGTTGGAGGGTGTGGGCCGCAGCCGCAACGTGCATCGCCTTGGTCGCCAGGACGACGAGGTCGCAAGGTCCGGCATCGTGAGGATCGGTCGTGGCATTCAAGCGAACCGTGCGATCGCCGGAAGCGCCTTCGACCCTGAGCCCGCGCGCGCGCATCGCGTCGATGTGCTCCTGCCAGCGATCTATGGCCCACACTTCGTGGCCGGCGGAGGCGAAAAGCGCGGCGTACACGGAGCCCATGGCTCCGGTCCCGACGATCGCGATCTTCAACTTCTGTTCAAACCACTTCGAAGAGACCGGCGGCGCCCATGCCGCCGCCGATGCACATCGTCACGACCACAAGCTTCGCCTTGCGACGCTTGCCCTCGATGAGTGCATGGCCGACGAGGCGCGCGCCGCTCATCCCGTAGGGATGGCCGAGCGCGATGGCGCCGCCGTTCACGTTGAGGCGCTCGTTCGGGATGCCGATGCGGTCGCGGCAGTGAATCACCTGGACCGCGAAGGCTTCGTTCAGCTCCCACAGGTCGATGTCGCCGACGTCCTTGCCAGCCTGCTCGAGGAGCTTCGGCACCGCGAACACCGGGCCGATTCCCATCTCGCGCGGATCGCAGCCGGCGACGGCGAAGCCGCGGAAAATACCAAGAGGCGTCAAATTCCGCCTCGCGGCTTCCCTGTCACTCATCACGACGGCGGCCGAGGCGCCGTCGGAGAACTGGCTCGCGTTGCCCGCGGCGATGCAGCCGCCCTCGATCGCGGGCTTGATCTGGGACACGCCCTCGTAGGTGGTGTCGGGGCGAATCCCCTCGTCCTCGGACGCGGTCACTTCGTGGATCGAGTCCTTGCCGGTCGCCTTGTCGACCACCTTCATCTTGGTGGTGATCGGCACGATCTCGTCCTTGAACTTGCCCGCGGCGCGCGCCTTCACCGCGCGCTGCTGGCTCTGCACGCCGTACTGGTCCTGGTCCTCGCGCGTGATCTCGTAGCGGCGCGCCACGTACTCGGCGGTCTGCAGCATCGGCCAGTAGACCTCGCAGTGATGCCGGTGCAGCCACTCGTCCTGGAAGTGGTGCTTGTTCATCTCGTTCTGGACCAGCGAGATCGATTCCACCCCGCCCGCCACGTAGACCTCGCCTTCGCCCGCGATGATGCGCTGGGCGGCGAGCGCGATCGTCTGCAGCCCCGAGGAGCAGAAGCGGTTCACCGTCATTCCCGGCACCGTGACCGGGCAGCCGGCGCGGATCGCGATCTGGCGGGCGATGTTCCAGCCGGTCGCGCCCTCGGGATTGGCGCAGCCCATGATCACGTCCTCGATCTCGTCGGCGTCGACCTTCGCGCGGTTCAGCGCGGCGTGCACCACGTGGCCGCCCATCTTGGCGCCGTGGGTGTTGTTGAGCGCGCCCCGCCAGCTCTTGCAAAGCGGCGTGCGCGCCGTGGACACAATGACAGCTTCGGTCATCTCCTCTTCTCCTATTCGTTGAACCGCTTGCCGGCCTCGGCCAATCTGACGAGCAGGGGCGCGGGCTTCCACTGCGCGCCCTGGTAGCCCTTCTGGAATCCGCGCATCGCGTCGAGCACCTTCGGCAGCCCGACGCTGTCGGCATAGAACATCGGTCCGCCGCGGTACGGCGGGAAGCCGTAGCCGGTGAGGTAGACCATATCGATGTC
>Ga0207708_10002839_pt1 | contig 12748 bp, 11 predicted proteins | sample KBSK5101metaG_FD_184340 | JGI IMG/M metagenome (GOLD analysis project Ga0207708, IMG submission 184340) | Corn, switchgrass and miscanthus rhizosphere microbial communities from Kellogg Biological Station, Michigan, USA - KBS K5-10-1 metaG... | ecosystem: Host-associated > Plants > Roots >...
CGGCGCGTTGCCGGGCGAAGTGATGCCGGCGTAGCCGACTTCACCGGTTGTGGTGTTGGTGCCGTAGTTGCCCGCCGAGACCACGACGACGATGCCGGCGCGCGATGCGGCCTGGACCGCCTGCACCAGCGGATCGCTGGCGGCCGGCTCGTAAATCGCGTGGCCGAGCGAGAGGTTGATGATGTCGATGCCGAACGCCGCCTTGTTCGCCGTCGCGAACTCGATCGCGCGGATCACGTTCGACGCCGATCCCGTGCCCTGGCTGTCGAGCACCTTGAGCACGACGAACTTGACGTTCGGCGCCACGCCCATGTACGCGGTGCCGCCCGAGAGCCGGCCCGCGGCGCCGATCAACCCGGCGATGTGCGTGCCGTGGCCGTAGCCGTCCGACGGCGCGACGGCCGGGGCGCCCGACTGCGTGAAGTCGTAGAAGGCCTTGATGCGGCCGGTGAAGTCGGCCGACATCTCCAGGCCGGAATCGATCAGGGCGACGGTGACGCCGGTGCCGGCGTATGTGCTCGAGGTCAGGCCGAGCATGCCGCGCAGCGCGCCCGGATTCGGCGTCGTCGTCGACGTGGTCTTCGAGGTGCGCTGCGCCAGGACCGTGATTGGATCGTCGAGCGACGACTGATCGCCGTGCATGTCGGCGTCGAACGAGATCGATTCGACGCGCGGGTCGGCCATGTAGCGGGCGAGCCCGGCGGCGTCGAGGTCGATGGTGAACGCGTCGATGAACTGGTGATCCGCGCGAACGCCGCGGCCGCCGCGGCCAAGCGCCTTCAACGCGGCCCGCGTCCCCGCCTTGGCCCGGATGATCACCCGCTGGCGCGTGCGATCCGTCGTCGTGCGCATCCGGTGGAGATTCTCGTGGAGCTTGCGATCGACCTTCTTATGATCGGTCGGGCACGCGTCATCCTGGGACGCCGCGAGCGGCGCGCCGCCGAGCACGCCAACCGCCGCGAGCGCGGCGATGCAGGCCGTGACCGGTCGTCGGACGGCGATCGAACGGAACGAGCTCATGAGCAACGTCTCCATGCGCGTGAGTGCGTCAAAAGACTGGTGCAACAGCGCGGAGCGCGAGCCCCGGCGCTGGCTGATGTCGGACACGCGGGTATCCGGCGATAAAGTCATCTGAGGTCAGCTCTATTCAAAACCTCAGCCGATCGCCGAATTCGTCAGGAGTTTGGGTTTTTGGGCCGTATTTTGGTCAAAACGCGGGTCGATTGGAGGAGGCTCCGTTTCAGCAGACGTGTTCTGTAACAGCGCATCTGAAATTGTTATTTGCCATAGATTCGAAATATTCCGTGAAAACAATCAAATATCACGCCGTGTTCTGCTACGGGACAAAACGTTCTCAATTAGAGCACTCTAATGTCATATCGTGTCATATCTAAGAAGAAGAGCGTGAGCCGTGCAGCATAATGGCGACGTGATGAAGGCGATGCGGCGGTTCTCCGTGGTGGCCCTGGCAATCAGCGTCCTGGGCGCGTCTGCCGCCTGCCGCTCGAGCACGCCGCCGGCGTCGGGCACGACGAGCGCCGCACCGCGGCGCGGCGGCGAGCTCCTGATCTCGGCGCGCACCGAGCCGCGCAGCTTCAACCGGCACGTGGCGCGCGACAGCACGACCAACATGGTCGCCAGCCTGATGAACGCGCGGCTGGTGCGGATCAACAAGGTGACCGATGCGGTCGAACCGTGGCTCGCCGAGAGCTGGGAGCTCGGCGACCAGGGGCGGCGCGTCACGATGAAGCTGCGCCAGGGCGTGGTGTTCTCCGACGGCCAGCCGTTCACCGCCGACGATGTCGTCTTCGCGTTTCGGACGGTCTACGACGAGCGCGCCGGAAGCGTCATCGCCGATGGGTTGTCACCCGGCGGGAAGAAGCTGCAGGTTGCGGCGTCCGATCCGCACACGGTCGTGATTACCTTTCCGGAACCCTTCGCGCCCGGCTTGCGGATCCTCGAAGACCTGCCGATCCTGCCGCGCCATCGCCTCGCCGCGGCGCTCGACGGCGGCACGTTCGCGAAGGCCTGGGGACTCGACACGCCGCCGGCCGATCTCGCCGGCCTTGGCCCGTTCGTGCTGCGCGAGTACGTCCCGGGACAGCGGCTCGTCTTCGAGCGCAACGCGCACTATTTCCTGAAGGCGGCCGACGGCACCGCGCTGCCCTACCTCGATCGCGTCGTGCTCGAGATCATTCCCGACCAGAGCGCGGAGCTGCTGCGCCTCGAGTCGGGTCAGCTCGACATCATCAGCAGCGAGATTTCACCCGACGCGTACGCGCCGCTCAAGCGCGCCGCCGATCAGGGGCGCGTCAAGCTGCTCGACCTCGGCGTCTCGCACAACGCCGACGGGCTCTGGTTCAACCTGAAGCCGGGCGCGTTCGCGGGCGACGCGCGGGCCGCCTGGCTGCAGCGCGACGAGCTGCGGCACGCGATCTCGATGGCCGTCGATCGCAAGGTCTTCGCCGACACCGTGTTCCTCGGCGCCGGCGTCCCGATTGTCGGCGCCGAGACGCCGGCCAACAAGAAGTGGTACTGGGCGGGGACCAAGGAGCCGGCGCACGATCCGGCAGGCGCGCGGCAGATGCTCGCGTCGATCGGCCTGTCCGACCGCAACGGCGATGGCACCATGGAGGACGCGAAGAACCAGCCGGTCCGCTTCACGCTGCTGACGCAGAAGGGGCGGGCCAACCTCGAGCGCGCCGCGGCGGTGATTCGCGACGAGCTGAAGAAGATTGGCGTCGGCGTGGACATCGCCGCGCTCGACGGCGCGACGCTGATCGAACAGTTCCTGAGCGGACGGTACGAGGCGGTCTATTTCAACGCCGACAAGACCGACCTCGATCCGGGCAGCAACCCCGACTTCTGGTTCAGTTCGGGCAGCGCCCACCCCTGGAACATCGAGCAGAAGACGCCGGCCACCGAGTGGGAGCGGACGATCGACGATCTGATGCGGCGCCAGATCGGATCGCAGGACGAGGCGGAGCGGAAGCGCCTGTACGACGACGTGCAGCGGATCTTCATCGAGCACCAGCCGATCGTCTATTTCGTCGCGCCGCGGATCTACGTCGCGCACTCGGCCCGGGTCACCAACGTCGTGCCCACCGAATCGCGCCCGCAGCTGCTCTGGCGGCCCGAGGTCGTCGCCGTCGCCCACTGACCCCTGCTAGGCGTACGTGGCGCGTCGCTTCGAGGGCGCCGCGGCGGCCACGCTGTCCACCGCGGCCGCCGGCTGCGACTGATCCACCAGCACGAGCACCACGCCGGCGATGATCGTCAGCGCCGAGACCAGCGTCACGAGCGTCACCGGCTCGCCGCCGACCGCGGCGCCGAGCGCCACCGCGACGATCGGGTTGACGTAGGCGTGCGTCGCGACGCGCGACGCGGTGGTCGTCTGCAGCAGCCAGATGTAGGCGGTGAAGGCGATGACCGACCCGAACACGACGAGGTAGCCGAGCGCGGCGAGGGATGCCGGCGTGATCTGCGTGAATGAAAAGCCTCGCCACTCGCCGCTGACGCCGCTGGCCGCGGCCAGCCATGCCGCGCCCGCCAGCAGCTGCAGCGCGGTCGACTGGCGCACGTCGCGCGGCAGCGGCGCGCTCCGCCCGTAGATCGAGCCGGCCGCCCACGCCAGGGCGGCGACGACGACCGCCGCATGGCCGAGCGCGAGCTGCGCGGCGCCGGCGGTCCACGCCGGCGCGAACAGCAGCGCGACGCCGGCGAAGCCGAGCGCCAGCCCCACCCAGCCGCGGCCGCCCGGCATGCGGCCGCTGCCCCATCGCCAGTCGATCAGCGTCAGCCAGAGCGGGTCGCTCGCGCCCAGCAGTGCCGCCTCGCCGGAGCCGACGCGCTGCTCCGCCCACGCCAGCGTGCCGTGCGAGCCGAGGAACAGCAGGCCGCCGGCGATCAACGCGGCGCGCCACGCGCCTGCGGCCGCCGCCCCCTCGTCCCGGCCGCCCGACACCGCCGGCGCGGAGGCCCGGGACACGCGGGTCCAGAGGTGGAGGATCAAGCCGGCCGCCAGACAGCGCACCGCCATCATCGCCAGCGGCGGGATCGACGCGACCGCGACCCGAATCGCGTAGTAGGTGGAACCCCAGATCACGTAGATGGCGAAGAAGGCGAGGAGCGTCCGGCTGCGGCCCATGTAACCTCCGAAAACAATATTGAAGGTTACATCGGCCGCATGCTAACCTGTCAACAGTCTTTTGATGGTTACAGCTGACGTCACCGCGCGCAGCGCCGACTACCGCTTCGATGTCGCCGGCGGCCGCCTCTGCCTCGACTTCGCCAACACCGTCGGCTGGCGCGGCTGCGACGAGCCCGACGACCACCTCGTGTCGTACGGCGACTTCGCCGCGTGGGCCGGGCAGGCGGGCGCGGTCGCGCCGCGCCGGGCCAAGGCGCTGCTGCGTCGGGCGGCGGCACAGCCGGCCGAGGCGCGCCGCGCGCTCGCGCGCGCGATCGAGCTGCGCGAGGCGATCTATCGCGTGTTCGCCGCGCGGGCTGGCGGGCGCCCGCCGCGGCCCGCCGATCTGGCGATGATCAACGACGCGGTGCCGGCGGCGTTCCAGCGATCCCGCCTGGTGGCGGCGAAGGACGGCTTCACGCTCGACACCCAACCGGACGAGGAGGATCTCGCGTCACCGCTGACGCCGGTGGTGCGCTCGGCGGTCGACCTCCTCACCTCGCCCGATCTCGATCGTGTCCGCACCTGCGCGGCGGCAGACTGCGCGTGGCTGTTCCTCGACACGACCAAGAACCGCGCGCGGCGGTGGTGCGATATGAAGACGTGCGGGAACCGGGAGAAAGTGCGTCGGTTTCGGGGGGCGTGACACCTGTGGGGGCCGAGCTTGCTCGGCCCCCTACGTAAAGTTCGTTCTCACCACCGTCGCGTCAATCGAGGCCAACGTTGCGCGGCCGGCGGCAGCAGCGGCGTCCACGAGCTCCTGCTGCATCATCTCCAGCAGCTTCTGCGCCCCCGCCGGCCCGAACCCAGCCAGCGCCCACCGCGTCGTCCGGCCGAGGAGCACGGCGTTCGCGCCGAGCGCGAGCGCTTTCAGGATGTCGCTGCCGCGGCGGTAGCCGCTGTCCGTGAGGACCGGCACTCGCCCTTTCACCGCGGCGACGATTTCCGGCAGCACCTCGAGGGTCGAGGGTCCGTAGTCCATCGATCGGCCGCCGTGATTGGAGACGATGATCGCGTCGACGCCGTGCTCGAGGCAGAGCGCCGCGTCCTCGGCCGTGAGGATCCCTTTCACCACCAGCGGCACCTTGATCATCTGCCGCACTTCGTCCAGGTACTTCCACGTGTACCAGAGGCGGCCGGTGCCCAGGCGATAGAGCGCAGGGCCGCTCGTCGGCGCAGCGCCGGCGGGTGCGCCGCCGCGCCCGCCCTGGCGCGGCGTGCCGCCGAGATTGCGATCCTGCGCGGTGCGTTCGTAGTACGACGCCTGTTGATCCACCGTCACGACGACGGCGCTGCAGCCGGCGGCCTGCGCCTTGTCGAGCACGTCCCGCTGGGTCTCACGCCCCTGCGGCGGGTAGGGATAGAGCTGCCACCACAGCGGCCCGGTGGCGGCCGGGGCGATGCGGTCGATCGGCATGCTGGTGTTCTGGCTGACGATCATCGGCGTCGTCGACGCCGCGGTCGCTGCGCGATGCATCCCCGCCTCGCCATCGGGATGCAGCGGCACCATGGCCGCGGTGGGCGCGACCATGATTGGATACTTCAGCTTCAGGCCGAGCAGCTCCGACGACAAGTCGACGCGGGCGCGATCGATCGGTTTGCCGGGCGCGAGATCGACCCAGTCGAAGGCCTCGCGGTTGCGGCGCAGCGTGAACTCCGAGCCGTCGCCGTGCGCCGTGTAGTCGTAGACCGACAGCGGCACGTTGGCGAACATCACCGGCTCGAAGTCGAACGAGGAGAACATCTCGTCGAGCCCCGGCGTGCGGCGGTGATCCTTCAGCGGCCGCGGGTCCTGCTGCGCCGCGGCGGCGGCGAATGGCGCGCCGGCCGCGAGCGCGGCGAGCGACCTCAACGCGCGGCGGCGCGAGCGGCTTTGCAGCCAGCGTTGTTCAAGCGCGCCCATTGCCCTGCTCCTGGCCGGCGGTTCCAGCGCCGCGCTCGCGCGGGGGCCGATGCACGCGCAGCATCGTGCGATCGAGCGCGGCGAGATTCGGCTTGCCGCACATCGCCATGTAACGCGCCAGCTCGGTCTGCAGCATCTCGACGACGCCCTGGACGCCGGCCGCGCCGTAGGCGGCGAGCCCCCACATCACCGGCCGTCCGACCAGCACCGCCTGCGCGCCGAAGGCGAGCGCCTTGATGATGTCGGTGCCGCGCCGGAAGCTGCCGTCGGCGAGGACCGCAGCGCGGCCGCCGGCGGCGTCGACGATCTGCGGCAGCGCCAGGATCGAAGCCTCGGCATCGCTCTTCGCGTTGTAGGGGGAGACGATGATTCCCTGCACGCGGTGCTGCAGCACGAGCCGCGCTTCGTCCGGCGTGGCAATGCCCTTCACGACGATGGGGACGTCGACGCCTCGGGTGAGCGCGTCGAGGGCGGCGAGATCCGCCTTCAGCGTCGATGCGGCTGCCCGCGCGCCTTTGGCCGGCGCCGCCGAACCGCCGGCCGGCGGCGCCCCGAGCGTGACGCAGATCGCGCGGCAGCCTGCGGCCACCGCGTCCTTGATACGCGCTGCCGCGGACGCGTCCTGCGCGAACACCTGATACCAGTGCGGCGCCGCGGCGGCGCCGGCAAGCGCAGCAAGCGGCGTGCTCGCATGGCTGCTGATGACGGCGACCGCCTTCGCCGCCGTCGCGCCCGCCAGCGTGGCGCGCTCGCCGTCGGCGTGGAAGTCGGCCTGGCGCGCCACCGGCGCCACGAGAATCGGCGCGAACATCGGCTGGCCGAACAGCGTGACGCTGAGATTCAGGTCGAGGACCGGCACCATCATGCGCGGCCGCAGCGTGATGCGCTCGAAGGCGGATCGGTCGCCGCCGGCGATGGCGGCGTAGGCGGCGGGAGCGAGCACGCGTTTCGCCTGATCTTCATACTCGAGCACGTTGACCAGCTGTTCGCGCGGCACCAGCCGAATGCCGGCGCCGCCGCGCGACGGCTGCGCCGCGTCGACCGTCGTCGCGACGATCGATCCGACGCTCTGCAGCGCCGCGCGACGCGTGATCCGGTGCTGGCGCATCGACGTGGCCCTCATTTGCCCCACAGCTGCTCGAGCCGCTTCGCGCGGCCGCAGCCGTACTTGTAGTACTTGAAGCGAATCGGATTCTTCTTGTAGTAGTCCTGGTGATACTCCTCGGCGCGATAGAAGGCCGACGCCGGGACGATCTCGGTAACGATGGGCTGCTTGAAGCGGCCCGAGTCTTCGATCGCCTTCTTCGACGCCACCGCCAGTCGCTTCTGCTCGTCCGAGTGATAGAAGATCGCCGAGCGGTACTGCGATCCGATGTCGCAGAACTGTCGATCCGCCGTCAGCGGATCGACGTTCTTCCAGAAAACGTCGAGCAGCTGCTGGTAGGTCACCTTCGCGGGATCGAACACCACCTCGACCGACTCGGCGTGCCCGGTGCCGCCGGCCGACACCTCTTCATAGGTGGGATTCTTCTTCTGGCCGCCGGTGTAGCCGGAGGTCGTCGAGATGACGCCGGGCAGCTCGTCGAACGGCGGCTCCATGCACCAGAAGCAGCCGCCGGCAAACGTCGCCTTCTCGTAACGCGCGTCGCCACCCTGCGCGTGCGCCGGCTGCGGCCGTGGCACGAGCGCGATGGCGGCGGCGATGGCAGCGGTAACAATGAAACGCCTCATGATCTTTCTTCCTGGGGGCAGCCCTCGAGGGCTGCGCTACATCGCGCGCTCACGTCCTCAGCGCCGGCGGCGCGCTGCCGTCGGGCACGAACTGGAGCGCCAGCCCGTTGTTGCACCAGCGCTGTCCGGTTGGTTTCGGCCCGTCGTTGAAGACGTGGCCCTGGTGCCCGCCGCAGCGCGCGCAGTGATACTCGGTGCGCGGCACGACGAGCCAGAAGTCGCGCTTGGTGCCGACGCGGCCGGCGATCGGCTCATAGAAGCTGGGCCAGCCGGTGCCGCTGTCGAACTTCGCCGTGGACGTGAAGAGCGGCAGGTAGCACGCGGCGCAGATGAACGTGCCGTGGCGCTTTTCCTTGTCGAGGGGACTCGAGAACGCGCGTTCCGTCCGTTCCTCGAACAGCACCGCATACGCCTCGGGCGGAAGCAGCTTGCGCCATTCCGCCTTCGGCTTCTCGAGCGGCTCGATTTTCGGATCCGGCTGCTGGCGCGCCATGGCGCCGCCATCTTACTGCAGGAGGCCAGAGCCCTCTCATAGGCGGCCGCGACGGCGAGGGCACCGGGCACATCGCGTCCGCGGGCCGAAGGACGGCTGGCATGGCAACCGCGTCCTCCAGCGCCTGTGCTCACGACGCGCACGCCGCCTGGGGTGGTGCCGCCGACAGCCCAGGAATCCGGTCTCGTGGCTCTGGCTTGTTGGTGGCGTTGCCCGAAGCTCTGCTTATCCCGTGCGCGGATGCCGCAATGACCCTGACCGCCGCGCAGCGGACGAGCGCCGAGCGGCGCGCGGTTTTTCCGGCGTGTCGACCTCGGCTCGCGAAGCGAGGCGTCTTGCCGCCGTCGCCGTTCCCTCCGGTGCCGGCAATTTGTGAGGTGAACTCTACTGACCCGGCCGGGAACCGGAGGCTGGCTGCTGCGCGCGCTGGAGCTCGCCGATTCGCGCGAGCACGGCGTTGACGACACGGTCGCAGCGCGGCGCGTGGAACTGGAAGCTGCCCGCCGCCACCTCGCCAATCTGCGCCGTGACGGCGCGGCGGATCATCGCCCGCGCGCGATGCAGCCGCGTCTTCACCGCCTCGGCGCCGATCCCGAGGCCTTCGCCGGTCTCGCTCGTGCTCAGCCCCTCGATGTCGCGCAGCATGAACACGGTGCGATAGGTCTCGGGCAGCGAGTCGACCGCGGTTTCGAGCACGCGCGTCAACTCCTGCGCGTAGGCCTGGCGCTCCGGATCCGCCGCCGGCGATTCGAACGTATCCATGTAATCTCCACCGCCCTCGTCCAGCTGTGATTCCGTGGCTCCCCGGGACTCGGACCGCTGCGTCTTGCGGCGCCGGTTGAACGCCTCGTGCAGCACGATGCGCGTCAGCCAGGTGGAGAACTGCGCCCGCTCCTCGAACTGGCCGAGATGCGTGTAGGCGTTGATGTAGGCCTGCTGCATCACGTCCTCGACGTCGGCCTCGTCCCGGATCACGGCGCGGGCGGCGCGGTACACCCGCTGGTTGTGGCGCCGCATCAGCACCTCGAACAGCGCGCTGTCCCCCGCGCGGACGCGGCGGACGATATCGGTATCCGACAGCGCGGACGACGCGCGGATCGCCGGGGCGATGGTCTCCATACCCGATTAGAGTCCCAACCCCGGCCGCAGGTTGCAAGCCCGTCCGCTGTCACCTTTTCGCGCCTCCCGGCCTCTCATCGGCAGGAGGCTTCATGAATTTCGATCGTCTGACGACACCCTGGTGGGCGCTGCGGACCGGCCTTGGCGCCGCCGCGTTCCTGGCCGGCCTGGACAAGTTCTTCAACCTGCTGGCCGACTGGCCGGCCTACCTCAGCCCGATCGCCGCGCACGTTCTGCCGATGAGCGCGTCGTCGTTCATGCACGTCATCGGCATCGTCGAGATGGTGGTCGGCGCCGCGATCCTCGCCGGCATCACCCGCTTCGGCGGCTACGTCGCCGCCGCGTGGCTCGTCGGCATCGCCGTCAACCTGGTGACGACCGGCCACTACTTCGACGTCGCGGTGCGTGACGTCGCGATGGCCATTGCCGCGTTCACGCTCGCCCGCCTCACCGAGGCCGGCGTGGGTGCGGACGTGCGCAGCCGTTCCGCGGCCGCCAGCATCCTCGGCGATCGGCAGCGGATTCCCGCGTAAGCAGAAGGAGGACTCGGATGCGACGCTGGCTGGTGATCATCTTGTTCGTCTCGCTCGGCGCGGTCGGCTACAGCGAAGCCGGCCGCGACAACTCGTTCGAAGACGCGGCGCGCAAGCACGCCGCGAAGATGCTGGAAGACGGCAAGCGGATCTTCCGGTTCGACACGTTCGGCGACGAAGCGTTCTGGAGCGGCGCGCTGAAGCTGCACCAGGCGATCGCCGGCGAGGCCAATGGCGGTGTCGGGCCGGGCGTGAGCCCGGCGACGGCGCTGGCGGTCGGCCTCAAGGTGGACGCTGAAGCGCTGCCATCCGATCTGATCAAGGCGATTCGCGCCGGCCGCGTCAATCTCAACGATCCGGCGGTCACGCTCGCGCTGCTCGATCTCAACGCCGTCATCGGCGTCGCCGGGCAACGCGGCGCTGACGGAAAGCTCGCGACCGTCGGCATCCAGTGCTCTCTGTGCCATTCGACGGTCGACAACTCGGTCGCACCCGGCATCGGCAAGCGGCTGGACGGCTGGCCGAACCGCGATCTGAACGTCGGCGCGATCGTCGCGCTCGCGCCCGATCTCAGCGTCGTCGCCGATCTGCTGCAGACCAATCAAGACACGGTACGCGCGGTGTTGAACAGCTGGGGGCCCGGCAAGTTCGACGCCGAGCTGTTCCTCGACGGCAAGGCGTTCCGGCCCGACGGCAAGAGCGCCGCGACGCTGATCCCGGCGGCGTTCGGGCTCGCCGGCGTCAACCTCCACACCTACACCGGCTGGGGCGGCGTCGCACACTGGAACGCGTTCGTCGCCAACCTCGAGATGCACGGCCAGGGGACGTTCACCGATGCGCGGCTCGACGACCCGCTGCAGTTCCCGGTTGCGGCGCGCGCCGGATTCGGCCACGTCCGCAACGATCCGGATCTCATCACCTCGAAGCTGCCGGCGCTGCACTTCTACCAGCTGTCGATCCCGGCGCCGAAACCACCGCGCGGATCGTTCGACGGCGCCGCGGCCGCGCGCGGCAAGGCGCTCTTCAACGGCCGCGCCACCTGCTCGAGCTGCCACGTGCCGCCGATCTTCACCGACCCGGGCTGGAACATGCACACGGCCGAGGAAATCGGCATCGACTCCTTCCAGGCCGATCGCGCGCCGGATCACCGCTACCGGACGACGCCGCTGGGCGGACTGTTCGCGCGGGCGAAGGGCGGCTTCTACCATGACGGGCGCTTCGCCGATCTGCGCGCGGTCGTCGATCACTACAACCGCACGTTCAACCTCAATCTGACCGAGGATGCGAAACGCGACCTGGTCGAGTACCTGAAGTCGCTGTAGGAACTTGAGCGTGGTGTCCGCCTCCGGGCGGACACACCTGCCACTTGCATCTGCACCGACGCTGGGGCTACAGTCGTCGGTGCAGACCTGCCATGAAAATCTCGCTCTAGCTCTCCGGTCGCTCCCTTTCCCGTTCGACTGCGGCGCTCCCGCCGCCCCGTACTTGAACTTGCTGCTATGTCCGACCCGGCCATCCGTGTCCGCAATCTCGTCAAGCTGTACACCCGCCGCGGGCAGCCGGATGTCCGCGCGCTCGACGGCCTCACCTTCGACGTCGCCCGCGGCTCGATCTTCGGCCTGCTCGGCCCCAACGGCGCCGGCAAGACGACGCTGCTGAAAATCCTCTCGACGCTGGCACGCTCCACTTCGGGCTCCGCCACCGTGCTCGGCTACGACGTCGTCGCCTCGCCGCTCGACGTGCGCCGCCGCATCTCGGTCGTCATCCAGGAAACGGCGGTGGAGCTCTTCCTGACGGTCCGCGACAACCTGACGACCTTCGCCCGCTTTCACGGGCTGCGCGACGCGGACATCGGGACCCGCTCCGAGCGGGTGCTCGAAGATTTCGGCCTCGTGCCGGAGGCGCATCGCAAGGTGCAGGACCTGAGCGGCGGCTTCCGGCGCCGCGTGCAGGTGGCGAAGATCTTCATGGTCGATACCCCGGTCGTCTTCCTCGACGAGTTCTCGACCGGGATGGATCCGATTCTCAAGCGCAGCGTGATGGACAAGCTGCGCCGCGAAACCGCCAACGGCCGCACCATCGTCCTGACCACGCAGATTCTCAGCGAGGCCGAGGAGTTGTGCGACGACATCCTGATCCTCAACCGCGGGCGCCAGGCGGCGCGCGGCGACCTGCACACGCTGAAGCTGCTGTCGCAGGGCGTCTACGACGTGACCATCACCTTCGATCGGCTGCCGCCCGGCATCGAGGCGGAGCTTGCCGCGCGACGTCCGATTCGGCTCTCGGTGACGCAGAACACCATCGAGGCGACGCTGAAGGAGGACGATGGCGGCATCCTCGCAGCGGTGGCGGGGCTCGCGTCGCGCGGGCGGGTGCTGCGCCTGGAGGTCGGCGGCGCCAGCCTCGAGGACATCTTCGTCGAGCTGACGGGGAAACGAGATCAGGAGACCTAGGAGATCGGCAGAACAACGAGGTCGGCCATGAGTGCGCTGTCAGCCGTGATGTATCGCGAGGGCAAGATCCGGGCGACCAATGCCCTCTTCATCTTCTGGGACGTGGTCTATCCGCTCGGCTACCTGCTGGTGTTCGGCGTCGGGATGAACAAGGCGCTCGGGTTCGCCGGCCTGCCGACCGACTATCACGCCTTCTTTCTCGCCGGCGTGCTCGGGATGGCCGGCTTCGGCATCGCCTCGAACACGGCGTGGTCGTTCTTCATGGATCGCGACAACGGCATCTTCTACGAGATGCTGACCTATCCGCTCAGCCGGGCCGAGTACCTC
>Ga0207708_10002841_pt1 | contig 12741 bp, 12 predicted proteins | sample KBSK5101metaG_FD_184340 | JGI IMG/M metagenome (GOLD analysis project Ga0207708, IMG submission 184340) | Corn, switchgrass and miscanthus rhizosphere microbial communities from Kellogg Biological Station, Michigan, USA - KBS K5-10-1 metaG... | ecosystem: Host-associated > Plants > Roots >...
TGCCCGATTGCCGTAGCAGTAGACCGTGACCCGCTCCGCGCGGCCGCAGGCGCGGAGCATGCTCTTCTCGTCCGGCTGGCCGACTTCGATCCAGTGCACGATCGCACCGGTGAGGTCCTTCTGCCACAGGTCGGGTTCATCGTCGCTGCTCAGTCCGCGCCCAAACGACAAGGCCTCGTCGGCGTGCAATGCGAAAGCCAGCAGCCGCACCATCATGCGCTCGTCGGTCTCCGAGGGATGGCGCGCAATGGTCAGTGTGTGATCGCCGTAGTACGGGCGATCCATGTCGGCGATCCGCAGGTCCGCCTTGAAGATTGTCGCCTTGAGCGCCATGGTTCAACGGGTTGTATTGATGTGCTTGCATTGTCACCCCCGCGCGTGAAATAGTGGAAATGATCCGATCGAACCGGGAGGCAACCTGTACCCGATCATGCGCATCCTGCTTGCGATCATTCTGTTTCTGGGAATCGCTCCCCTGGAAGGATGGGGCGACGAGCCCGGCGCATCGGCATCACCGCAGCTCGCCAAACTCCGCGGGGAAATTACCGGGCTGATAGGGCCGGCGCGCTGCATCAACCTGGTGCAATGCCGAATCGCCGCTATCGGGGTGAATTCCTGCGGCGGGCCGGCCGAGTACCTGGTGTATTCCTGGCTCTCGACCGACAAGGGTGCGCTCGAGACCAAGATTGCGGAGTACAACTTCCTGCAGGAAGATCTGCAGAAGAAGCAGCAGCCGGCATCAAATTGCATGGCACCGGCCGAGCCGACCGCGGCGTGTGTCAACGGTCGCTGCGTGCTGCCTGGCGGCCGCTAGCTTTTTGCCGGCGTTACACCCCGGAAGTATCCGCAACCCGGCCGTTGGCCCGAAAGTCCGAGAAAATCCCGGCTGGCTTGCCGCTAACCTGGATTCGGGTCAAGCGGGCACAACTTCGTCTACAGCACCGGCACCAGCAGCAGCGCGACGATGTTGATGATCTTGATCAGCGGATTCACGGCCGGGCCCGCGGTGTCCTTGTAGGGATCGCCCACGGTGTCACCTGTCACGGCGGCCTTGTGGGCGTCGGATCCCTTGCCGCCGTGGTGTCCGTCCTCGATGTACTTCTTGGCGTTGTCCCACGCACCGCCCCCCGTGGTCATCGAAATCGCCACGAACAATCCGGTGACGATGGTGCCGATCAGGAGACCCCCGAGCGCCTTGACACCCGCACCGGGGCCCATCAGCCAGTTCATGCCGAAAGCGACGACTACGGGAACCAGCACCGGCAGCAGTGACGGCACGATCATTTCCTTGATTGCGGCTTTGGTCAGCATGTCCACCGCGCGCGAATAGTCCGGCTTGGCACTGCCTTCCATGATGCCTTTGATGTCGCGGAACTGGCGGCGCACTTCGTTCACCACGGCGCCGGCGGCCCGGCCTACCGCTTCCATCGCCATCGCGCCGAACAGATAGGGCACCAGGCCGCCGACGAACAGACCGATGATCACCGCCGGATCGGACAGACTGAATTCCACCAGCTTGCTCTGCGCTTCGAGGTTGTGGGTGTAATCGGCGAACAGCACCAGCGCGGCCAATCCGGCAGAACCAATCGCGTAACCTTTGGTCACGGCCTTGGTGGTGTTGCCCACGGCGTCCAGCGGGTCGGTGATGTCGCGAATCTTAGACGGCAGGCCGGCCATCTCGGCAATGCCGCCGGCGTTGTCGGTGATCGGGCCGTAGGCATCCAGAGCCACGATCATGCCGGTCATCGACAGCATCGCTGTGGCCGCGATGGCGATGCCGTACAGGCCGGCCAGCGAATAGGACGCCCATATCGACGCGCACACGGCCAGCACCGGCAGCGCGGTCGCTTTCATCGACACCCCAAGTCCGGCAATGATGTTTGTGGCATGGCCGGTTTGCGACGCCGCCGCGACGTGCCGCACCGGGGCATATTCGGTGGCGGTGTAATACTCGGTGATGACCACCAGCGCCGCAGTCAATGCGAGGCCGACCAGCGAGGCATAGAATAGATGCATCGCGCCGAGCGGGCTGTCGGCCATCATTTTGGTGGTGATGAAGTAGAAGGCGATCGCGGCGAGCACGCCCGAGACGATCACCCCCTTGTACAACGCGTTCATGATCTTGGCGCCCTCGGAAGTCTTCACGAAGAACGTGCCAAGGATCGAAGCGATGATCGACGCGCCGCCAAGCACCAGCGGATAGAGGATGCCGTTCGCGCCGACAGAATCCACCATCAGGCCGCCGAGCAACATCGTGGCGACGATGGTCACCGCGTAGGTTTCGAACAGGTCTGCCGCCATGCCGGCGCAGTCGCCGACGTTGTCGCCGACGTTGTCCGCGATCACCGCCGGATTGCGCGGGTCGTCTTCCGGAATGCCGGCCTCCACCTTGCCCACCAGATCGGCGCCGACGTCGGCGCCCTTGGTGAATATGCCGCCTCCGAGTCGCGCAAAGATCGAAATCAGGGAGCCGCCGAAGGCGAGGCCTACCAGAGCGTGCAGCGCCTTGGCTTCACCCGCCGCAGGCAGAATCGCCGCGTAGTAACCGGCCACGCCCAGCAGTCCGAGGCCCACCACCAGCATGCCGGTGATCGCGCCGCCGCGGAACGCAACGTTCAGCGCGGCATTGATGCCGTGACTGGCGGCCTCGGCCGTGCGCACGTTGGCGCGCACTGAAATGAACATGCCGATGTAGCCGGTGGCGCCGGAGAGCAGTGCGCCGACCAGAAAACCCGCCGCGGTGTACCAGTCGAGACCGAAGCCGAGCACGAAGAACAGCACTGCGCCGACGATGGCGATGGTGGTGTACTGGCGATTCAAGTAGGCTTGCGCGCCCTGCTGGATGGCGCGCGCGATCTCCTGCATGCGCGCATTGCCGGCAGGCCTGCCGAGTACCCACTTGATCGAGATCGCACCGTAAATGATCCCGATGATCGCGCACACCAGCGCGAAGATCAGTGCTGAAGACATGAGTCCCCCTTCATCTGTTTATATTTTCCGGGCCGAATGACGGGCCGGCCCCTTGACCCTGGAATGAACATACTCGGCATCACTCCCGCCGGCGATCCTGGCAGGGAGGCAAGCGGGTCAACGCGCGATTCTAGCCGAATTTCTCCGGCATATTGACCGTTTTGGCGCTTCGGAGGAATTCAGAGCTTGAATGCGGGAAGTTTCTTCGGCACGGCGACATTTCTGAGCATCACGTATCCCGGAAGACCGTCCTTGAAGGGCGGATAATCCTCGCCACGGATCAGCGGTGCCAGATAGTCGCGGCATTTCTGCGTGATTTGGAAGCCGTCTTCACTGATAAACTCTCGCGGCATGAACTTCTCCTTGTTCGCCACGTTCTTCAGTTCGGCCACGCCGATGACCCACTTGTAGGGTTTCTGCGATTTACGAACGATCGTGGGCATCACCGCGTTTCTTCCTTTGAGTGCAAGCTCCACCGCGGCTTTGCCCACCGCGTATGCCTGCGCGACATCAGTGCCGGAGGCGATGTGGCGGGCGGAGCGCTGCAGGTAGTCCGCCACCCCCCAGTGGAATTTCAGCTTCAGGCCTTCCCTGACCAGATTCGCCACCACCGGCGCCACGCCGCCGAGTTGCGCATGACCGAACGCGTCGCGCAGTCCCTGGTCGGAGAGAAACTTGCCGTCTGCCCCCTTCACACCCTCGGAGACCACGACCGAACAGTAGCCGTATTTCTTTACCATGGAGTCCACCCGGGCAAGAAATTTCGCCTGGTCGAAAGCGACTTCCGGAAACAGGATGAGGATCGGCAGATCGGTTTTCGCATCGGCTGCCATTGCGCCGGCCGCGGCGATCCAGCCGGCATGTCTTCCCATCACTTCCAGCACGAATACCTTGGTTGAAGTTTTGGCCATGCTCGCCACATCAAAGCTTGCTTCGCGCACCGAAACGGCGACGTATTTGGCCACCGAGCCGAAGCCGGGGCAGCAGTCGGTGATCGGCAGGTCGTTGTCCACGGTCTTGGGCACGTGGATGGCCTGGATCGGATAGTCCAGGGTTTCGGAAAGTTGTGACACCTTCAGGCAGGTGTCGGCCGAATCCCCGCCGCCGTTGTAGAAGAAGTAGCCGATGTCGTGCGCCTTGAATACGTCGATCAGGCGCTGGTACTCGTCACGGCTCTCCTCCACGCCCTTCAACTTGTAGCGGCACGACCCGAACGCACCCGCGGGCGTGTAGCGCAGCGCAGCGATCGCCGAGGCCGAGTCCCTTCCGGTGTCGATCAGGTCTTCGGTCAGCGCGCCGATGATACCGTTGCGGCCGGCGTAGATTTTGCCGATCCTGTCCTTGTGTTTACGCGCGGTTTCGATGAGGCCGCAGGCAGACGCGTTGATGACGGCGGTCACCCCGCCGGACTGTGCGTAGAACGCGTTCATTCTCTTGGTCATGGCGACAATTCCTTGGCGATCCGGGTGTCAATTCAGCGCGGTGAAGATGCGATCGCGAATGGCATCCATCGAGCCGACGCCGGAGATCTTGACGTACTTTGGCGCGCCGGGTTTGCCGCTGGCTGCCCATTTGGAGTAGTACGACACCAGCGGCTTGGTCTGTGAGTGATACACCTCGAGACGCTTCTTCACCGTTTCTTCCTTGTCGTCGTCGCGCTGGATCAGATCTTCGCCGGTCAAGTCGTCCTTGCCCGGGACGCGCGGCGGGTTGAACGCCACGTGATAGGTGCGTCCGGATGCCGGATGCAACCGGCGGCCGGACAGCCGTTTGATGATTTCGGCGTCGGCCACATCCACTTCGACCACGTAGTCGAGGTTCACGCCGGCGTTTTTCATGGCATCGGCCTGCGGGATGGTTCGCGGGAAGCCGTCGAACAAAAAGCCGGTGGCGCAGTCCGGCTGCTTGATACGCTCCTTGACCAGGCCGATGATCACCTCATCCGGCACCAGCGCGCCCGCGTCCATGAACCTCTTCGCTTCCCGGCCCAGCGCAGTGCCGGCCTTCACCGCGGCCCGCAGCATGTCCCCGGTGGAAATCTGGGGAATCCCAAACTTTTCGGCGATGAAGGCGGACTGGGTGCCTTTGCCCGCGCCGGGAGCGCCGAGAAGGATGAGTCGCATGTCGGGTCCTGTCTAAAGAGTCGAGGCCATCTGACGGCCGCCGCGCTTGCGCAGCAGCCTGCCGCGCAGCGCGAATTATAAGGGTTGATTCAGCCCGTGCCGCCCGCGAAGGCCTTGCGCATCTTCTCGAGATCCGCGGCCGTGTCCACTCCGGGTTCAGGCGCCTGATCCGTAATCGCCACGCTGATTCGATGGCCGTGCCACAAGGCGCGCAGTTGTTCCAGCGATTCGGCCTGCTCGATTGCGGCCGGTGCGAGCGACGAATAAGTCCGCAGGAACGCGCAGCGATACGCGTACAGTCCTAGGTGGCGGTAAGCCGCGAGCCCCGCCGGCAGTCGCGAGCGATCCGACCCGAATGCATCGCGCGCATACGGGATCGGCGCACGGGAAAAATAGAGCGCGTAGCCCTCGCTATCGATCACCACTTTCACCGCGTTGGGATCGAACATTTCGGCGGAATCGTGGATCGGATGACACACAGTCGCGATCGCCGCCTTGGCATGAGCATCAAGGTGCTGCGCGACCGCGCGAATCAGCGCGGGCGCAATGCGCGGTTCGTCGCCCTGGACATTGACGAGAATCTGCTGCGCAGACCAGCCGCGCTGGGCCGCCACTTCGGCGATTCGGTCAGTGCCGGATGCATGGTCCCCACGGGTCATCACCGCGGTATGGCCGTGGCTGGCCACTGCATCGAGGATCCTCCGGTCATCAGTGGCGACGATGACTTCTTCCGCACCCGACTCGCGAGCCCGGTTGGCAACGTGAACCACCATGGGCTTGCCGGCGATATCGGCAAGCGCCTTGCCGGGCAGCCGCGAAGATTCGTAACGGGCGGGAATAACGACGACGAATTGCATGGGGCGAGGGGCGAGGGACGAGGGACGAGGGACGAGGGGTTGTGACTTCTAACCCCTTGCGCTGCTCCTCACCTACTCACAGTTCCTCTTCTGCAGGAATTTTGCGCGCCTCGTCCTCCAGCATCACCGGAATGTCATCGCGGATCGGGTAGGCGAGCCGGCAGGCTTTGCAGACCAGCTCCTGCTCCGGCTTGCGGTAAAGCAGGGGGCCTTTGCAAAGCGGACAAACCAGGATGTCGAGGAGCTTAGGATCCATGGCGCGATTCAAGTCTCTTGAGGATGAGTTGGCCGAATGCGGGGTCGACGGCGGCATCCACCGACAGTGACCAGTGGTTTTCCCGCGCAAAGCGCTGGCATTTTATCGCATCCTTCTCGGTCATGATGATTTCGTCCGCGTCTTCGAATTCCAGATCGGCGGGCGAGAATGGATGGTGGTCGGCGAAAGCATGCGCGGTGAAGCTCAAACCGAGCCGTTGCAGATGCTCGAAGAATCGCAGCGGATTGCCGATGCCGGCCAGCGCATGCAGGCGCCGCCCCTGGAATTCCGCTGCGCCTGCGGTATGGTCGGGATTCAGCACGTTGTGGAACTGGCTGCCTTCCAGGGACATCTGAAAACGCGGTGCGATCCTCGGCCCGCGATCGCCGGATCCGTTGATCACCACTGCATCCACCGATCGCAGGCGCGTCGGCGCTTCGCGCAGCGGCCCGGCCGGAAGAGGCAGACCGTTGCCCAGGCCGCGGCTGCCATCGAGGACGACTACCTCGACGTCGCGCCGCAGGCGATAGTGCTGCAGCCCATCGTCGCAGACGATCACGTCGCAGCCTGGGTTTGCGGCCAATAGCGCACGCGCCGCGGCAACCCTGTCGCGCCCGATCCAGACGGGGCGGCGGCTGCGAAGCGCAAGCAGCACCGGCTCGTCGCCGGCCGCTGCCGGATCGGAATCGGCGGTTACCGCCAGCAGCCGGGCGCGCCCCCGATAACCGCGGCTGACGATTCCCGGTTTGAATCCCTGTTCGGCGAGGAAACCGCAAAGCCACAAGGTCAACGGCGTCTTGCCGGTGCCTCCGGCGGTGATATTGCCGACCACGATCACCGGCACCGGCAGGCGTTCGGCGCGCAGCAAGCCGATCCTGTAGGCGCTTCTTCGCAACGCCGTGGACAGGCGGAACAGCGCGGCCAGCGGCAGCAGTGCCACCGAAAGCCAGGACACGCGGTACCAATGTCGATCGGAAAAGGACACGCAGGCTTCCCGGGGATGCGATGCAATGGTACCGGGCTCGCAATACGCTCCGGCGTTCAGCGCGGCAACTGCGCGGTAAAGGTGATCTTGCCGAAACCGGCGGTCTGCGCGGCTTCCATCACGTGGATCACCGACTGGTGCGTGGCATTGGCGTCGGCGTTAATGATGATGACCGGATCGGCATTGCCGCCGGCGGCACGCCGCAACTCGTTGGCGAACGCTTCCCGCGTGGTGAACGTCACCGCAGTGCGGTTGATCATGTACTGGCCGGAGGCCGATACGCCGACATTGACCTGGTTGGGGCGTTCCACCGGCTTGCTCGCATCCGCGGTGGGCAGGTTGATCTGCAGCTCAGAATACTTGGAATACGTCGTGGTGACCGCCAGGAAAATCACGATGACGATCAGCACGTCGATGAAGGGGACCAGATTGATTTCGGGTTCTTCCTTGAACGAACCACGGCGGAAATTCATCGCGTTTCCCCTGCGTTCAGGCCTTGCGCTCGCCCTGGATGATCTCGACCAGCTTGACGGCCTGTATTTCCATCTCCACCACCAACGAATCCACGTGGGCGCGGAAATGGCGGTAGAACACCAGGCTGGGGACCGCGACGATGATTCCGAACGCGGCGTTGTACAACGCGATCGAAATGCCGTGCGCGAGCTGGGCGGGATTGGCCATGCCGGTCGGACCCTGGACTCCGAAGATTTCGATCATGCCGATGATGGTGCCGAGCAATCCGAGCAGCGGCGACATGGTGGCAATGGTTCCCAGAGTGGTCAGGAAGCGCCCGAGATCATGTGCGGCGGCGCGTCCCGCCTCTTCGATGGATTCGCGCATGATTTCGCGCGTGCTGCCGACATTGCGCAGAGCCGCGACGAAAATCCTGCCCATCACCGAAGACTGCGCCAACCGGTCCAGCATCTGCGGAGAAACTCCCTTCTGGCGGTATTCCTGCACTACCTGTGTCAGCAGACCGCGAGGCGCCACAATCTCCTTGCGCAATGACCAGAAGCGCTCGCCGATGATGCCGACCGCGACGATCGAACACAGGATAATGGGCCAGATCGGCCATCCAGCCGCTTCGATGATGGCTAGCAAGTGAGCTCCATTGCGTCACAAAAATCGCGACACTTTAAACTGCATTGGTGGCACGGGCAAGTTTGCATCATCGCTCTTGACAACGCGGCCGATGCCCGGTCTCAGCGCAAAAAACTGTCCACAATCTTTGTGGATAACACTGTGGATGGTTTCTGCAAAGATAAGGTAAGTGGAGTTGCCAAAAGCATTTTTTGTTCAGCGATTAAAAAATATGCGTCGCGCTTCCGCATTTGTTTTCAGACACTTGCGTTCGAGGGCCGCATGGCTGCACGGTTTACAGGGTGTTCGCATGACCGTTTCATGACCATTGTGGATGAAGGCGCCGCCGGGCTGCGCATGGTGAAGCACCGAAAACAAGCTGAATCGGCGAACAAAATTCCAGCGAAAGCGAATGCGCGCAAAAATTATGCGGAAAGCGTACCGTTCAGCGGCCGCCCTGCTCGAATAGAATGCCGCGCATGAACTCGCTCTCTTCCGCGACGGCGGTTATCAGTGTCTCCGAACTCAACCGGCGTGCCCGTGCATTGGTTGAATCGGGCTTTCCGCTGCTCTGGGTCGCCGGCGAGATCTCCAATTTCACGCGTGCGACCTCCGGCCATTGCTATTTCCTGCTCAAAGATGCACAGGCGCAGGCGCGCTGCGTGTTCTTCCGCCACAAGGTGTCTGCGCTCGATTGGCAACTCGAAAACGGCATGCAGGTCGAGGTGCGTGCGCTGCCTACTCTATATGAAACCCGCGGCGAGTTTCAGCTCACCGTGGAAGCCGTGCGACGCTCCGGACTGGGCGCGCTGTTCGAAGCGTTCGAGCGATTGAAGAAAAAGCTGGAGCAGGAGGGTCTGTTCGACACCTCTCGCAAGAAAGCTCTGCCCGCTTTTCCGCGGGTCATTGGCATCGTCACTTCTCCGGGCGCGGCGGCGCTTCGAGACGTGCTCACCACGCTGGCGCGGCGCGTGCCGGGCACCGGTATTGTGCTGTATCCGGCGCCGGTGCAGGGCGAGGGCGCGGGCGGGAGGATCGCGCAAGCCATCCGCACCGCCTCTGCTCGTGCGGAGGCAGACGTACTGATCGTCTGTCGCGGTGGCGGCAGCATGGAGGATTTGTGGGCCTTCAACGAGGAATCCGTGGCTCGCGCGATCGCCGATTGTGCGATGCCTGTCATATCCGGAGTTGGCCACGAAACCGATTTCACCATCGCCGATTTTGTTGCCGACGTGCGGGCGCCGACACCTACCGCGGCGGCGGCGCTGGCAAGCCCCGACCGGCATGAGTTGCGTGCCGGGTTGCTTGCTTTGTACCGGCAACTGAAACGCGCTGCGGACCGCCTGCTGGAGGCGCGGATGCAACAGCTCGATTATCTGGGCAGGCGCCTGGTTCACCCGGGCGAGCATGTGCGCAACCAGAAACGGCACCTTGCGTATCTGGCCACGCGGCTCAAAGCGTCGATGGCCAGAGTGCTGGACACCGCTTCGTGGCGCAGCGCCGAACTCGCCGGCCGACTGCGCGCAATGCAGCCCGACCTCGATGCGGCACTGCTGAGACAGCGTGACCTCGGGCTGCGTCTGCACCTCGGTTATGCCCGCCTGCTGGAGCTTCACGATGCGCGGTTGCGCCGCTGGGCGGCAAACCTGGCGCACCTCAATCCGCAGTCGGTTCTGGAGCGTGGCTACAGCATCGTCGCCAGGGAAGACGGCGCCATCGTGCGTTCGGCGGCCGAGGTGCAGACGGGCGAACGGCTGCGGCTGGCGTTTGCGCGCGGTGCTGCGCGCGCGCGCGTGGAAAGCAAGGACGACGGGGAATGATTGCGGCGGCAAGCAGTAAAGGCGTATCTTTATTGGGCAGTCGATGTCAACCAGATCAAAAATGAGGAGGAGTTATGTCGCTCGTGAAGAAAATGTTTTCCCTGATTGCCGTGGGTGTGTTTGCGGCGCTGTCCCTGAACGCGAATGCGCAGCTTGCCGACAAAAAGGTGATGACCCTGGAAGCCGCAAAGAAAATCGCCATGGGAGCGGAAGCCGAAGCCAGGAAGAACAACTGGAACGTGGTAATTGCCGTGGTAGACGACGGCGGTCACCTGGTCTATCTGCAGCGGATCGACGGCACGCAAACCGGCAGTATCGATGTTGCTATCGGCAAGGCCCGCACCTCTGCGGCATTCAAGCGTCCGACCAAGGTTTTCGATGAGCTGGCCAAGACGCGGCCGTCGATCACCTCCATTTCCCCGAACGCAGTGCTTCTCGAAGGCGGGGTCCCGGTCATGGCCGGCGGGCAGCTGGTCGGCGCGGTCGGGGTAAGCGGTGTCACTTCGCAGCAGGACGCGCAGATCGCCGAAGCCGGCATTGCCGCACTGGGCTTGTGATACGTCTTCGCGGTGGCCGCATCCTCCGGCTATTGCCGTGGGATGCAGCTGCCGCCCAGCTCCTGGGTTCGCAGCCAGTTCGCAATCTTTTCCGCCAGTCCCTCGTCCAGACAGTCGAATGTCTGGACGTCCGGCATGGCCCGCAACCAGGTGAGCTGGCGTTTTGCCAGCTGCCGCGTCGCTGCGACGGCTTTTTCACGCAATGATGCCAAGCCGAACTCGCCATCGAGAAATTGCCACGTCTGCCGATAGCCCACGCAGCGCATCGAGGGGAGTGAGGGATTGAGGTCGTAGTCTTCGCGCAACACCCGCAACTCGTTGATCAATCCCAGTTCCAGCATTTCCTCGAAACGCGCGGCAATGCGTTGATGCAGGACGGCGCGCTCCCCCGGAACCAGCGCAATCCGGATCAGCCGATAAGGCGGGCTTGCGCTTTTCCCACTGGCGATCAGCTCGGACATGGGTTTGCCGGTCAGATAGAAAATCTCCATCGCACGCTGAATGCGTTGCGCGTCGTTCGGGTCGACGCGTTCGGCGGTGGCCGGGTCGATTCGCTCCAGTTCGCGATGGATGGCAGGCCAGCCGGTTTCCAGGGCCATGCCGTCGATCACCATGCGGATGTCTGCATCGGCCGCCGGCAGGTTGGCAAGTCCCTCCTGCAGCGCCTTGAAATAGAGCATGGTTCCACCGGTGAGCAATGGCACTCTGTCGCGTCCGCAGATGCCGCGCATCGCCTCCAGCGCGTCGTCGCAAAACTGGGCCGCCGAATAGCTCTCGGTGGGGTCGATGATATCGATCAGATGGTGGGGCACCTGGAGGCGGGTTGCCAGGTCCGGCTTGGCGGTGCCGATATCCATATGCCGGTAGACCAGCGCAGAATCGACGCTGACGATCTCCAGCGGAAAATGCCGCGCCAGTTCGAGCGCGACCCCGGTCTTGCCGCTGGCGGTGGGACCCATGAGCAGGATCGCCGCAGGGCGATCCTGCGAGTGCCGAGTGCTGGGTGCTGGGTGCTGAGACGGATGATCGCTCATGCCTCGCTTTTTCGCAGCACGCGGCACGCAGTACGCAGCACAGTCACTTGCCTCGCATGAACATGCGGTCAAGTTCGTCTATCGTGACCTGGAACCAGGTCGGCCGACCGTGATTGCACTGGCCGGAACGCTCGGTCGCTTCCATGTCACGCAGCAGCGCATTCATTTCGGCCAGGGTGAGCGAGCGGTTGGCCCGGACCGCAGCATGGCAGGCCATGGTGGATAACAACTCGTTCTGGCGTTCGGCGAGCACCCGGCTGCCGCCGAATTGCGCGATTTCGGCGAGTACGTCGCGGGCGAGTTCTCCCGCGTCGGCCTGGGCAAGGCTCATGGGCAGTGCCCGAACGGCGATCGCATTGGGTGCGATGACCGCGAGTTCGAAGCCCAGTTGGTTCAACGTCTGGGCACTGCCTTCCACGGTCGCCACTTCCAGCGCGCTTGCTGCCATGGTGACCGGGATGAGCAGTTGCTGCGTGGCGATCCGGTCGTTGTCGAGCGCCCCCTTGAGCTGCTCGTAGACGATGCGCTCATGCGCGGCGTGCATGTCCACGACCACCAATCCCTTCTCGTTCTGCGCCAGGACATAAATTCCGGCCAGCTGCGCCAAAGCGAATCCGAGCGGATGCGGCGTTTCTTGAGTCTGCGTTGCGGAGCCCGGTGCCGGCGACTCCAGGGTGGCCAGACCCGTGCCGAACAGCGTTGCGTAGAATGCGGCCGGCTCCGCGGCCCTCAGGTCCATGCCTGACTGACGCAGCGCGTGTGCGTCGCCGCGCGGAAATGCCACGGCCTCCTGCGCCGCTGTGGTTCCCGCGCGGGAACCGGCAAGCACCTTTTCGAGCGCATGGAAAACGAATTGATGGATTCCGCGCGAGTCGCGAAATCGCACTTCGATCTTGGTAGGATGGACATTCGCATCCACCTGCGCCGGATCCATGTCCAGATACAGCACGTAAGCGGGATGACGCTCGTGGTGCAACACGTCGTGATAGGCCTGGCGTACAGCATGCGCCAGCAACTTGTCGCGCACATAACGCCCATTGACGAAGAAGTATTGCGCGT
>Ga0207708_10002845_pt1 | contig 12730 bp, 13 predicted proteins | sample KBSK5101metaG_FD_184340 | JGI IMG/M metagenome (GOLD analysis project Ga0207708, IMG submission 184340) | Corn, switchgrass and miscanthus rhizosphere microbial communities from Kellogg Biological Station, Michigan, USA - KBS K5-10-1 metaG... | ecosystem: Host-associated > Plants > Roots >...
CACGCACGATTCCGCGCGCGTGCAGTGCGTGCGCGAGTCGGTTGCTGCGAGCTTCGAGTTCGCCGAACGTCAGCGTCAGCGGTGCGCCGCCCGGATCGGCAATGACGACGAGCGAACCATTCCGACGCTCTGGTGCCGCGGGAACAAGAATGCGACCGCCGAGCGCGGTGACGCGCCCAGCCATCTGGTCCGGAGAGTCGACCAGCACGTAGGGGAGCCAATTGGGCTCGATGCCTGCAGTCGAGGCCGGCAACTGGAACAGGCCGGCTCCTCCGCGGGCCTTCATCAGCACGTGATACTCGACACCCAGTCGTGTGTCGGACACCACAGGCTGGTAGCCGGCGAGCCGTTTGTAGAAGTCCAATGCCTTGGCCGCGTCCTTCGCCAGGTATTCCTGCCAGAAGAAGTGACCTTGCGTCGGCTGTGCAGGCAGCGGAATCGTGCCCCGCATCTGGGCGAGTCCGAGCGGCGCGCCTTGCGGGTCGGTCACGACTGCGGCCCGCGCGAGCGGTAGATCGCGCGGTTGGACCAGAACCTTTCCGCCGTCCGACTGTGCGAGTGCCACTGTCTTGTCGACGTCAGCGACGGCCATGAAACACAGCCACTGGGGGCCGGCGTCGGGAAGGTTGCTCACATCCACGATGCCGGCGACAGGAACGTTTCCCGATCGCGCAATGACGTACGGACGGTCGCCGCGCTTCGTCTTCTCGAACCGCCAGCCAAAGAGCTCGCCATAGAACCGCTCGGCGACGCTTACGTCCTTCGTCATCAGGTCGCGCCACACGAACCGGCCTGGTTCTATCGGATCGGCCGCTGTTACCGGTGCGGTTGCACCTGCGAGCCCGAATGCCAACGCGAGCGCACACGCGGCGCCGAACGACGTGGCCTTGAGTCCTTTCGTCATCATCTTCGTGGCCTTCGTGTTACTTGATGTGCGGCCCCATGTGCTCGGTCGACTTCTCGTTCTCGTTGCAGATGAACTCGAACAACTCGGTGCCGAGCATCAGCCGCGCGTTGGTCGTTACCGTCCACGGCTTCGTGTAGTAAGTCGGATCGGTGATCGTCAGTTCGATCTCCAATCGTCCGATGTTCGGGCGGCGGAACTTTTCGATCACCGTCAGCTTGTCGCTGGTCGGCAGACCGCCATGGTCCAGCCACTGTTTGCCGTTGAGGCCTCGGGTCTCCACGACGAGCGTGTCACCTTCCCAGTGGCCCTTGGAGTAACCAAGCCAGCTCGGATTCAGATCCTCGGCGAACTCGCGCCCATCGAGGTGCACCTGGCGCCACAGGTTGAACGCTTCGTACACGAGGACCACGAGCTTGTCGGTCTGCACGATCTTGAACGGGACAGGCGCCGAGTTGATCTTGGGAACACCCTGAGGAAGGCAGTGCGCGTCGGGTTCGGTGTATCCGAGCGTGCCGTCTTCGCGTGACTTGAAGATTTTTCGCGCTTCGTCGGTCATCGGCACGTTCTCGAGACCCAGATCGGCGGCGAGGTTCCGGAAGTACCGCATGTTCGGCTGGTAGATCCCTGACAGGTCCGGTTTGCCGTCGCTGGTTCGCGGCGCCGGCGCCGACATGTTCGGCTTGCCATCGGGACCGGGCGGCACGCCGTTGGTCGGCAGGTTGCGCCACTGCGCACCGGCAGGAAGTGCAGGCAAGAGAAGAGCCGTGACCAGGATCCCGAGGATGTGTCGCATGGTGCCGAGCATTATCGGTCAATACTCAAGGGGTCAGACCCCTTGAGTCGCTTTATGTCAAGGGGTCTGACCCCGTCAGCGGGCAGCGTAGGTCCGCTCAGCGGGCAGTGTACGTCTTGCTGAAATTGTTTCGTCCGTTGGTGATCGTGAACGTTCCGTCCGGTTTGACGGAGGCACGAATCCAGTGCCCCTTGCATTCGGCCGATTCTTCGAAGTTTGCGATCATGTCCTCCGACGTATTCGAGGCCTTGTCCTTCTCGAGGAGAGAGAGGTGTCCCTGCCAGATGCCCTCGATTCCCGGTATCGCGGCGATTCGCTCGTAGTGGCGGGTCGAAGGCTTCGGCGAGTTGGTCGACCCCCCTCCCAGTCCTTTCCTCGGCCCGTTGTCGACGACGACCACCTGCGGCTTGATCGCGTGGAGAAGACCGGGCGCGCCTGCACCGTCGAGCGCGCCATGCCGCCCAGCCTGCCAGATAGTGACCTGTCCGATGCGGTTGATTGGGCACGCCAGCTCCATCTCTTTCTCCCAATCGAGGTCCGCAAGATCGAGAAACCGGTCGAGCGCCGGCCGGACGTGGCCGCGCCTGGCGCTGCAGGCCCGCGAGACGTGCCCGATTTGCGGCGGGGTGTCGTGTATCTCGAAAGCGCGCCGCGGTCGGCCTTCGACGAGCGCGATCCCGGCCACGCGGTCATGGATCAGCGCAATGAGCGGTTCGTACCGCACGTCCTGGCCGTGATGGTCGGCGCAATCGTGGACTTTCCCAATAGCGACCTGATCTACCACAACGTGTTTTCGCTCTCGCGGGCGAAGCGCTTCGATCTCGGCCGCTACGCGGCGGGCAAGTCGAAGGGCGTGCGGATGGATCGCCCCGGCGTGGTCCGCGTGTTCTGCGACATCCACTCGCACATGAGCGCGTTCGTGCTGGTGTTCAACCATCCGTTTTTCGACGTCACCGACGTCGACGGCCACTTCGAGCTGCCGTCGCTGCCGTCGGGCGCCTACACGATCGTCGGCTGGTACGAAGGTGAAGCCCGCGTGACGCGATCGGTGATGGTGCCGCCCTCCGGATGGGCGGAAGTGGATCTGGTCGTCCAGTAATGCGCGTGCTGGGCTCGATCACCAACCGCATTTTTCTGGCCAGCGCGCTGCTGGCGATGCTCTCGATCGCCGCCGCGGTGTATTTCATCAGCAACCGCATGACCAGCGAGACCGAGGCCGAGCTGCAGGGCGACCTCCACGAAGCCGCCACGCTCGTCGACGAGCAACGCGTGACGCAGTTCGACAACGTCGCGCGCACGGCGCGCTTGATCGCGGACCTTCCGAAGTTCAAGGCGGTGGTTGAAATCGGCGATCGGCCAACCATGATGCCGATCGCCGCGGACTACCAGGAGCAGGCCGGCGCCGATCTGTTGATGGTGACGGGGCGTCACGGCGAGCAACTGGCGCTGGTTGGCGAAACCGCCGCGGCGCATCCAGTGCCAGCCGGATCGGCCGTGGTCGACGGCAAGCTGGCGCCGTCGTTCTGGGCGCATCCGTCCGGTGTCCTCGAAGTCGTCAGCGTCCCGGTGATGGTGGGGCTGGAGCGCCCGGACGTGCTCGGCACGCTGACGCTCGGCTACCTGCTCGACGATCGGCGGGCCGCGCAATTCAAGTCGCTGACCGGCGCCGACATCGCTTTTGCGATGGACGGCTCGGTTCGCGCGTCAACGCTCGGGCCCGCGTCCGCGGAGGCGCTGAAGCCGCTGCTCTCGGGGACCGGCCCGACGCGCATCACCATCGGCAACGAAGAGTACGTGGCCATGGCGCAGCCGTTCGGACCGCGCCGGGGACCCGACGAACCGGCGGCGATCATCATGCGATCGCGAAGCGAGCGGATGCGATCGCTCAGCGCGATCCAGGCGGCGCTGGCGGGCATCGCGCTTGGCGCCACGCTGCTGGCGATCGTGGTCAGCTACGGCGTGGCCCGCACGATCACGCGGCCGCTGGCCTCGATTACCGATCACATGCGCCACATCGCGGCCACCGGCGACCTGACCCGAAAAATCGCCACCAAGCGCCAGGGCGGATGGGATGACGACGATGCGCACATGCTGGCGACGACCTTCAATACCCTGACGGATTCGATCGTGCGGTTTCAGCGCGAAGCGGCGCAGCGCGAGCGGCTGTCGTCGCTCGGCCGGCTGTCGACGGTGATCGCGCACGAAGTGCGCAACCCGCTGATGATCATCAAGGGCGCGCTCCGCACGATGGCCGGCGACGGCGCCACCGCCGCGGACGTGCGTGACGCCGCGAAGGACATCGACGAGGAGATCGATCGGCTGAACAGCCTCGTCAACGACGTGCTCGACGTGGCGCGGCCGATTCGCTTCGATCCGGCGCCGGCCGACATCAACGTGGTGTGCCGCGATGCGGTCCAGGCGGCGAGCGCCGGCCGGGCCAACGGCCCGGTGGCGATGAGCCTGGCGCCGTCGCTGCCCGAGCTCGTCACCGACAGCGAGCGGCTGCGCACGGTGCTGGTCAACCTGCTGACCAACGCCGATCACGCCATCGAAGGGCGGCCGGCCGCCAACGTCACGCTGATCACGCAGCAGACCGGCGATCGCCGTGTCGCCGTCACCATTCGCGACACCGGCAAGGGCATCGCCGAGGATGACCTGCCGCGCATCTTCGATCCATACTTCACCACGCGTCGCGCCGGCACCGGCCTCGGCCTCGCGATCGCCAAGAACATCGTCGAGGGCCTCGGCGGATCGATCAGTGTGGCGACCCGTCCTGGCGCCGGCACCGACTTCCGCATCGACATCGGCGACGCCCCGGCCAGAGCTGAAGGCTGACAGCCGAGAGCTGAAAGCGACACGAATCCGATATGGCTGGCAGCATCCTGCTCGCAGACGACGAAGAAAAAATCCTCAAGACGCTCGGCCGCGCGCTGCGCGACGACGGGCACGAAGTGATCACCGCCTCGAACGCCAAGGAGGCGCAGCGCCTGCTGAGCGAGCGCTCGGTGGATCTGCTGGTGATCGATTTCCTGATGCCGGACCGCACCGGCCTCGACGTGATCCGCGACCTCGCCGCCACCACGCCGGAGGCGGAGCGGCCGGCGGTGGTGATGATGACCGCCCACGGCAGCATCGAGAGCGCGGTGGAGGCGATGAAGCTCGGCGCCCGCGACTACCTGCAGAAGCCCTTCGAAGTCGAAGAGCTCCTCGTGCTGGCGAGGCGCGCCCTCGAAGATCAGCGCGCCCGCACCGGCCTGCGGTATCTGTTGAGCGAGCGGGACGCCGAATACGATCACTACGGCATCATCGGCCGCAGCCGCGCGGTGCTGGACGTGATCGCCCGCGCCGAGCTGGTCGCCGAATCGAAAAGCACGGTGCTGATCACCGGCGAGACCGGCACCGGCAAGGAGCTGGTGGCGCGCGCCATTCACGCCCGCAGCGCGCAACGCGCCATGCCGATGATCAAGGTCAACTGCGCGGCCATTCCCGAGACGCTGCTCGAGTCCGAACTGTTCGGCCACGTGCGCGGCGCGTTCACCGGCGCGACGTTCACGAAGAAGGGCCGCTTTGCCCTCGCCGAAGGCGGCACGATCTTCCTCGACGAGATCGGCACCATCTCGCTGGCGGTGCAGGCCAAGCTGCTGCGCGTGTTGCAGGATCGCGAGTTCGAGCCGCTCGGCGCGGAGCGCACGCAGCGGGTGGACGTGCGCGTGATCGCGGCGACCAATCGCGACCTGCGCCAGCTGGTCGCCGACGGCAAGTTCCTCGAGGACCTGTTCTATCGCCTCAACGTGATTCCGATCGAAATGCCTCCGCTGCGCGACCGGCGCGAGGACATTCCCCTGCTCGTCGAGCACTTCGTGAAGCGGTTCGCCGAGCGCACCGGCAAGAAGATCGACGGCGTCGACGAGAAGGCGATGCACGAGCTGGCGCGCTATGAATGGCCCGGCAACGTGCGCGAGCTCGAAAACACGGTGGAGCGCGCGGTGGTGCTCTCGGTCGCGCCGCTCCTCAACAGCAAAACCATCTGGTTGATGAGCGCGACCGCAACGCCGGCGGCCGCGGCCGTGCCGTCGTTGAAGCTGCACCAGAATCTCGAGTGGGCCGAGCGCGAAACCATGCGCCGCGCCCTCGAACAGGCCCGCGGCGTCAAGAAGGACGCCGCCGAGCTGATGGGCATCAGCCAGCGCGCGCTGAGCCACTATCTCGCAAAGTACCGCATCGAGTAGCGAAGTTACGGTCAGCGTAAGTGTTTACGGTGACCGTGCTTTGGCGGGCGCGCGCGCGCATTTGTTTCTGAGCTTTCTGCGCCTTCTGCGGCCCCTCTGCGGCCCGGCATCGACCTTGCTTGTACCCGGCCAAGTGTACCTATCACTGACCCTTCTTAAAGATTCAGTTGCCGCGGCGGGGACGGCGCTCTTGTTGGGGGCGGCAGCAATGTCTAACCAGCAGGACCCCGCCGCGGCTTCTGCGCCACGGACTGTTGAAATCGTGGCGACCCGATTCAGTTTCGAACCCGCGCGCGTGGAAGTCACCGAGGGCGAGCGCATCAAGTTGCTCGTCAAGTCCGGCGACGGGGTGCACGGCGTGCAGATCAAAAAATTCAAGATCGACAAAAAGGTTCCGCGCGGCGGCGAGCCGGTGACCATCGAATTCGTCGCCACGGCTGTCGGCGACTTCCCGATTCTCTGTTCCGAATATTGCGGTGACGGCCACGAAGACATGAAAGGTATGCTGGTGGTTGCTGCGAAGAGCAAATGACCATCATGCCTACACATCGTCTGTTGCCACTCCTGCTCGCACTGGTGATCGTAGCGAGTCTCGCCGGGTCCGCGGCCGCACAGACCGCCGCGAACGCGACGTCCACTGCCGTCGCCACCGCCGTCCAGGACGATGATCCGGATCGCGATCCGAACGATTCGCAGCCGGACTTCTACGTCGCCACACTCAACACGAACCTGCGGCTGCCGAAAGGCAAGATGGCGTTCCGGCTGACGCACCGCTTTCTGCGCACGCTCGGCGACGGTGACACCGGCGATCTCTTCGAGCGTTTCTTCGGCCTCGATTCGGGCGCGCAGATCGGGCTCGAGCTGAAATACGCGCCGTTCAGGGGCGCGCAGATCGGCGTCTATCGCACCTCGGACCAGACCATCCAGTTCCAGGGTCAGTACAACATCATCAAGGACGGCAACGGCCCGATCGGCTTCAGCGCGGTCGTCAACGTCGACGGCACCGACAACTTCACCGACGAGTTTTCGCCCGGCCTGGCGCTGGTGTTGTCGCGCGAGCTTGGCGATCGCGGCGCGCTCTACTTCCAGCCGTCGTTCGTCGGCAACACCAACCTGATCACCGACGAAGGCGACGATTACACTGCGATGGCCGGCCTCGGCGCGCGGCTGCGTGTCGCGCGCAACACCTACGTCTTCGTTGAGGGCTCGCCCCGTTTCGCAGGCTACAAACAGAGCGTCACGCTGATCAGCTTTGGCTTCGAGCAGCGCGCCGGCGGCCACGTGTTCCAGTTGAACTTCTCCAACGGCTACGGCACCACGCTCGCCCAGGTCGCGCGCGGCGGCACGAGGCGCGACGACTGGTATCTCGGCTTCAATCTTTCGAGGAAATTCTACTGATGACCAAAGTGATGTGGAGGGGGCTGGCAGCCGCGATTGCCGTGGCGGGGGCCCTGACGGCATGCAGCGGCGGCGGCGGCAGCACGCCCACGACCCCGACGACGCCGACCAGTCCCACGAACCCGACCACGCCCACGACACCGACCTCGACGGCGACGATCACGATCGGTGCCGATGGGCGGGTCAGTCCATCGAGCGTCACGATCACGCCGGGCGGCCGCGTGACGATGATCAACAACCACACCCGCGCGCATGACATGTCGTCGGATCCGCATCCCGAGCACACCCAGTGCCCGGAGATCAATCAGATCGGGTTCCTGAGTCCGGGGCAGTCGCGCACGAGCGGGAACTTCAACACGCCAAGAACGTGCGGGTTCCACGATCACAACGAACCCGACACGACCGGCCTTCAGGGCCGCATCATCATTCAGTAGTCGTAGACGCCGCGGCCGACTTTTCGTCCGAGGCGTCCTTCCGCGACGTGCTTTTCGAGCAGTGGGCACGGCCGGAATTTCTCGCCCAGCGTGCGGTGCAGGTACTGCAGGATGCTGAGGCGCGTGTCAAGTCCCACCAGATCGACGAGCTCGAACGGCCCCATCGGGTGGTTGAGCCCGAGCTTCAGCGCCTTGTCGATGTCGCGGGCGCTGGCGACGCCCTCCTGCAGCATGTAAAACGCCTCGTTGCCGATCATCGCGTTGATGCGGCTGGTGACGAAGCCCGGTGACTCCTTGACGAGCACCGTCTCCTTCCCCATCTTCGCGGCGACGTCCTGCATCACGGCGATGGTTTCCGGCGTGGTGTCGAGCGCCTTCACCACCTCGATCAATTTCATGCGATGCACGGGATTGAAGAAGTGCATGCCACCGAGGCGCCCCGGGTTGGCGAGGACCGCGGCCATGTCGGTGATGCTCAGCGCCGAGGTGTTCGACGCAAAGACGGCCTGCGACGGCGCGGCGGCCTCTGCTTCCCTGAACAGCGCGAGCTTCAGATCGATCTTCTCCGGAGCGGCTTCGATCACCACGTCGGCATCACGGACCGCATCGGCGATCGACGTCGTGGTGCGCAGGCGCGCGCGCATCGACGCCGCAGCGGCGTCGGTGGCCTTGCCCAGCTCGATGCTCTTGGTGATCACCGCGTCGATCGCCGACTGCCCTTTCGCGACCGCGGCATCGGAAATGTCGTAGAGCGCGGTGTGGTATCCGGCCGTGATCGCCGCGTGCGCGATGCCGTGGCCCATCGTGCCGGCCCCAAGCACGGCGATTCTCTTAACGTCCACTGAAGTCCGGCTTGCGTTTATCGAGATTGGCTCTCAGGCCTTCCTGCGCATCGTCGCTCTCGAACAGACGCTGCTGCAGCTCGCGTTCGAGCGCGAGACCTTCCGTGAATCCGGATTCGAGCCCCGACTGGACGGCGCGCTTGATGTGACCTACGGCCTTGGCCGCCTTGTTGGGCGGCGTGAATTGCTGCGCGTAGTCCTGCACCGCCTGTGCGAAGGTCCTGCCGCTCAGCGCGGCGTCATTCCAGACGTGATTGACGAGGCCCATGGCCTGCGCGTCTTCGAACGAGAACAGCGAGCCCGTGGCCATCAGCTCGATCGCTTTCGCCTTGCCGACCAGGCGTGCGAAGCGCTGGGTTCCGCCCGTACCCGGCAGCACGCCGAGCGAGACCTCGGGCATGCCGATCTTCCCGCCGCCCTGCCGCGCGATGCGGATGTCGGCCGCCATCGCCACTTCGAGGCCGCCGCCCACGGTGTGGCCGTTGAGCGCGGCGATCACCAGCTTCGGCGTCTGCTCCAGGCGATTCAGCGTTTCGTTGGCGTGGAGGCAGAAGTAGTACTTGAACGTGGGATCGGCGTCCTTGAGCATGCCGATATTGGCGCCGGCGCAGAAAAACTTCTCGCCGGCTCCGGTGATCACGATCACGTGCACGGCGGCGTCCATGCGCGCGGCCAGGACCGCGGCATCCAGCTCCTGCATCATTTCGTAGGAGTAGGTGTTGGCCGGCGGGTCGTCGAGCGTGATCGTCAGTACGCCGTCCGCAACGGAAGTCTTAAGCTTCCGTGCGGACATATTCAAAGTCGATCGGCTGGCGGTTGATGCCGCGCTGCGGCGGCGCGATGTAATTGGCGAACTGGCCCGGCTTGTAGACCGGCGTCACCTGGATGCTGTGCAGGTACTGCTTGTCTTCCGGCGACGGCAGCCACTCGTATTTCTTGCGTTGCCATTCCTCGGGCGTGAGCGCGTTGCCCATCGGATCGAAGTGCTTGCCGGCGTAGACCCCGACCTTGCGATTGAACTTGCGCGACGGCAGTGCGATGCGCTCCGACATGCCGGCGGGCTCGAGGATGCGCTTGTTCCAGCGATCGACGCCGGCCTGGCAGTCGCCGACGTACCAGTCGCGCAGCACCTCGTTCAGCGCGTTCCTCATCGGCACTTCCTGGCGGATGATCCGGCCGCTGTCGTCGATCATGTCGAGCATGTACATGTTCGCCGCCAGGACGTGATCGTCGTCGAACTTGTCCTCCTCGGCGCGGCCCTTGAGGCCGTTCGAGAAGTACGCCGCGGCGTTGCTCGACACCTCGCTGCCGTGCAGGTCGAGGCTCTGGCTGAACCAGAAGTTGACGAACTTCTGGATCAGCGGCAGGTCGATGCCGCCCGCTTTTCTGACATCGCCCGAGAAGCCGGATGTCTTGAGCAGCTGGCAGGTGCGTTCCATGATGCGGCCCATGCCGCTCTCGCCGACGAACATGTGGTGCGCTTCCTCGGTGAGCATGAAGCGGGTGGTGCGGGCGAGCGGATCGAGCGAGCTTTCGGAGAGCGACAGCAGCTGCGACTTGCCATCGCGATCCGTGAACATCGTGAAGGCGAAGAAGTCGAGCCAGGTGTCGATCGGCTCATTGAAGGCCTCGAGCATGCGCGGCGTGTCGTCGTTGCCGCTGCGGCGCTCGAGCAGCGCCTCCGCTTCTTCACGGCCGTCGCGGCCGAAGTACGAGTGCAGCATGTAGACCATCGCCCAGAGGTGACGGCCCTCTTCGACATTGACCTGGAACAGGTTGCGGAGATCGTAGAGGCTCGGGCAGTGCGCGCCGAGCGAACGCTGCTGCTCGACGCTCGCCGGCTCGGTGTCGCCCTGGATCACGATCAGGCGGCGCAGCTGGTTGCGGAATTCGCCGGGCACTTCCTGCCAGACCGGCTGGCCCTTGAAATCGCCGAAGCCGATGCGGCGATCGTGCGTCGGCTCGGCCAGGAAAATGCCCCATCGATACTCGGGCAGCTTCACGTAATCAAAGTGCGCCCATCCGGCCGCATCGACGCTGACCGCGGTGCGCAAGTAGACCTGGTGGCTGTCCTGGAATCCCGGCGGCCCCATCTCGCGCCACCAATCGAGATACGCAGGCTGCCAGTGTTCGAGCGCGCGTAACAGCCGCTTGTCGCTCGACAACCCCACGTTGTTCGGAATCTTGTCAGCGGAGATCATCGTTACGTCCTCTTGAAGTCGAACTGCGCACGGCCTTCGCGACCATAGGTCATCAGCGCGCCCTTCTCGCCAACCGCGTTCGGTCGCTGGAAGATCCAGTTTTGCCACGCGGTGAGGCGGCCGAAGATCTTCGTTTCCATGGTTTCGGGGCCGGCGAAGCGGAGGTTCGCTTCCATGCCGGTGAGCGCGTCCGGGGAAAACGCGGCGCGCGCCTCGATGGCCATGCGCACTTCATCGTCCCAGTCGATGTCGTCGGGAGCGGAGAACACCAGACCGGCGCCCAGCGCTGCCGCCGCGTCGAACGGTCCGTCGTGCGACAGCGCCTTGTCTACCGATTCGGGCTCGCCGAGGAACCGCACTTGCAGACGCGACAGTCCGTTGCTCATCGGATACGCGCCGCCGTTCATCACCGACAACCGGATCGTGTTGTCCTCGTCGGGGTGATCGATCATGTAGGCGCGATCGGCGGCGAGCACCAGTTCGAACAGGGTGCCCGCGAACGCGTTGCCCGGCTCGATCAACGCGAAGAAGCTGCGCGAGGTCAGGTCCATGCGCTTGAGCGTGCGCCGGATCAATCCAATGATCTCGCGAACCAGCCAGTGCGAGGCGTGGTCATGGAGGACCTGATCGACGGCGACCACCGCTTCGGGATCGCCAACCGCGCGAACGATCACCGTGCCGATCTCGGGCTCGTTGAGCCGCAGCCGCAGCAACACGTCGTCGAGCTCGCGAAACGCGCGCAGCGCCCACGCGCTGTCGCCGGCCTTGAGGTATTCGTCTCCGGACTGCGGCTGTGCCGAGTCAGGAGCGGAGATGGTGATCTCGCAGGTGCGCTTGGCGCGATCGATCACGCCCTTCACGTAGTGGTATTGAATGGCGTCGCCGTTGATCGCCGGCGACACGGACCGAGCGTCACGCCGGGGCCGGCGGCGGGCCGATCGGATTGCTCCGCCAGCGCCTGCGCGCGCCTGGCGACCGATTCCTGGAACTTGCTCGTCGGATAGATCGCATCGACGAACCGGCCTTCGACGGCGCGCTTGCCGCGGACGCCCTCGGTCAGCGTGCTGAAATCATCGGCGAGATCGCGGCGGACCTTGCGCTTGTCGACGACGCGCGTCAGGCCGCCGGTGCCGGGCAGCACGCCGAGCAGCGGCGTTTCGGGCAGCCCGACCGACGCGCTGCCGTCGTCGACGAGCACGATCTCGTCACACGCGAGAGCGAGCTCGTAGCCGCCGCCGGCGCAAATGCCGTTCACCGCGGCGAGGAACTTGATGCGGCTGTGGGCGCTCATGTCCTCCATGCCGAGGCGAGTCTCGTTCGTGAACTTGCAGAAGTTGACCTTGAAGGCGTGGCTCGAGCTGCCGAGCATGAAGATGTTGGCGCCGGCGCAGAAGATTCGCGGCTTGAGGCTCGTCAACACTACGGCGTGCACCTCAGGATGCTCGAAGCGGAGCCGCTGCAGGATGTCGGCGAGCTCGATGTCGACGCCAAGATCGTACGAATTCAGTTTCAGCTTGTAATCGTTGGGCCGCAGGCCGGCGTCTTCGCGGACGTCCATGGCGAGCGTCGCGATGTGATCGGCGATGCTCAGCTTCCAGTGCTGGTACTGTGTGGGACCGGTTTCGAACGTGACGGACGGCAGAGCGGCAGTCTGTTCCACGTTCGGAGTTTACTACGAATTTAAACGCTCGTTCAAACCGTGGTATAAGGGTCGCTCCTATGTCACGCACCCCGGCCACGTCCGATCGCCGCATCGAGATTCTGAAAAGCGCGGCCGCCGCATTTCGGCGTCGCGGCTACCATGGCGCCAGCGTCGACGAGATTGCCTCGGCGCTCGAAATGACCAAGGGCAACCTCTATTACTACTTCAAGAACAAGGAAGAAATCCTCTTCGCCTGCCACGAGTACTCGCTCGACAAGCTGCTC
>Ga0207708_10002847_pt1 | contig 12727 bp, 14 predicted proteins | sample KBSK5101metaG_FD_184340 | JGI IMG/M metagenome (GOLD analysis project Ga0207708, IMG submission 184340) | Corn, switchgrass and miscanthus rhizosphere microbial communities from Kellogg Biological Station, Michigan, USA - KBS K5-10-1 metaG... | ecosystem: Host-associated > Plants > Roots >...
GATGGTCGCGATGATGCGGGTCGACTATCGCTACCTTCGCCTGGTGTCGATCCCGGGCTACGTCGTCGCGCTCGGACTCCTCGTCCTGGTCTTTGTCGACGAGTTCAACATCGTCGTCGGCGGCTCGGCGCGCTGGCTGAAGCTCGGCCCGCTCCCTGCCGTCCACCCGGCCGAGATGGCGAAGCTCGCGTTGATCGTGTACCTCGCGCACTGGTTCGCCAAGCGCGGCACCCGAGTCGGCCGGTTCTGGGCAGGGACCGTCCCGTTCCTCCTCATCGCCGTGCCGGTCATCGCGCTCGTATTCAAGGAGCCGGACCTCGGCACGACCATCGTCATCACGCTGACCGCATTCACCATGTGGTTCGTGGCGGGGGCGAACACGTTCCACCTCGGCTCGATGTTCAGCATCGCCGGACTCGGCGCGATCATCGTCGGGCTGGCCGGCTACCAGATGGACCGGATCCGCGCGTGGCTCGACCCCTGGAAGTACGAATCGACGATCGGCTACCACACGGTCCAGGGGTTGCTCGCGCTGGGACTCGGCGGCGTCTTCGGCTCAGGTCTCGGCGAGAGTCGGATGGCCGGCGGCCTGTTCGTTCCCAACGCGTTCAACGACTTCATCTTCGCGATCATCGGCGAAGAGTTCGGGCTCATCGGCGCCGGGGTGGTCATCGCGCTCTTCGTCCTGCTCGCCTACGCTGGCATACGCGTCGCGCTCGGGGCGCCCGATACGTTCGGGGCGCTGCTGGCCGCCGGGATCACCGCCTGGCTGTGCATCCAGGCGTTCATCAATATCGGGGTCGTCGTGACGCTGGTGCCGATCACCGGCATCACGCTGCCGTTCATCAGTGCCGGTGGCTCGTCACTCATCATCAGCTTCGCCGCGATCGGGATCCTCCTCTCGATCTCGCGCGAGACCATCGAGAAGGGGACCTGGAACGACGATGCGAGCGCTCATCGCAGCGGGCGGGACGGGCGGGCATATCTACCCGGCGCTGGCCGTCGCCCGGTCGTTGCGCGCGCGGCGCGACGACGCTGAACTGACCTGGGTCGGCGGTCACCGCGGCCTCGAGGCCGGGATCGTGCCTGCAGCCGGGATCCCATTCCGGCGGCTGGTCCTACGGTCCCTGCGCTCGGTCGAGGTGAACGCGCACGCCATCCTCGACCCGGTCCGTCTGGGCGCATCCGTGCCACAGGCGACAGCGCTCCTCATGCGTGAGCGGCCCGACGCGATCTTCACGACCGGCGGCTACGTCGCCGTGCCGATCCTGCTGGCCGCAATGCCGCTCCGGATCCCGGTCGTGCTCTGGGACGGCAACGTCGTCCCTGGTCGCGCCGTCCGTGCGACGGCACGGCTGGCCGACGTCATCGCCGTCTCCTTCCGCGCGACCTGCCAGGCCCTCGCCTCCGCCGCGCCGGGAATCCCGTGCTATCTCACCGGTACGCCCATCCGCGACACGACGTCGATCGACCGCGAGGCGGCACGGATCAAGCTCGGCATCCCGGCTGGCGTGCGGGTGATGCTCGTATTCGGCGGGTCACAGGCCGTTCGGCGGTTCAACGCCGCCGTCGCTGAGGCGCTGCCACGGCTGGCGGAACGCGTGGCCGTCATCCACGTGACCGGCGAGGAGGGCTACGCAGCGGCTCTCGCGGGCCGCGAGGCGCTACCCGCCGAGATGCGCGATCGGTACCACCCGTTCCCGTTCCTGCGCGACGACATGCTCTCGGCCCTCGCCGCCGCGGACCTCGTCGTAGGACGTGCCGGCTCATCGACGCTGGCAGAGGTCGCCGCCCTCGGGCTCCCGATCGTCATCGTCCCGTACCCGCATGCCGCCGGCCATCAGACGGCCAATGCGCGCCAGCTCGTCGAGGCGGGCGCGGGCAGGCTCGTCGACGACGAGGCATTCGATGCCGACGCATTGGTCGACGCTGCCGGGCTCCTCGACGATCCGGCGGCCCACGCCGCGATGTCTGCCGCCGCGCGTTCGCTTGGTCGTCCGGGGGCTGCGGACGCCGTCGCTGACCTCGTCGTGGCCGAAGCGCGGCACGAGCCGTTGCCCGATGCCGCGACCATCGAGCGGCGCTCGCGCGGATCGCTCGCGTGACCGCGTCGACCGCGTTCGATGCCATCGCCGTCGGCTCGGACATCCAGCGGCGGGTCGGCGTCAAGACCTCGCGGGACGAGCCGCTCGCGCGGTTCACGACGATGCGCGTCGGCGGTCCGGCCGACCTGTTCGCGACCGTCCACAACCTCTTCGAGCTACGCGCGCTCGTGCGGTTCGCACGGCAACGCGAGCTGCCCCATTTCGTCCTGGGACGGGGCAGTGACCTCGTGATCAGCGACCGCGGGATCCGCGGTCTGGTCATCCAGGATCGCGCCGAAGGCTCTCGTGTCGACGGCGACCGCTACGTCGCCGACGCGGGCGTGCCGATGGCACGGGCCGCCACCGAGACCCAGAAGGCGGGTCTGACCGGTCTCGAGTTCGGCCTCGCGATCCCTGGCACCGTCGGTGGGGCGGTGTGGGCGAACGCCGGCGCACATGACGCTGATGTGGAGGGCGTGCTGGTCTCCGCACGCGTGCTCGATGGCGCCGGGGCCGAGGCCATCGTCCCGGCGTCGGACCTCGGGTTGGCCTATCGCGACTCGCGCTTCAAGCGCGCGACCGGCGACGGCCCGGCAGAGCTGATCTTGGATGCGACCTTCCAGCTTGTCGCCGCGGATCCGGACATCATCAAGGACCGGCTGGACGAGATCCGCCGCTGGCGCCAGACGCACCAGCCGCTCGGTCTGCCGTCCGCCGGCAGCGTATTCCGCAACCCAGCAGGCGACTCTGCGGGCAGGCTCATCGAGGCCGCCGGGCTCAAGGGGTTCCGGCTCGGTGGCGCGGTCGTGTCCGAGAAGCACGCCAACTTCATCGTCAACGACCAGAAGGGCACGGCCGCCGACGTGCGGCGGGTCGGCGATCACCTTCGTGACGTCGTCGCGCAGCAGACCGGGACCCAGCTCGTCTACGAGGTCGAGTTCGTCGGCGACTGGGAGGGCTGGCCGTGGCCGGCGTGAGCGGGACAGGTCGGACGGCGGCCGGATCGCCGCCGGTCGTCGTCCTCCTCGGCGGCCCGTCGGCGGAACATGACGTATCGGTCGTCTCGGGGACGGCCATCGCGACGGCACTTGCCGAGGCCGGTGCCTCCGTCCGCCAGGTCCTCATCGACCTCGATGGGCGCTGGTGGTGGCTGCCGGAGGACCACCGCCGTGGCGACCGTCCGGCTGCGACGTACGACGATCCGACCAAGCTCAAGGCCGAGGGACCGTTCGCCATCGGTGCGGCGATAGACCGGCTGGCAGCTGTGGATCCTGCCCCGGTCGTGATGATCGCCCTTCATGGGCCCTTCGGCGAGGACGGCACGGTCCAGGCGCTGCTCGAGGCCGCAGGCCTGGCCTACACCGGGTCGGGTGTCGCGGCGTCGGCACTGGGGATGGACAAGGCCCTCTTCAAGCGGATGTGCCGCGGCTTGGGTATCCCGGTCGTCGACTGGCGCGAAGTCCGCAGATCACGCTGGGACGCCGACCGTTCCGGCGTCCGCCGCGAGATGGCGGCGTTCGCCGCTGGCGCAGCGGATCCGCGGTTGATGGTCAAGCCGGCGGGCCTCGGGAGTTCCGTGGGGATGACCCTCGCCCACGATGCCGCCGAGCTTGCCGCCGCGCTGGACCTCGCGTTCCGCTACGACTCGCTCGCCCTCGTCGAACTGTACGTCGCCGACGCCCGTGACCTGGAGGTTTCGGTGATCGGCAATGACCACGCCAAGCTCGAGCTGTACGGGCCCGGCGAGGTCATCAGCGGTCACGAGTTCTACGACTACGAGGCGAAGTACACGCCAGGTCTTTCGGAGACCTCGACCCATGCCGAGGTAAGCGACGTCGAGCGGGCGGTCATCCACAAGCTGACCCGTGACGTCTACCGGGCCATCGGTGCAGAGGGCTTCGCCCGGATCGACTTCCTCATGGCGGGCGAGCGGATCGTCGTCTCGGAGATCAACACGATCCCGGGCTTCACACCGATCAGCCTCTTCCCGACGATGCCGTCGGAAGCCGGCTATTCCTTCACCGACGTGTGCCTGCGTGTGGTCGAGCTCGGCCTGGAGCGGCACGCGCAGCGACCCACATCCCGCCTGAACCCCGGCGACCTGCCGCGATGACCCTCCGACCCCGCCAGCCGGGACGTCGGCTCGCACCGACACGACCGACGGCGCGGCGCGCGCTCGGGACGGCTCCCGCACGTCGGACGCGCTCGATCCGGCGGGCGTCCGCTGGGCTGACGCCCGTTCGTGCCGGGGCGATCCTGGCGATGCTGCTCTCCGCGGCCGCCGTGTATGGCGTCGCCAACTCGCCGGTCTTCGCGTACGAGAACACCGTCGTGGACGGGGCGTCGTTCACCGACCAGGCCGCTGTCGTCGCGGCACTCGATGACGCGCGTGGTTCGAACCTCTTCAGCATGGTGACGAAGCCCTACGAGGACAAGATCCGCGAGCTGCCGACCGTCCGCTCGGTCGATGTCGGCGCCCGCTTGCCGGATACGGTCGGGGTCACGCTCCGGGAGCGGACACCGATCCTCGTCTGGCGTGTCGGCGAGCGACGCTATCTGGTCGATGCGGAGGGACGGCTGTTCGCCCGGATGCCGGACGTCCCGCCGGACAGGGCGGCGTCGCTGCCCGTCGTCGAGGACCGCCGCGCAGCGTCGGTCGGGTTGTCGGTCGGGCAGTCGCTCGATCGCGTCGACCTCGATGCGGCGACTCGCCTGGGCTCGCTGCTGCCGGCCGATATCGGTAGCGCGGCCCAGAAGCTGGCCGTCTTCGTCAGCGACGCCAATGGCTTCACCGTCCGCACCCAGCCGACGTCCTGGGAAGCCGTCTTCGGCTTCTACACGCCGACGTTGCGGACACCCGAGCTCATCCCCGGGCAGGTGCGCCTCCTGCGGAGCCTGCTGGTCGGCCGAGAGCCACTCGTCGAGCGGGTCATCCTCGCGTCCGAGACCGACGGGACGTACATCCCCAAGGCCACGCCGCTGCCGAGCCCGAAGGCTTCGGCCCATCCCAGCGCGAGCGCCGCACCGTGATAGCCTTGCCGAAACCTGACGGAGGAGGACGAGGGACCACGTGCTGCTTCCCCTGCTCGGGCTCCTCGTGGGGGTCCTGGCGGGCCTCGTCCTCAACATCAACGTCGGCTTCGAGCTCAGCCGGTACTCGGCCGTGGCTATCCTCGCCGCGCTCGATTCGGTACTCGGAGCGGTCCGTGCGGAGCTTGATGGGGTCTACGACAATCGCATCTTCATCAGCGGCTTCCTCGTCAACGCGATCATCGCGGTCTTGCTGACGTTCATCGGCGATCGACTCGGGCTCGACCTGTACCTGGTGGCCCTTCTCGCCTTCGGGCTCCGGATCTTCGACAACGTGGCGCTCATCCGCCGGCACTTCCTATAAGCCGGCCCAGACGGGAGACGAACGGACACAGTGGAACGTGAAGCGGTCCTCGTCGGCATCGACGTCGGCACGAGCAAGGTGTGCGCGCTGATCGGCGAGGTGGCACGCGACGGCCGGCTCACGATCATGGGCCACGGGACCGTCCCCGCCTCCGGTCTCAAGAAGGGCGTCGTCATCAACATCGACCAGACCGTCCACTCGATCGCCGAGGCGGTCGAAAAGGCGGAGCGACTGTCGGGCTGGAAGATCGACCGCGCCTTCGTCGGTGTCGGCGGTCAGCACGTCGAGAGCCTCAACTCGCCGGGGCAGGTCGCGGTCACCGGCCACCACCGCGAGGTCAGCCGCGAGGACATCAATCGCGCGATCGACGTCGCACGCGCGGTGCCGATCCCATCGAACCGCGAGGTGCTCCACGTCGAGCGGCGAGGCTTCTCCGTCGACGGGCAGGAGGGCGTCAAGGACCCGCTGGGCATGAGCGCGCTACGGCTCGAGGTCGAGACACACATCGTCACCGCCGCTGCCACGCCCGTCACCAACCTTTCGAAGTGCGTCGCCGCGGCCGGCGTCAAGATCGATGAGCTCGTCGTGAATTCGTTGGCGTCGGCCGAGGCGGTGCTCAACGAGACCGAGAAGGAGCTGGGCGTCGCGGTCGCTGATTTCGGTGCCGGCACCATCGACCTGGCCTTGTTCCTCGACGGCTCGCCGTTCCACACCCGGGTGCTGCCGATCGGCGGCAACAACGTGACCAACGACATCGCGGCCGTCCTCAAGACGTCCCTGCAGACTGCCGAGGAGCTGAAGATCAACGAGGGCACCGCGGATCTGCGCTCTGTCGGCGAAGACGAGGAGATCAGCGTCAGCGTCCTCGGTGAGGATGCCGGGCGGACCGTCAGCCGACTCGAGGTCTCCCAGGTCATCGAAGCGCGGATGCGCGAAACGTTCGAGCTGCTGCGCAACGAGATCCGCGCGGCGGGCGTCCGGCAGCTCCCCGCCGGCGTGATCCTGACCGGCGGCTCGTCGCAGCTCGCCGGCATCGCCGAGCTCGGTCGCGATGTGCTCGAGATGCCGGTGCGGGTCGCGGCCCCGACGGGGATCGGCGGCTTGGTCGATACGCTCCTGACCCCGGCCTACAGCACGAGCGTCGGACTGCTCCAGTGGGGCGCGACGACGCTCGTCGACGGCGAGTCGATCCGCTACGAGTCGGCGCCCGCGGGCGGCGGCATCGGCCGTATCCGGGACGCGCTCCGCTCGATCTTCCCCTAGACCGCGCGGCCGCGATTGGATACCCGCGAGCTCACGGTCCGCACGGGCTCGGCTCGCGGCGTCGCGGACCTGACGGCGGCGTGCGCCGCGTTCCTCTCGGACATCGACGCCGACGACGGGTTGCTATCCCTGTTCGTGCCGCATGCGACGGCTGGTCTGGTGGTCGTCGAGATCGGCGCTGGATCGGATGACGACCTGATGGATGCGCTCGACCGGTTGCTGCCGCGCGAAGACCGGCTGTACCGCCATCGCCATGGGTCCGTCGGGCATGGCGCGGACCACGTGGTGCCGCTTCTGGCTGCACCATCGCTGACCGTTCCCGTGCTGGGTGGCCGCCTGGCGCTTGGGACCTGGCAGTCCATCTGCCTGCTCGACCCCAACGCGGACAACGCCGAGCGAACGGTGCGTCTCAGCTTCATCGAGGGCTGACCGATGGCCGGCAACGATCCGGTCAAGGTCTCGCCGCGGGCGCGCTGGTTGTTGCGCTCGGTCCTGCCGCTGGGCGTCATCCTGCTGGTCCTGTGGATCGCGACCATGGTCTGGCAGCTCGCGGACGGCCAGGTGGACGGGCTCAGACTCTGGTCAGCGGTGCTCGGTCTCGCGACGTCGGTGATCCTGATCGTCACCGGGCGCGAGTACCGCCGGCGACTTCCACCGGAGGACGACAGTCGTAACACGTGATGTTCCGATGTTCGCCGCATGGAGATCGGGAGGTTCCAGCCGGACGCAACGGTGTCTATCCGCACCGGACTCCACCAGAGTCAGCCTCCCGATAGTCCGCCCATTGGACTCGGCGGTATACTCCGCGCCTCACGGACCCGCAGAACGAGGCACGGGTCACCCGAGCGCGCGAGACCAGAGACACTCCAGAGCCACCCGATGACACCGCCCAGGACCCGCCGAGGGTCACCGGAGGAGAACCCCATGGCGTTGCGTTCCGATTCCGAGAATTTCGCGCTGATCCGCGTCATCGGCGTCGGAGGTGGCGGGAGCAACGCCGTCAACCGGATGATCCGGGCAGAGATGATGGGTGTCGAGTTCATCGCTTGCAACACCGATGCCCAGGCGCTGCTTCAGTCAGACGCGCCGCACAAGATCCGCATCGGTGACAAGGTCACCCGCGGGCTTGGTGCCGGCGGCGATGCCTCGATGGGTCAGCGCTCCGCGGAAGAGGACTCGGACAAGATCGCGGCCGCGATCCAGGACTCGGACATGGTGTTCATCACGGCCGGGCTCGGCGGTGGGACCGGCTCGGGCGCTGCCCCGATCGTGGCCCAGATCGCCAAGGATTCGGGCGCCCTGACGATCGGCGTCGTGACCAAGCCCTTCGCCTTCGAAGGCAACCGGCGCAAGCTCGTCGCAGAGAAGGCGGCCGAGGAGCTCAAGACGCAGGTCGACGCGCTGATCACGATCCCGAACGACCGTCTCAAGGACGTCGTCCAGAAGAACACGAGCATCCTCGACGCCTTCCGCGTCGTCGATGACGTCCTGCGCCAGGGCGTCCAGGGCATCAGCGACATCATCACGATGCCGGGGCTGATCAACCAGGACTTCGCCGACGTGCGCGCGATCATGAAGGACGCGGGCTCGGCCCTGATGGGCATCGGCCGGGCCACGGGCGAGAACCGCGCCGTCGAGGCCGCCCAGCAGGCCATCGCCAGCCCGCTGCTCGAGCTCGACATCCACGGTGCGCAGGGCATCCTCTGGAACATCACCGGTTCGTCGAACCTTTCGCTGTTCGAGGTCAACGAAGCCGCCGAGGCCATCAAGGAGGCCGCCGACCCGGAGGCCAACATCATCTTCGGGACGAGCTTCAACGAGCGGCTCGGCGACGAGGTCATGGTCACGGTCGTCGCGACCGGTTTCGACGGCGGCAAGCGCAAGCCTGCGGTCCAGCGTGAGGCGTCCGGCGTGATGGAAGGCAGCGCGGCGAGTCGTGTCTCCCACGAGCGTGACTTCCTCCAGGAGCTCGAGCGCCAGCGCGAGCAGGGCAGCGACGGCATGTTTAGCCCGGCGCCGGCCCGCGACGAGGAGCCGGCCGTGACATCGGCACCGCGCGTCGAGCGCACAGCGGGTGACTCGGCGGCCGCCCGACGGCCGACGACCTACGACGCGGACGACCTCGAGATCCCGAGCTTCCTGCGCCGCAAGTGATCCGCGCCGGCGTGTGGCCGGCGAGCTACCGATGATCGAACGACCGGCCCAGGTCGACGCCTTCCGTGCCGCCTACGACGCCGTCCAAGCGCGCATCTCGGCCGCATGCGAGCGCGCGGCCCGCGAACCATCGATGGTCACGCTCATCGCGATCTCCAAGACCGTCGAGGCCGAACGTCTTCGCGCAGCGGTCGATGCCGGGATCACGACGCTCGGCGAGAACCGTGTCCAGGAGGCCGAGGGGAAGGTCAACGCGCTGCCCGGCGTCACGTGGCATCTCGTCGGGCCCCTGCAGTCCAACAAGGCGCGCCGTGCGCTCGAGACGTTCGATGTGATCCAGACGGTCGATTCGATCGGCCTGGCGGAGCGCCTCGACCGCCTGGCACGGGAGGTGCGAGGTGCCGGACCCGCCAGCCGTTACGCGGTGCTCCTGCAGGTCAACGTCGACGACGATCCGTCGAAGGCGGGGTTCGCACCGGCCCAGCTCCAAGGGGCGCTCGACGCGATGGCCGGCCTCGATGCCCTTGACGTGCGGGGTCTGATGACGATCGGCCGCCTGGTCGCGGATCCCGAGGCAGCGCGTCCCACGTTCGCCCACCTCCGCGGGATCTCGGAGGAGCTGCGCTCGGCTGGCGCGCCGCTCGGTGCCGAGCTCTCGATGGGGATGACCGATGACTTCGAGGTCGCCGTCGAGGAGGGCGCGACGCTCGTCCGGGTCGGTCGGGCGATCTTCGGCGAGCGCCCGCATCGGCACGCGCCGGACGAGCCTGAACACAGCCATGCTCCGGCTGGCGACTGAACGGCGGCTGGTAGACTCCAGCCGTGCCTGGGGCGTTCCTCGTCAACTTCTTCCAGTTCCTGCTGATGGCGCTGTGGGCGCTCGTCTTCGGGCGGATGATCATGTCGTGGGTCGACCCCATGGGGCGAAACCGAGCGTCGGCGTTCCTCTACCAGACCACGGAGCCGATCCTCGCCCCCGTGCGCCGCATGCTGCCGCAGTCAGGGATGATCGACTGGTCGGGCTTCATCGTCCTGATCGTCCTCGGCTTCCTGTGGCGGATGCTGTGAGGTCTTGAGCCCGAGCGACGTCCGCTTTGCCGTCCGTCTCACGCCGAGGGCGGCGCTCGACCAGATCGATGGCGTCTCCGACGGCATCCTGCGCGCGCGTGTGGGTGCGCCGGCGGTCGAGGGCGGCGCCAACAACGCGCTGATCCGGTTGATCGCCGAGGAGCTGGGCGTGCCGAAGACGTCAGTCCGCATCGTGGCGGGGGCGTCGAGCCGCCAGAAGCTTGTGGTCGTGGACGGCGGAGACCCGGACGCGATCATTGCCCGCTGGCCGGGGCTGCGGGTATGATCGCGGTCCGTCGCGATGCCGCCGAGCGGCCTCCGGCTCCGTGGGCGATTGGCTCAGTGGTTAGAGCACGCGGTTCACATCCGCGGGGTCACTGGTTCGAATCCAGTATCGCCCACCAAGATGACCTCACACGAGAGCGGGGCTTCGGCCTCCGCTCTCGTGTCATGTAGGGCTCGACGTCGGTTCCGCGCGCTCGATCGCGTCCTAGGGATCGCTCGAGCCTAACCGAGTTCGTTCATCGCTCGCGCCAGGCGCGCGATCTCCTCGTCGGTGATGAAGAAATGCGCCGCGATGCGCACGTAGCCGCCGCGCGACGAGGTGACGAAGCCCCGTCCCAAGAGCCCTTCGACCAGGCCCTCTGGCGTACCCCGTCGCGGTACGACGCCCAAGATCCCCGACCGGTTGACCGCGGCGCGCTGCGGCGCGATGAACAGCGCTGGATCGAGCGCATCGATCAGCAAGTCCTGGAGACGCAGGATCTCCGCTTGGATGGCTTCCACCCCGTAGTGCAGGTGGATGTCCGCGATCGACGCTTCGAGAGCGGCGACGAGGGCAGGAGACGCGGTTGCGTACTCGAAGCGTTTGGCGCTCCTGTGCGGTGCCCACGCGTGGTCGAGGTAGTCGACGCCCTGCATCATCGTCTCTGCGCCGACGGCCACGTGCTCGAGCTTGTCCCGGAGCTCCGGACTCGTATACATCAACCCGCTGCCGATGGGACCGAGCAGCCATTTCCATCCGGGTGCGGCGACAGCAGCGATGCCGTGCTCGGCGGGCCGCAACGGCACGGCGCCGAGACTCTGCGCCGCGTCGAGGACGAGATCGATCCCGTGGTTGCGGCAGATCTCGGCGAGCGACTCGACGGACACCGCGAACCCGCTCGTGAATTGGACGGAGCTGAGGGCCACCACCCGCGTCCGGGGGGTGATCCGTTGCTCGAGGTCGTCCAGCGAGAAAGCGTATGGGCGGCCGTCGGCACCGGGGTCACCGGGATACGTGACGTTCGGAAGCTCGACGAGTCTGACGCCACGGCGCGTCAGGTTTCGCCACGGGTAGTGGTTGGCCGGGTATTCGTGGACGTAGCTGATCACCTCATCGCCGGGCCGGAATGGATAGCCACCGGCGATGAGGGAAAGACCTTCGGTCGTGTTGCGTTGAAAGGAGACATCGGCAGCACCGGTGCCGAGCAGTCGGGCCACGGTGCGGTGGAACCGATCGATCGTTTCGTCATACGAGCCGAACACCAGCCCACCGGATTCGGCTTGGCCGTGAGCCGCCGCGACCATGCGCTCCAGTGCGACTGCGGGCAGCAGCGAAGCGCCGCACGTCATCAGAAAGACCTGGCGATCCCGTCCTGGGAATGCCGCCGCACTCTTGTCGAATGTGGCCATCAGTCGAGGAGGTGCTTGACAAGCACCGGACCGTCAACGTCGAACACCTCGGCGTACGACACGCCGGCGAGGGTGCCGTAGTGCACGGCCCGTGCCTCCAGCATGGCCACGAACCGGCCGTCATTCAGCGCGGTCGGCTCATCGTCCGCTCCGAGTGACACCTGGCTCTTGAACACCCGGAGCAGCTCGCTGCGCTCTTGCCAGACTGCGCTGACGTCGACGACCACCTTCGGTTCGAACGGCGCGTGCAGCATGTATCGATAGACCCGCGTCGGCCGGTGTGGTGAACCACTGCCGTAGCGGCGCAGGCCGGCAAGAAAGCACGCCTGACGGACCAGCTCGGCTGCGGCCCTGTGGTCGGGATGGCGGTCGTTCCCGAACGGTGCGAGCACGACTCGCGGACGCAACTCCCTGAGCGCCGCGACCACGGCAAGGCGATGCGGTTCGGTGTCGGCGAGCGCCCCGTCCGGCAGCGACAATCCCCGCCGGACGGCCAGCCGCATCAACCCAGTCGCCTCGTCGCGCTCGCGAGCACGCTGCTCCAAGGTTCCGTTGGTCGACAGCTCGCCGTCGGTCAGGTCGACGATCGCGGTCGTGAGCCCGGCCGCCGCTGCTACAAGCATCGTGCCGCCGCAGAAGAGTTCTACATCGTCGGGATGTGGGGCGAATGCGGCGAGGTCGATACCGTCGTGATCAGGAGACGGCACGGTGCAATCCCGTCGTCGCGAGAGCACGGCTGTAGACGGCCACGTATGCCTCCACGGCCGCACTGACAGAGAACGTGCGCGCGTGCTCCGTCGCTGCACGCCGCAGACCGAGGCGAAGTTCATGGTCGCGCAGCAGCGTTTCGACCAGCCGTGCGGCCGCGACGAAGTCGCCGCGTTCGTAGAGCATCCCCATGCGTCCCTGCCCGGTGAGTTCGGTGAACCCGCCTACGTCTGGACCGACCACGGCGAGTCCGCCGGCCATGGCCTCTAGGGCGGCAAGGCAGAAGCTTTCTTCGAGCGAGCTCATCACAAGGACGTCGCAGCGAGCAAGGAGCCGCCCGACATCGGTGCGGTACCCCAGGACGCGCACGTCTCGGCGCAAT
>Ga0207708_10002848_pt1 | contig 12726 bp, 10 predicted proteins | sample KBSK5101metaG_FD_184340 | JGI IMG/M metagenome (GOLD analysis project Ga0207708, IMG submission 184340) | Corn, switchgrass and miscanthus rhizosphere microbial communities from Kellogg Biological Station, Michigan, USA - KBS K5-10-1 metaG... | ecosystem: Host-associated > Plants > Roots >...
GACCGGCAAGCCGCCCCCGCTCTGGGAGTACCTGCTGGATCTGCGCGTCCACATCGGCAACAACGAGAAGCGGTGGCTGCTCGTCGACGAGAAATTCTTCCCGGAACACGTCCACGAGGTGGGCCGACTCGAAGGCGACCGTCCCGACTGGCTCACCGGTTGGACCCACGACTCGAGCCCCTGGCCGCGCGCCGATCCACAGGTGGACTGGACGTTCAGCGGTGACGGCCTGGACGTCACCGCCCGATGGCTGCCACGCGGCGGCGATCAGATGGTGACGAACGTCCGCGCCGTCACGACGCAGGACGAACACCGCGTTCCCGTGGTCCTGATGGACATCATCGTCGGCAACATGATGGCGACCGACTGGGTCGCGACGGGCGGAGCCGGCACGCGCCGATCGGTCCGGGAGGAGGACGCGGTTCCCACCTTCACCACCGTCCAGTGCATCGACTGGCTCGAGCTCGACCCCAGCTAGCGGTTCTTGTTGTCTGAATGCAACGCGTGTTGCGGGCGCAGCAACGATCCCCGCGGAATGGCCTAAATAAAGTGAACTAAATAAGGCACTTGCATCTACATGTGGCAGCGTTTTTGTAGGCACGCTTACTGCACATACGAAGGGAATGCGCCGGATCTCGACCCTGTCCCTGTCGTTAGCCACAGCCCTCGCCGGCTCTGCGTGTGAGCAGCTCTCCGATGACAGCCAGGCGGACGACAGCGCGCTTACGTCCGAGAACGGCTTCTCGATGAACGGCTTCACGATGAACGGCTTCACGATGAACGGCCTGTCGATCAACGGCTTCACGATGAACGGCTTCACGAACAACGGCTTCACGAACAACGGCTTCGCGATGAACGGCCTCATGTCGGTCGACGGCGGGCGAAAGCTGCTCGAGTACATCGTCAAGTGCGCGCTGCCCGACAACCACAGCATCACGAAGCAGGATCAATACGGCCACCCGTACACGTTCGAGGGCCACCTCGGCCTCGCGCCCGCGTGGGAGAACGGCGCGTGCGACGGGCCCTGCAAGCGCTGGGTCTCCGCCTGCATGCTGGCGCACGTCAACACCGCCGGCGTGCACATTCCGATCAACGTCGTCGGTCAGAACGCAGGGCTCGGCTGGGGCCAGGAGCCGGACTACCCGAATCAGGAAGGGACGTTCTTCGGCAACATCTTCGAGGCCAACAATGCGGGGCTGCCGGACGCCTACTACTGCAACGGCCCCGGCTTCGACAAGGACGTCGTCGCGGGCCGCATCGGCGCCAACCAGGCGGGCGCGCCCTACCGGAACCTGTTCGCCAGCGGCTACTGCCACCTCAACGGCTGCGTTCCGTCGGACGCGAAGACCAACAACGTCCCCGACGGCTACAAGGCGTGCACGATGGGCGAGGGTCCGATGACGGCGTGGAACGAGACCATCACCGTGTGGCGGCAGAACAAGAGCTACAACGCGGCCGGCGCGCTCGTCGGCGGCAAGACCGCCGATGGGCGGACGATCCGCTACGACTTCGAATCGGACGTCAACGGATGGGGCTCCAGCAACACGCAGCTGGTGTTGAGCTCGTCCAATTCGACCGTGGCGCAGTCGGGCAGCCGGTTCCTGAAGGCCGTCTACAACAGCGGCGCCACCACCGTCCGCGTGTCGAGCCCCGCGAACCTCGCGCTCGCGGCCGGCACGGAGGTGAGCTTCTATCTGTACCTCGCGTCGGACAGCAAGCTGACCTACATCAACCCGTTCGTGAAGAAGACGGGCGGCAACGAGTGGAAGGTGTCCAACCCGGTGTCGTCGGTTCTCAAGGGTTCGTGGAACATCGTCACCATCACGGTGCCGGCCGGTTCCACGGGCAGCCAGGTCGGCGTCGAGTTCAAGACCAGCGGCGCGTTCAACGCCTACGTCGACGCCATCACCTGGTAGCTAGCTAGCGCACGCGGCGCAGGACCGCCGCGAAGAAGCCGTCGGTGTCGTGGCGCTGCGGGTAGAGCTGCAACGTCATGCCGTCGCCCAGCTTCTCGGCGCGCTCGCGGCCCCAGATCTCCTTGACGGGCACCGGGACGAAGTCGTCGCGCTCGGCGAGGAAGCGCTCGACCACGCCCTCGTTCTCGCGCCGGTTGACCGTACACGTTGCGTAGATCAGGCGCCCGCCCACCGCGGTGAGCGGCGCGTAGTTGATCATCAGCGCCACCTGGCGCGCGGGAAAGCCGTCCACCTCGGCGGGCCGCAGCCGCCAGCGCGCCTCGGGATTGCGGCGCAGCGTCCCCAGCCCGGAGCAGGGCGCGTCGACCAGGACGCGATCGTACGTTCCCGTCACGGCCTTCACGACGTCGCCGGTCCCCGCCCCCACCGACTTCGCCTGCACGTTGGTCAGGCCGGCGCGGCGCGCGCGCCGCCGCAGCTCTTCCAGCTTCTTGCCGTCGGTGTCCAGCGCCAGCACGCGACCCTTGTTCGCCAGCGCCGCGCCCAGCGCCAGCGTCTTCCCGCCGGCCCCCGCGCAGGCGTCCAGCACGCGCCCGCCCGGCGGCGGCGCGACCAGGTCGGCGACCAGCTGGCTGCCCTCGTCCATCACCTCGAACAGGCCGTCGCGGAACGCCGACAGACCGAACGCGTTGACGCGCGTCTCGAACACCAGGCCGACCGGCGACAGCGGCGCCGCGCGCGCCGTGACGTGCTCCTCGCCAAGCTGAGTGATCAGTATGTCGCGCTTGATGCGCGTCGTGTTCACGCGCACCGCCAGCGGCGCGCGCTGGTTCATCGCCTCCGCCAGCGCGGTCGCATCGGCGGCGCCGTAGTCCGCCACCCACGCCTCCATCAGCCAGGTCGGGTACGACAGCCGCGTCGCCTCCCGATCGATGCCCGTCCTTCCGCCCAGGCCGGCGTCGTCACCCAGCGCGCGCGCAAGATCGATCGGCTCGCGCACCAGGCGCTTCGCGTCGGCTACCAGCGCTTCGACCGGCACGCCCGAACGCGCCTCGTAGACCAGCAGCTTCAGCTCGTCGCGCGCCAGCGGCCCGCGCAGCGCCATCTGCACCTCGCGCCCGGCCCGATGCGCCAGCTCGTCGACGATCGCGTCCAGGCGCCGGTCCATGCGGATGAGGCCGTAGACCGTCTCGGAGATCAGCCGGCGCGCGCCGCTGGCCAGCTCGCGGTGGGCGCGGAACGTGCGCGCGATGATCTCGGTCGCGAAGCCCCACTCGGCGCGCGCCTCGGCCGCAATCTCGAGCGCGATCGCCCGCGGGCCTGCCTGCAGTCGCGAGATGCTCATGTCCTCACGTCGTCATGTCGATGGTATCCTGGGCACGATGACCGAAATGCCCCGCACGATCACGCTGCCGCCCATGGCGAGCGGCAAGCCCAACCCGTACAGCGTCGCGCTGGAGCAACTGGACCGTGGCGCCAAGGTCTGCGGCCTCTCGCCCGCCATCCGCGAGATCCTCTCGCAGCCCAAGAACGAGCTGATCACGAACTTTCCGGTCCGCATGGACAACGGAGAGTACAAGATGTTCAAGGGCTACCGGGTTCAGCACAGCAACATCCTGGGGCCGTACAAGGGCGGGATCCGTTACCACGAGGACGTCGCCCTCGACGAGGTGAAAGCGCTGGCCTCGTGGATGACGTACAAGTGCGCGCTGCACGACATCCCGTTCGGCGGCGGCAAGGGCGGCATCAAGTTCACGCCCCGCAACCATTCGCAGTCCGAACTGGAACGCATCACGCGCCGGTTCACGCACGCGCTGGGCTCGAACATCGGCCCCGAATACGACATCCCCGCGCCCGACGTCGGCACCAACGGCCAGATCATGGTCTGGATGATGGACACGTACATGAACGTGGTCGGGTTCATGGACAAGAACGCCAACCGGCGCGTCGTCACCGGCAAGACGCTGGCGTCGGGCGGCTCGCACGGGCGCGAGGCCGCCACCGGTCAGGGCGTCGTCCACTGCATCGTCGAATGGGCGCGCGACCGGCGCTTCGATCTCAACGGATCGACGTTCACCGTGCAGGGCTTCGGCAACGTCGGATCGAACGCCGCCAAGATCCTGGCCCGCACCGGCGCGTCGATGATCGCCGCCGGCGACTGGAAGGGCTACATCATGAACGGCGACGGCATCAACGCGTTCAAGCTGTCCGATCACGTCCAGAAGACCGGCTCGGTCGTCGGCTACCCGAACTCGCGCGCGATCACGCGCGACGAATTTTTCGCCACGACCGCCGACGTGTTCATCCCGGCGGCCCTCGAGTTGGAGATCGGCGTCCCCGAGGCGAAGGCGCTGAACGTCCGCCTGATCGTGGAAGGCGCCAACGGCCCCACCGAGACGGCCGCCGAGCCGATCCTGCGCGCGAAGAACATCGACCTCATCCCGGACATCCTGGCCAACTCGGGCGGCGTGGTGGTCAGCTACTACGAGTGGTTGCAGAACAAGCGCTCCGAGCGCTGGGACCTCGAGGAGGTCGAGGAGCGGCTGGCCAAGCGCATGAAGCGCACGTACCTGCATGTCAGCGAATACGCGGCCGCCAAGAAGTGCGACTGGCGCATGGCGGCCATGGGCATCGCGCTGGAACGCATCGGCCGCGCTTACTCGGAGCGCGGGATTTTCCCGTAAGCTCGCCGCCAACCATCTCAGCTGGGGGTCGGGACCCCAGGTTGGGGCTCAACCGTAACTGAGGGTTTGCCTTCCGCGCGCGGGCGTCCTTTAATGCCCGGCCATGGCAGCTCCTCGCTTGTTCCGTACGGTTCTGCTTGCTTCCCTTGTTTCCGTTTTCGTCGCTGTCGCCGTTCAGGGCTCGGCCGCCGCGCAAGACCAGGCCGCGGTCAACAAGGTCACGAACCTGAACAAGAAGGCGATCGACGCCTACAACAAACAGGACTACGAGACGGCGCGCGCCGTTCTGAAGGAGGCGCTAGAGCTGTGCGCGAGCGCCGGCCTCGATCGGCATCCGATCCGCGCCCGCACGCACATTCACTTCGGCATCGTCGCCATCGTCGGGTTCAAGCAGCGCGAGGTCGGACTGAAGCAGTTCCGCAAGGCGCTGGAGGTGCAGCCGGACATCAAGCTGACGAAGTCACTCGCCACGCCCGAACTGCAGGACGCGTTCGAGGAGGCGGTGCTCGCGGGTGAGCAAGGCGGCGGCGGACCGAAGACGGCAGGCGAAGGCGGCGGCGAGGGCGGCGGTGAAGGCGGCGGCGAGGGTGGCGGTGGCGGACCCATCGCGGACGACGATGGCGAGGGCAAGCCGACGGTGAAGCGGCCCGCGGCGAAGCCCCGCAAGCCGGGCGAAGAACCCGAGGAGAAGGGCCAGAACGGCGTGTTCTTCCTCGCGCTCACCGGCGGCTTCGGCTTCGGTCTGATCAAGGGCGAGGGCGAGCTGGACCCGGTCGCTCACAAGCTCGACGCCCCCGGTTTCGCGCTGGCGCAGACCGCGCAGGCGACGCCCGAGGTCGGCTTCTTTCTGAGCCACGACCTGCTGCTGTCCGGGCAGCTTCGATTGCAGTACGTGGGCGGGCTGAACGGCAAGCCGCCGCGGCCCGTGCCGAACAACCCGATGCCGTGCGGCTCGGACAACTACTGCGCTCCCGGCAACGGCGCCGTGGCCTTCTTCGCCAAGGTGACCTATTTGACCCTGGACGCGCCCTTCCACCTGACGATCGGCGGCCAGGTCGGCGGCGGCAACATCCGCCACGCGGTCAACTTCGACATGGACAACACCTGCCAGGCGGCGGCCGGCGCGAACCAGCAGAAGCAGTCGTGCGTCGACACGCTGGCGGGTGGGCCGTTCCTCATCGGACCCACGCTGGGCATCTGGTACGAGCTGGGCGACACGCTGGACTTCATCTTCGCCCTCAACACCGCCCTGGGCGTCCCGCACTTCACCTACAACTTCGACGTCGCGCTCGGCCTCGGTTTCCGCATCTAGCGGCGGATGCGCGCGTCTGTCTCGTTTACGAGACAGATGTGTTAGTGTGGGGCGGTGTCAAAGGACGGCATCTCTACGGCGGCGCCCGCGGCGGGCCGCAAGGCGCGTTCGGCCCGCCCGACGGTCACGCCCGGCGATGACGTGGGGGCGGCCGAGCTCGGCCGCCGCGTCGCCGACAACCTGCGCGAGCGGCGCCGCGTCTCGAACCTGTCGCTCGACGAGCTGGCGAAGCTGTCCGGCGTCAGCCGGGCGGCCCTGTCGCAGATCGAGACCTGCAAGACCAACCCGTCGCTCAGCGTGCTGTGGAAGGTCGCCGTCGGCCTGAAGATCCCGTTCGCCGAACTGATCGGCGAGAGCAAGGAATCGGTGTCGCTGCTGCGCCGGAACGAGGCCCAGGTCCTGAAGTCGGTGGACGGCAAGATGGAGAGCCGCCCGCTGGCGCGTTCGGGCGCGGGCCCCGGCGTCGAGGTCTACGAGCTGCGGCTGGCCGGCCACGGCGCGCACGAATCCGAACCGCACGCGCCCGGAACGCGCGAGCTGATCACGGTCCTGCACGGGAATTTGAAGATGAGCGTCGGCGAGGAGACCTATCTGCTGGCGGTGGGCGATTCCCTGGTGTTCCCCGCCGATCAGCACCACGTCTACGAGAACCCGGGTGGCAGCGAGGCCCGCTACCACAACGTGATCGTTTACCGCCGCTAGCCGCTCCGGGCCAAAGGCGCGGTGTGCGGCTATTGTTTTTTCAGGTAGCCGCGATCCCGCGCTTCGCGCGGGGGCGGCTAGCCGTTAGATGACGTAGTTGCCCGCGAACACGCGGACGCGGCTCGCCGACACGAAGACTTCGTCACCGGACTTGAGACCCAGCTCCGCGAACCGCTCGGACGTCAGCTCGGCGTTGATCAGCTGTTCCGATTCGGTCGCCCGCAGCTCGACCTTCACGCGCGATCCGGCGGGGTTCACGTGCAGCACTTTGGCAGGAAGGCTGGCGTTGCCGCTCTGCTCGTGCTGGATCACGACCTCGTGCGGCCGCACGTAGACGGCGGCCGACGGCGCGTCGGGATGCTGATCCGCGACGGCCAGCGCGGCGCCCGCGACCAGCGCCTTGCCCTGCTCGACGCGCCCGTGGAACACGTTCACGTTGCCCAGGAAGTCCATCACGAACGGATTCGCCGGCCGCTCGAAGACCTCCGCCGGCGTCCCGTACTGCTCGACGCGGCCTTGATTCATGACGACGACCCGGTCGGCGACCTCGAACGCCTCCTCCTGATCGTGGGTGACGAAGACGCTGGTCACGTGAATCTCCTGGTGCAGCTTCCGCAGCCAGACGCGAAGCTCCTGCCGCACCTTCGCGTCCAGCGCGCCGAACGGCTCGTCGAGCAGCAGCACCTTGGGCTCGGCCGCCAGCGCGCGCGCGAGCGCGACGCGCTGGCGCTGGCCGCCGGACAGCTGCGCCGGGTACCGTTTCCCCAGCGCTTCGAGGCGGATCAACTTCAGCAGCTCGTCGACGCGTTCCTTGATGAGCGCCTTCGGTCGCTTGCGGACGCGCAAGCCATAACCGATGTTTTCTTCGACCGTCATGTGACGGAACAGGGCGTAGTGCTGGAAGACGAACCCGATCTTGCGATCGCGCGCGGACTGGCGCGTGATGTCCTCGCCTTCGCGGATCACCGAGCCCGAGTCGGCGACGTCGAGGCCGGCGATGATCCGCAGCAGCGTCGTCTTGCCCGACCCGGACGGGCCGAGCAGCGCGAGCAGGGTGCCGTCGGGGACGTCCAGGTTCACCTTGTCCACCGCCGTGAACTTCCCGAACGTCTTCGTCACGTTTTCGATCCGGATGCTCATGATCCACCCTCCCCCGTCGCCTCATGGACGGCGGACGGAATCTTCCTTTCCAGTCGGGCCTTCGCGACCAGCGTCAGGATCGCGAGCAGGGTCAACACCGACGCCACCGCGAAGCACCCGGGCAGGTTGTATTCCTGAAACAGCTTCTCGATGCGCAGGGGCATGGTGTCGGTCTGACCGGCGATGTGGCCGGAGACGACATAGACGGCGCCGAACTCGCCGATGGCCCGCGCATTACAGAGAATGATCCCGTAGACCAGGCCCCATTTGATGTTGGGCGCGGTGATGTGCCAGAACATCTGCCACCCGTTGGCGCCGAGGTTGATGGCGGCGAGCTCTTCTTCGGCGCCGACCGCCTCCATGATCGGGATCAGCTCGCGCGCGACGAACGGGAAGGTCACGAACGCCGTCGCCAGCACCAGCCCCGGCGTCGCGAAGATGATCTTCAGGCTCTCGCCCTGAGGCCACACGCCGAGGCGTTTCTGAACCACGACGCTGAGCGCGAACAGGACCACGCTGGCGGCCGGCACGACCAGCCAGGTCGGGCCCCGCCACACGCCCCGCCGCGCCGCCGGGTTGGCCGGCCGAAAAACGAAGTACAGCACGACGAGCACGAACACGCCGACCAGCGAGGTGGCGTAAGGCATCACGGAGTAGCCGTCCTCGCGCAGGAACGGCCCCAGATAGCCTTGCAGTCCGAAGATCAGCACGAACATGAGGCCCGCCACGACCGGTGAAACCGAGAACGGCAGATCGATCAGGGCCGTCAACAGCGTCCGTCCCGGGAACTTGAAGCGCGCGATCGCCCACGCCGCCGCGATGCCGAAGACGATGTTGGCGACCAGCGCGATCGGGACGACGGTCGCGGTCAAGAAGATCGAATGGCGCGTGTCGGGATCGGCGACGAGGTTGTCCCAGTAGACGCGGACGCCTTCCTTCAACGCCTCGTAGAAGATGTTGACGACCGGGATGCCCACCAGCACGCCCACCACCAGCACGGCGAACCCCGTCAGCCCCCACCGCACCCACGCCGGATCGGTGCGCGGATTCACGAAGCTGGCCGGCACTTGCGGCCCCGGACCGCGCGCGGGCAGTCGAATGATGACGGCGTCAGCGCTCATGACGGACGCTCGCGCGTTCGAGGAGGTTGATGACCACCAGCATGGCGAACGAGATCACCAGCAGCACGACGGCGATCGCGGTCGCCTCGCCGTAGGCGAACTCCTCGAGGCGCGCCACGATCAGGATCGGCGCGATCTCGGTCTTGTAGGGCATGTTGCCGGACACGAAGACGACCGAGCCGTACTCGCCGATCCCGCGCGCGAACGCGAGGGCGAAACCCGTGATCAACGCCGGCTTGAGGGTTGGAAAAATCACGTTCTTGAACGTCTGCCAGCGGGTCCCGCCCAGCGACGCGCCCGCCTCTTCGTACTCGGGATCGAGGTCCTCCAGCACCGGCTGCACCGTGCGCACGACGAACGGCAGGCCCACGAACACCAGCACCAGCACGATGCCGAAGCGGGTGTACGCGCCCTGGATCCCGAGCGGAACGAGAAACCGCCCTAGCCAGCCTTGCTCGACGTACAGGCTCGAGTACACCAACCCACCGACCGCCGTCGGTAGCGCCAGCGGCAGATCGACCAGCGAATCGATCAGGCGCTTGCCCGGAAACTTGTAGCGGACCAGCACCCAGCCGAGCAACAGGCCCAGGATCAGGTTGATCACGGCGGCGATCGCGGCGGCCCCGAAGGTGAGCCGGTAGGCAGCGCGCGCGCGTTCCGTCCAGACCGCGTGCCAGAAGTCGTGAAACGAAAGCGTGCCCGCCTTGATGAAGCACGCCACGATCGGAATCAGGACGAGGACGCTCAGGTAAAAGACCGTGTATCCCAGCGTGAGGGAGAAACCGGGAAGCACGCGCCTGTTGAGGCTCCTCGACATGTCCGCCTCGAACGTTCAGCGCGGCTTGTAGATGCTGTCGAAGACGCTGCCGTCGCCGATCAGCTGCTTGTGGGCGTCGGGCCAGTCCTTGGCGATCTCCGTGATCGCGAACAGCTTCAGCCCCGGCTTGAAGATGTCCTGGTGCTTCTTGAGGATCGCATCGTTGCTGGGCCGGTAGAAATGCTTGGCGAAGATCTCCTGCGCCTCGTCGGTATAGGTGAACTTCAGGTAGGCCTCGGCCGCGTCGCGCGTCTTCTTCTTGTCGACGTTGGCGTCGACGACGGCGACCTGCGGTTCGGCGAGGATGCTGATGGGCGGAACGACGACCTCCAGCGCGCCCTTCGCCTCGCGCACCTCCAGATAGGCCTCGTTCTCCCAGGCCAGGTGCACGTCGCCGATCTTCTTCTGCACGAACGTCGTGGTCGCGCCGCGCGCGCCCGAATCCAGCACCGGAACCTGCTGATACAGCTTCGTCACGAAGTCGATCGCCTGCTGCCGCGTGCCGCCACGCAAGATCACCGAGCCCCAGGCCGCGAAGAAGCTGATGTAGCCATTCCCCGACGTCTTCGGGTTCGGCGTCACGATGGCGATCCCGGGTTTGACCAGATCCGGCCAGTCCTTGATCCCCTTCGGGTTGCCCTTGCGGACGACGAAGACGATCGTCGACACGTACGGCCGCGACTTGTTGGGCAGCCGGTCGACCCAGCCCGCCTTGATCAGGCCCTTCTTGCGGATGGCGTCCGTATCCAGGAACGACGCCAGAGTCGTCACGTCGGCGTCCAGGCCGTCGATGACCGATCGCGCCTGCGTGCTGGACCCGCCGTGCGACTGCTTGATGTTGACCTTGACGCCCTTCTCCTTCTCGTAGCGCGCGGCGAAGTTCGCGTTGAGGTCGCGCCACAGCTCGCGCGTGGGATCGTACGAGACGTTCAGGAGGGTGACCTCGCCGCCCGCCCTGGCGATGCCCGCAGCGGACAGCCCCACGGCCAGCGCGGCCAGCGCGGGCAGAGTGAAAATGCTGAATGTTGTGCGTTTCGACTTCGACATGGCGTGCTCCGTTCTCTAGAAGTTCACTTGCGCGCGGCCGAGGATCAGGTATTCGGTGGCTCGGTCCCTGATGACGGCGTCCATCGTCCCCGTCGCCGCCGTCCCCGCCCCACCTTCGAAGACCGTCTGCTCGTAGTTCAGGGCGAGCTTGAGCGTGCGCCGCGGAATCCAGGCGACGCCCCCGGCGAACGCCTTCGCCGACCGAGCGCTGGTGACCGGGTTCGCGTAGGTCGGGAACGTGTCGTCGTCGATTCCCAGCCAGCCCACCCGGGCGGCGAGCTGCAGCGCCCCCCAGCGTCCCTGGCCCGGATCGAACGGATGTTCGGGCGTCGAGCCGTCATACCCTTCGGTGCCGCCGATGCTGAAGCTGATCGTCGCGTGCGCCGCCCGCTGGGTCAGCTCGGTGATGTTGGTTCCCTTCTGCACACCCTGTTTCAGCCACAGGTACTCGGCGAGCAGACCAAACGGCCCGTAGTAGTAGTAGAGCTGCGGGTTGACGCGCGTCGCGCGCTCGTGTGCGAACACCGTCGCCGCGCCGGTCGTGTCCGCGGACGGCGCGAGGTACTGGAAGAAGGTGCGCTGGCCCGACGTCCGGAACGGGGCAAGCCCGGTCTGGAAGGGCGCCAGCGGCGTTCGCAGCCCCGTCGCCGGATCGGCCGCGCCCTTGCGGTTGCCCGTTCCGACGGAGACCCCGACGCCGAGGTTGCCGAACTCGCTCAGCGCCTCGGTCTTGAACGGCTGGACGAAGAGGCGTCCCTGGATGTCCTTCGCGTGATTCAGATCGGTGTCAGCGCCCGTCGTGTCGGCGGCGCCGTTGAAGATCCCGATCGTGTACTGAACGATGCCTCCCGCGACGTCACCCCAGAGCTGCACGCCGACGTCGCGCTGACTGGACAGGTTCTGGTCCAGCGCGCGTTCCAGCAGCGGTAGGTCGGCGTCACTCTGCAGGCGTTCCAGGCCGATCGGCGCCTTCATCTTTCCGACGCGCAGGCGCAGCCATTCGCGCGGGTGGAGATCGACGTACGCGTCCAGGATCTGCACCGTCCCCGCGAACTCGGGGATGAGGCGGTAGTCGACGATCGAGAACAGCGTTCCCTCGATCGCGGGGCGGAACCGGCGGATCAGAAACGTGTCATTCGCCTGCAGCGTCTCGCTTTTTGCGAAGAATCGCCCGTCGGCCTGCAACAGCCCGCGAATCTTCAGCACGAACGACTTGTCGGGCAGCGACAGCGCGAACCCCTTGTCGTCGATGCTCAGCTTGGGCGCCTCCTTGGCGCGCTTCTCGGCCTGCTCTTCGAGGAGCTCGTGCTTGCGGGCCGCGATGCGGGCGAGCTGTTCGACCTCCTCCAGCCGTGCCGCGTCCGCCGCCGCCGGTCCGGGCGCGGGCGGCGGCGTGGGCGCTGCAGCCGGCGCGCTCGTGTCGGGAGCGGGCGCCGCCGGCGTCGCTTCGGCCGGCGCGGCTTGCGCGATCGGCTGCGCCTGGGTCCCGTCGGCCGGCGCGGCCTGGGCGCGGACGGCGGCCGGCAGCGCCAGGGCGGCGAAGAAGACGATGTGTCTTGTATAATGAATCACGACGCGCCTCCCGCCCCTGCGGATCCCCCGGTTCCACCGGTATTTCCGCCAGTTCCCGCCTGACCACCGGTTCCCGCCGCGCCGCCGCCAGTTCCCGCCCCGCCGGTACCGCCGCCACCGCCGCCGCCTCCACCGCCGGTTCCAGCGCCGCCACCACCGGCCGTTCCGGTCGTTCCCGCAGCTCCCGCCCCTCCCCCGCCTGTTCCCGCGGCCCCATCGGTCTGACCGCTGCCATCACCGCCGCCTTCCTTCGCTCCGTCGGTGGCGGCGTCGAACACGAACGTCGGATTCGGGTCCTTGCACGCGCTGGTACCCACGCACAGCGCGACCATCGACGCCCACGCGAAAGCGAACAGCTTCGGCTTCAGAACCCGTCTCGAACGAATCGCCATGCATGTGACGCTAGCCGAGCCGC